>Ga0307379_10000854_pt1 | contig 49639 bp, 42 predicted proteins | sample UN2MG_FD_202237 | JGI IMG/M metagenome (GOLD analysis project Ga0307379, IMG submission 202237) | Soil microbial communities from Risofladan, Vaasa, Finland - UN-2 | ecosystem: Environmental > Terrestrial > Soil > Coastal area > Acid sulfate soil | place: Finland: Risofladan, Vaasa | collected... | reverse complement strand
CGGGGGAAGCCCCCTTTGCCCAAAGGGGGTTCCCCCGCATCCTTCATCTCTTTCAGAATCTTGGCGAGGGACTTGCCTTTGACGAGCTTCATCGTGAAGTAGACCGTGCCGTCGGGCGCGTGGCCGAGCTCGTGGATGGGGACGATGTTGGGGTGCTCGAGCTGGCCCGTGACCTGGGCTTCCTCGATGAAGCGTGCGCGGTGGCTGTGGTCTTCGGTGGCCGAGGGGAGCATGCGTTTGAGGGCGATGGGGCGGCGAATGTCGCGGTCAATGCACAGGACCACCTCGCCCATGCCGCCCTGGCCGATGACCTCCTGCTCGGCGTAGCGGACGTGGGGCACCTCGCCCGTGCGCTGAGGGGCGCCGCCCCGCAGGCCGTCGCCTGGGGAGGCGAGCGTCGGGGTCTCGTCGGCGGGCGCGGTGAGTGTGGGCTGGGCCACGGGCACCGTGGAGTCGTGGGTGCCGGGGGCCAGGGTCTTCGCCCCGCACTGGGGGCAGAGGAGCGCCTGGTTGGGCTCGACGGCGGATTCGACGCGGAAGACGGCGTGGCACTCGGGGCAGAGGATGCGGATGCCCGGGGCCATCGTGTTCCCTCCTATGCGTTGTTCGGCGGCCGGGCGCGCAGCCGCGCCCAACGACGCCTGCACACTCTAACCCGGCGGGGATGACGTGTCAATCCACGCTTGACTCTTGAGGCCGATGGTGCGATAGTCTGCCCCGTGGGCAGATGGGGAGGGCGGCGGCCAACACGGGAAGGAGGCAGCAGGTGAAAGTCGGTCTCAGCGCTCTGGTGACCCCGAAGGAATGGTCCTTCGCGGAGCTGGTGAAGCAGGCCAAGGCCACGGGCTACGAGGCCCTCGAGGTGGTGCCGCGCGAGGGGGGCGAGCTGACCCTCGATACGCCAGCCGAGGCGCTGGCCGCGCTGGCGCAGGTCGCGGCCGACGCGGGAATCGAGATCACGTCGCTGTGCGGCAGCGGCGGAAAGCCGGCCAACCTGATGACGAGCAGCGAGGCGGAACGCCACGCGGGCATCGAAACCGCCAAGGCGATGCTGCGCACCGCCAAGGCCATGGGGGCCGACACGATTCTCCACACCCTCGGCGGCAGGCCAGGCCGCGACCTCTACTACCACGTCGCGTACGCCAATGCCCTTCGGTCGCTCCAGGAGCTTGCCCCGTTCGCCGAGGAGATCGGCGTCAACGTCGCCATCGAGTACGTGTGGAACGGCTTCCTCACGAGTCCGCTCGAGATGGCTCAGTTCCTCGACCAGGTGGGCAGCCCGCGGGTGGGCTTCTACTTCGATCCCGGCAACATGCGCATCTTCCACCACTCCGAGCACTGGGCGCGGATTTGCGGGCGGCACATCCAGAAGGTGCACGCCAAGGATTTTTCCTGGGAGAACAGGGTCGTGCAGTGGCCGCCGCTGCTGAAGGGGCAGGTGGACTTCCCCGCGGTGATGCGCGAGCTGCGAGCCGCCGGCTACGACGGCGCGCTGATCTCCGAGGTCCCGCCGTCCGTGGCCTCGCTCGAAGAGACGGCCGCGGCGATCCGCCAGCTCATCGAGATGGCGAAAGCCTGATGCGTGACGCGTGACGCGTGACCAGAAGAGGCGTCCGTTTCTGTAGGCTTTCTCTTGTCACGCGTCACGAACCACGCACGCACGAGGGCAGCGCGTGGACGCCCAGTTCCGCGAATATGACCCGCAGCAGGATGCCGAGGCGGTGCGCGAGCTGCTCAACGCCGTGTTCAGCTCGGCCGTCGTGTCGCCGGAGGGTTGGGCGCGCTGGACGGCGCGCGACTTCACGGCCCCCGTGGCGCTGGTGGATGGGAAGATCGCGGGGGCGATCCCGCTGTTCCGCCGCACCTACCGCGTGGCCCCCGGCGCCGAGGTCGTGGCCTGGGTGCAGAACCGCGTGGGCGTGGCCGAGGGGCTGCGCGACCAGGGGCTCGGCTCGGGCATGCAGGCCTGCGCGAAGCAGTTCCTCGCGGGCCGCGGCGACATCCTCCTCGTCTACCGGGGGGCCGAGCGGAGCAAGGGCTACCGCTTCTACGAGAAGAACGGGCTGTTGGACGTCTGCTACCCGCTGGCCGTGACCCTGGAGCCGTCGGACGAGTCGGCCCCGGGCACCCGCTGGCTCGGCGAGGACGAGTTCCTCGCCAGCGACGCGCTCTGGCACGAGGTCTTCGTCGCGTGCTACGGCCGCTTCGGCGGCTACCCGGCGCGCCAGCCCGGGTACTTGAGGGAGATCGTCGGCGCCGTCACCTGGCAGGAGGCCATGCGGCAGGAGTTCTCCTACTGCGTGGTCGAGGAGAACGGCCGCCCCGTGGGCTACCTGGTGCTGGGGCTGCGCAAGGAGACGCTCCAGGTGATGGAGCTGGCGGTGCTCGGCGGGTCGGTGGAGTCGGCGCGGCGGCTCCTGACGGCTGCCCGGGGGCGGGGGGCGCCGGTCCGCTGCTACGCTACACACGGGTGCCTGCTCGCCGCGGCGCTTCGCAGGCTGGGCGCCACGCTCCCGCCCCGCGAGCGCGGGGGCATGATGCTGATGATCCACATCCTCGACCTCGCCTCGACGGGCCGTAAGGTCTGGCGCGACGTCCCCGCGCTCCGGGAGGTCGAGGTGCGCGTGTGGACGCCTGAGCGCGAGGGCGTGATCCACCCCGTGGCATCGCCCACGCGCACGGTGACCATCGAGTTGAAGGAGCACATGCTCTCCCGACTCCTGATGCGGCGGCTGGACGTGGAGCACGCAGCGACCGAGGAGCGCATCACCCTGTGCGGTGCGGAGCCTGGCGACGCCGAGGCCATTGCGGACGCCCTGGACCCCTGCCCCTGGGTCTACCATCCGGTGGACTACCTGTGAGCGGCGCCGCAGCGCCGCTTGCGCGGGGGCGAGACGTGTGGTAGACTTTTCCCACGGCGGCGGGGGCCGGACCAGGCCCCTCCTGCGAACGAAGGCCCTCTTTTCGGAGGCAAGCGGAATGCATCTTCGTGGCGCGCTGAGATGGGTCGTGCTGATGCTCGTCCTCGCGGGAATGAGCGGCTGGGCGGCGGCCGGCGAGGCGCCCAAGAAGGAGGGCGACACCCCCAAGAAGGAAGCCGACACCCCGAAGAAGGAAGCCGACACCCCGAAGAAGGCCGAGGAGCCGAAGAAGAAGGCTGGCGAGCCCACTCCGGAGAACGTCGTGGGGAAGGTGGACGACGTGCTGATCACCCGCGACGACCTCAAGCTGGCCCAGCGTCAGATCATGGCCATCAACCGCCAGGCCCCGCCCCTGAACAACCAGCAGCTCCTCGAGCAGCTCATCGAGCGCGTGCTCTGGATGCGCTACTTCGAGAAGCAGGGCCTGCGGGCCTCCGGGGCCGAGATCCAGCGCGCCATCCAGCAGCTCGACGCCGAGCTGCGCCAGCGCGGCACCAGCTACCAGCGCTGGATCGCCGCCATGGGGCTCACCGCCGAGGAGCACGCGAGCCTGATCGCCTTCGACCTCGCCAGCGCGCGCCTGCGCCAGCGCCTCCAGAGCGACATTCAGGAGGAGGACGTCAAGAAGGAGTTCGAGGCCCACCCCGAGTTCTACGACGGCAGCCGCGTCCGCATCAGCCAGATCTTCATCGAGACGGCCGACATCCAGCACGACCCTGCCAAGCTCAAGAAGGCCAAGGAGCGGATCGACAAGATCCACGACGAGCTACGGGGGGACAAGGACTTCGAGCGGCTGGCGCGCGACTACTCGGAGCGAGTGACCAGCCTGCGGGGCGGCGAGGAGGGCTGGTTCGTGCGCAAGGGGCTGGAGGAGAACGAGCCGCTGCTCGCGGCGGCCTGGGCGCTCAAGGCGGGCGAGTACACGAAGCCCATTCAGGGCAGCCGCGGCTGGCACATCGTCAAGGTCACCGACCGCGAGCCCGCCTACCTCACGCCCTTCGGCGCCCGGCGCAACGTGATTGCCGAGCTGCTCCGCCGGCGCGTCGCTGCCATCCTGGACGAGTTGAAGGCCAAGGCGGACATCGAGCGTCGCCTCTAGTTCTCGGCGTCCTTCCCCTTGGACGGCTCCTTCTTGGGCGGCTGCTTCTGCTTGTCCTTCAGCAGCGGGTAGTCCACGTCGCGCGAGTGTACCCAGCCGAAGGTCGGCTTCCCCTTGATGTCGGCCGTCACCCCCAACCAGTCGTCCTTGACCTTCTTCACGACCAGCGGCGTTCCCTCCGGAAGCGTGCCCACGACGTTGTCGCCCTCCTTCAGCTTGGCCTCCTTGGCGATCACGACCACCTTGTCGTCCACGGTGAAGGGGTTCTTCGGCGGCGCCTTCTCCTCCGTGCCGGGCGCGGCGTCAACGTCCCTGAGGCTGATGTAGCCCGGGCAGGTCTTGCCGCCGACCGTGTAGTAGATCAGCGCGTAGCCGCCCTCCTTGAAGACGCAGTAGAGCTTCAGCCGCTGCCCCTTGTTCAGCGTGGCCATGACCCGGCTGCCGACCTTGATCTCGGCGCCGTCCTTGTTCACCGTCACCCACTCGCCCGCCTTCACGTCGCCCGCGGCGCGGCTCGCGACACACACAAGGACCAGAAACCCCAGCAGCAGCCGGCAGAGCCTCATTGGGCACCTCCTTCCTGCAACTGCCCATACTGTACGCCGTGCGGAGGGAATGTCAAGGGCCAACCGTAACCCAAAGGCCGAAGGGAGCTTGAGTTTCCGCTGGGATTCCAGTTGACTCTGCGTGTGCGGCTCGCTATACTCATCCTGGGGGCTGGAGACGTGGCCCAGTGTCGGGCCGTTGCGTGGCCGTCCGGTTCAAGGAGACGCCAGATGGAGAAGCGGCTAGCTCTCGCGGCAGTCCTCATCGTGGCCGTGGTGCTTCCATCGTTTGCGGGGCAGCCTGCGGCGGGGCCGCCGGAGAACTCGCTGGAGGCCATCACCCAGCGGCTGGCCGGCACGCGCATGGAAGAGGTCAATGTGGACAAGAAGGACCCCGATGCCGTGTTCGACCTCCTCCGCGACGCCGCGAAGGTGAACATCGTGGTCGAGGCCGACGCGCGGCGCGCGCTCGAAGGCAAGTCGGTCACCCTCAAGCTTCGAGGCGCCTCCGCCCTCTCCGTCCTCCAGCACACCCTGCGACAGGTCGGCCTCGTGACCACCTACGCCGACGAGGCGCTGGTCGTGGCGACCGAGGACTCGGCGAAGCCCCACCCCCAGGTCACTATCTACGACATCCGCGACGTCACGGAGGCCACGAAGGGCTCCCGCCTTCCGCCCACCCTGTTCGGCTCCCAGCTCGACCCGCTCTACTACTACTGGATTCGCGCCCACATCGGCCCGGTCGCCGGCGCCCACGGCACGCGCGACCCCTTCTGGGAGATGGAGCTCCTCGACAAGTACCCGCCCGACCACATCGGCGAGGTGATCGCGGCCACCTTCCAGGAGAAGTTCAAGGACACAGGCGTCTCGGTGAGGTACATGGACGGCTACCTGGTCGTCGTCGAGCAGCCGAAGGCGGCTCGCGTGCCCATCCTGCCGCCCAAGCCCGAGCCGCCGGCGGGCACCCTGCCCATCAACATGAAGTGAGCGGCGTCGTCTCGCGCATCCGCCCATCCTCGGCGCGCCCCATGGCGGGGCGCGCCGCTTCATGATCCTGCCTGCCCCGTTGCTTGCATCCCCGGCCACGGGCGTGTACACTACCACACACCCAACAAGGGGGCCGCCCATGAGCCGTTCGCACGCCGCGTCCCTCGTCTTCGCTCTGTGCGCCACGCAGGGTGCCCTGTGTCGCGCCGGGCCGGCCGCCGACGAGGCGGCCCTCGTCGAGCGCGACTGGCGCATGCAGGACGGCATCGGCACCCCACGAAACCCCAGCACCTACGCTGCCGCCATCGAGAAGACGCTTCGGCGCGGGGATGCGCTGCTCGGCGACCTGCACGCGAGCGGCATCGCCCTCAGGGACGAGGCGGCCCAGTGCGAAGCGCTTCGGGGCGAATGGCAGAAGCTACAGGCGGAACGCGGGGCAGAGACGCCCCGCCCACAAGATGCTGACCAGGCGAAGTGGGAGAACCTGTGGCGGCGCGTGCATGAACTGAGGCGGCGCATCGTCCTCCTCAACCCGCTGGCGAACACGGGACCGGTCCTGTTCGTCAAGCAGGTGCCCAGCGTCTTCAGCCACCAGCTCACGCAGTACTACGGCGCGTGCGCGAAGCCGGGCGGCGGGGTCTTCGTCCTCGACAAGCCGGGCGAGTCCATGGCTGTCCGCGAGCTGACGGCTTGGCAGTTGTTCCCCGGCAGCTACCAGCACCCCGAGCTGTCTTACGACGCCAAGCGCGTGCTCTTCGCCTTCTGCCCAACACCCACGCCGCCGCCGAACCGCACGACACACCTCGACCGCTTCTATCACATCTACGAGATGAACGCCGATGGCACGGGGCTCCGGCAGCTCACGAGCGGGCCGTTCGACGACTTCTCGCCTCGCTACCTGCCCAACGGCAAGATCCTCTTCCTCTCGACCCGACGCGGTGGCTTCCATCGCTGTGGGGCGGGGCCGTGCCCCGTCTATACGCTCGCTCTCATGAACGCCGACGGCTCGGACCCACATCCCATCTCGTACCACGAGACGCATGAGTGGGACCCCGCCGTGCTCAACGACGGTCGAGTCATCTACACCCGCTGGGACTACGTGGACCGCAACGCCGTGCACTACCAGCAGCTCTGGACCGTGCGCCCCGACGGCACCGACCCGCGGGCCTTCTACGGCAACAACACCCTGCACCCCGTCGGCGTGTGGGAGGCGCGGGCGGTGCCCGGCTCGACCCGCATCATGGCCACCGCCGCCGCCCACCACGCGATGACCGCAGGCTCCATTATCCTCCTCGACACCGCGAAGGGCGTGGACTACCTGGAGCCGATCACGCGGCTCACCCCCGACGCGCTCTTCCCCGAGAGCGAAGCGCGCGTGTCGAACGGCCGCGGCGGCTATTGGCACGCGCCCGCCGGTGTGAGAGAGAAGCTCCCCGTGCCGCCCGAGCAGGCCCGCTGGCCCGGCCACTGCTACCGCAGCCCCTGGCCGCTGTCCGAGAAGTACTTCCTTGCCGCCTACAGCTTCCAGGCCCTCATCGGCGAGCCGAACGCCAACCCGCCCAACATGTTCGGCCTCTACCTGGTGGACGCCTTCGGCAACAAGGAGCTTCTCTACCGCGACCCCGACATCTGTAGCCTGTGGCCCGTGCCGCTGCGGCCGCGCGTCGCGCCGCCGATCCTCCCCTCCGGCAGCGAGGCAACCGACAAGGCCGAAGGCACCTACTTCGTTCAGGACGTGTGGGCCAGCTTCCCGCCTGTTCCGCAGGGGAGTGTGAAGCGGCTGCGAATCGTCCAGGTGTTGCCCAAGACCACGCCCCACATCAACAACCCCTCGGTCGGCCTCGCCAACGCGTCGCCCGGCAAGCAGGTGCTCGGCACCGTGCCCGTCGAGGACGACGGCTCGGCCTACTTCCGCGCGCCGGCGGGCATCGCCCTCGCGTTCCAGGCCCTCGACGAGCGAGGCATGGCCGTCCAGGTGATGCGGAGCATCAGCTACCTCCAGCCGGGCGAGACCGCGGCCTGCGTCGGCTGCCACGAGCCGCGCTCGGCGCCGCCGCTCGAGCGTCGCGCCGCGAAGGCCCTGCTGCGGCCGCCATCGGTCATCGAGCCAGGCCCGGACGGCTCGAAGCCCTTGAGCTACCCCATCCTCGTCCAGCCCGTGCTCGATAAGCACTGCGTCTCGTGCCACAACAAGGACAAGCCCGAGGGCAAGGTCATCCTCACTGGCGAGCCCCAGGGGCATTACACCGCCAGCTACAACGCCCTCGCCCAGCGCGTGTCGTTTGCCGCCTGGGGCCGGCCGGGCGGCAACTGCGAGCCGCTCGCCAAGCCCGACTACTTCGGCGCGCGCGGCAGCCCGGCCACCAAGACGTTCACCGAAGCCCACTACAAGGTCAAGCTCAGCCCCGCCGAGTGGGAGCGCGTGGTGACGTGGATGGACGCCAACGCGCTCTTCTACGGCACCTTCGACCCCGCCGACCAGGCCCGCCAGCTTCGCGGCGAGCGCATCGCGGGGCCGAAGCTGGAGTAGGGAGGAAACAGGACCTATGGGACACGTGGGACCCATGGGACACTGGTCCGATATGTCCCATAGGTCCCATATGTCCCATCAAGGAGAACGCCAATGCCTCTGCGGAAAACCCTGTGCCTGCTCACCCTCTGCACCTGGCTCGCCTCGGCCGCTGAGCTGGACTACAGCTACTTCCTGCGCACCCTCACCGACCTTGATCGCCTGCGCATCCTCGACGAGGGAGTGACGTGCAAACAGTTCTCGAGCTACGACCGCGCCTCGAAGTACGACGAGAAGACCGACAAGTATCTCAACTGGGGCGCGAATGGCGACAGCGGCCACTACATCCGCGCCGAGCCAAACGGCGAAGCCGTGATGGCCGAGATGGAGGGGCCGGGCTGCATCGTCCGCATCTGGTCGGCCAACCCCACGGGCAGGATTCGCTTCTACCTCGACGGCGACGCCAAGCCGACCTATGAGTGGCCCTTCGCCGACCTCTTCCACGACAAGGTGCCGCCCTTCAAGCCGCCCGTGTGCGGCATGGACGGCGCGGGCGCCAACATCTACCTGCCCATCCCCTACGCCAAGAGCTGCAAGGTCGCCGCCGATAAGGCCCACCGCCAGTACTACCACATCGGCTACAAGACCTTCCCCAAGACCACCGCCGTCACGACCTTCCGCCTGCCGCTGTCCGAAGGCGAGCAGAAGGAGTTGGATCGGGTCATCACCACATGGAAGGCACCCGACCCGGCGTGGGATGGACCGATCGCCTCCGCTGAGCTTCCCGTTGGCAAGCCGGTCACGCTCTTCGACGAAGAGGGCCCGCGGACCATCGTGAGGTTCTACGCCAAACTCGTCAGCGACGAGCGCTATGCCCTCCGCCGCGTCGTTCTGCGGATGTACTGGGACGGCGAGGAGTCGCCGAGCGTGGAGTGCCCGCTGGGCGATTTCTTCGGCACCGGCTTCTTCGCCTCGAAGTACGAATCGCTGCCCCTCGATATGGGCCCCGAGGGCGGCTATTGCCGCTGGCGAATGCCCTTCCAGAAGAAGGGGCGTATCGTGGTCATCAACGAGGGGGCTAAGCCGGCCAAACTCGACTACGCCGTGTTCAAGCAGGCCGAGCCGCCCAAGCCCACTGCGGCCTGCTTCCACGCCAAGTGGCGGCGCGAAGACCCCTGCAAGACCTTCGACTACCCCATCCTGGAGTGCGAGGGGAAAGGGCGATTTGTGGGCTGCATGCTGAATGTGGACAACCCCGACCAGGGCTGGTGGGGCGAGGGCGACGAAAAGGTCTACGTGGACGGCGAGAAGTTCCCCTCGACCTTCGGCACGGGCTCCGAGGACTACTTCGGCGATGCCTGGGGCTTCCGCCACTTCGTCCGCCCCTTCCACGGCAACACCCTCGGCCAGGGGCCGGGCTTCTCGAACAAGTGGAGCGTCTATCGCTGGCACATCAGCGACGACATCCCGTTTGAGAAATCGTTCCGCATCACCATCGAGAACTACGGGAAGGACAAGGACTACAGCTCCGTGGCCTACTGGTATCAGGCCGAGCCGCACAAGGACTTCTTCACCAGCGTGCCCGTCGAGGGCCGCATCCCAAGGCCGAAGGTGACCCCGGGCGTCGTCGAGGCCGAGACGCTGAAGGTCGAAGGGGCGACCGTGGTGGACGACGCCGGGGCAATGGACGAGTTCAGCAGCGGCAAGGCCCTGGTGCTCAAGGGCAAGGCGGGCCAGTCCATCGAGCTGCCGGTGCCCGTTGCCCAGGACGATGTCTACGCGATCGTCCTCTACGGAGCCAAGGGCGAAGCTCATTCCCCGTTCGAGCTAGCCATCGGTGACAGAACGGTCGGGAAGGGCGACAACGCCTTCGCCAAGTCGGCCCTGTTCCGCGTCGGCAAGGCGCGATTGGCCAAGGGCGAGGCGAAGCTCGCCCTGAAGCTGGCAGGGGAGGGGAGCCTCGTGCTCGACGCCCTCCGGCTCGAGCCGAGCCGCAAGGAGCGCGGCGTCATCGAGGCGGAGAGCCTGCCCGTCACGGCCACGAACGGCCCGAAGGCCGAGGTCGAGGACATCCGCCTGCCCTGGAGCGCCGACAGCCAGCTCCTCTTGCCCGCCACCGAGGCGGGCCAGTCGCTCACCGTGGCCTTGCCCGTCAAGGCCGCAGGCCGCCACGCGCTGACGGCACGCTTCACGCGCGGGCCGGACCACGGCCAGGTCCAGGCACTTGTCGGCGACAAGCCGATTGGCGACCCGGTGGACTGCTTCGCGGCTCGGCCCGAGGTTGGGATCGTAGTCTCATTGGGTAAGGTGGACCTCACGCCGGAGGCCAACGCCGTGACGTTCAAGGTTGTGGGCAAGAACGAGAAGTCCACCGGCTTCCGCGTGGGGATTGACTACGTGCGGCTCGGGCGGATCGTGGTCGAGGGCGCCATCGAGGCCGAGAAGCTGCCCGTCGTGGCCAGCGACGGCGGCCGGGGCGACACGCAGCACATGGGCTCGTTCGGCGCGAACCAGTGGAGCGGCGAGGCCCAGCTCTTCTTCACCCCCAAGGCCAAAGGCGCCTACGTCACCGTCGAGCTGACCGTGCCGAAGGACGGCCGCTACGACCTCGACCTCTACTACACGAAGGCAGGGGACTACGGCATCGTGCAGCTCTCCCTCGACGGCAAGCCTGTGGGAAAACCCTTCGATGGCTTCAACAACGGCGTCATCCCCAGCGGCAAGGTGCCCTACGGCGCCGTCGAGTTGAAGGCCGGCAAGCACCAGCTCAAGCTCGAGGTCGTCGGCAGGAACGACGCCTCGACCGGCTTCTACGCGGGCGTGGACTGCCTGGCCCTCACGCCTTCGAGCCGGTGAGCAGGAGGGCTCCGTCCGATGGCTGCTGCCCGCGCGTCGGCGAGTGAGCGCTGCCGGGGAGGGAGCGCTATTGCGCGGGGGCCTCCGCGCGAGTATAGTAGGCTTCGTACGGCATTCCTTCGTCGCTGGAACGTTTCGCACGGGTTCGTTTCTGCCCGGGGAAGGAGGTCGCCGTGAGACAGGAAAAGCTGGAATGGTTCAGGGAACAGGTCGCGGGGTTCGTGCACGATCGTGCCACCTACGACAAGCTCGCCAAGACTCTGGGAGAGATTCTGGAGCAAGCGCGTGATCGGTACGCGCCGATGGGACGGGTGGACGCTCGCGCCAAGGCGATCGCGAGCTTCGCCGAGAAGGCTCTGCGCAAGTACGACAAGTACCAGAAGCCGCTGGAACGCATGACGGACCTGGCGGGTGCTCGGATCGTGGTCTACAGCCGGGACGAAGCTGACGCAGTGTGTCGCTTCATCGAGAGTGAGGATGGGAAGGGTTTCCGCATTGATTGGGACAACAGCCAGGACGCCCGGCAGAGCATGAAGACGGGCGAGTTCGGCTACAACGGCGTGCACTACATTGTCGAGCTGTGCCGCGCGAAGATCCTCGGGGTGGACGTGCCGGCGGAGATCCAGTCGGTCGCCGGGAAACGATCCTACAAGGCGGAAATCCAGGTCCACACGGCGCTCCAGAACGTGTGGTCCACCATCGGACACGACCGTCTTTACAAGACGCAGGTCAAGGTGCCGGAGTCTCTGAAGCGAGAGGTCCACTCCGTCGCGGCAACGCTCGAATCCCTGGATCGGGCATTCGCCAGGTCGATCGAGTCGCTGGATCGCTACATCCGCCACTTCGAAGCCTATCGGCGCCCGGCGGAACTCGAGGACGAAATCCACGAGTGGAAGGCAATCCACGACGAGGTCCCGACCGACGACGACGCCACCCACCAACTGGGCCGGCACCTCATGGCAGCGCAGCGGTGGACGGAAGCCCATGAGACGCTGGAAGCCTTGGGGGACGTGCAGCGTTCCGATGTGCAGATGGAGATCGGGCAGGCCGCCTGGCGAGCACGGCCCTCACAGGCCAAGAGGGCGCGACGCCACCTGTGCCGGGCTGTGGAACTGGCCCCGACGGATTGGGGGGTCTGGTGTGCGTTGGCCGAGACGTATCGCCGCACCGATGTAGACAAGGCCATCGAATGCTACGGGGAGGCCTCTGCTAACGACCCCGGCGAGCCGGCGATCCTGTCGCCGCTGGTGGAGTGTCACATCCGGCGCGACCGGTCGCTCGAGAAGCTGGGGCTGATGCAGGGGGCCCTTGAGGCATCGCGTTGTGAGTGCCACGAGCGAGCCATTCGGGGCGTGAATGTGCCCCAGGCACACTTCAGCTGCGCGCGGCTCCACCTCTATCGTGGCGAGTGGTACGAGGGAATGAACTCCTATTGCATGGCCCTCGCCACGTGCCACCTGCCGGAGATGATATGTGATGAGTTGGACGCCCTGACGGCGATCCTGGAAGCCTTGGCGAAGGGCCGAAAGCCGGGCGACAAGCTGCTCGCGTCGAGTGATCTGGTTGGCTTTGAGTGGGCGCGTCGGCTGATGATCGTCGCTCTGGCTGCGGGAGCATTGACCTGGAAAGCCCGGCCGAAGGAACCGGGTGCGAAGGCCTGGAAGAGAGCGGGCGAGAACCGCAAGCAGCAGCTTCGGGCCCTGGCCACCCCGACTTCGGCGAGGAAGGGAGACTTCGCGCTCCCGGTTGCCATTGTCGCCGGCGGGTGCGATCGGACGGTCGAGAGAAAGCTGATCACCAGGTACGGCAAGCATCTCCAGGGGGCATTCGAGGCGTTCTCGGGCACGATCATCAGTGGCGGAACCACCGCAGGCATCAGTGGCATGGTCGGACGCCTCAAGCCGTCGCCGGGCCGCACGCTCCATAAGGTGGCCTATCTGCCCAACGTCAGACGCCTGCCTTGTGGTGACAAGCGGTCCGATGCCTACGAAGTACGCCCATCTCCGGGCGAGGGATACAACCCAGCCGGGGTGTTGCGGGCCTGGGCGGACATTCTGCTGCAAGGAATCCGGCCGGGTCAGGTGCGCATCCTGGGAATCAACGGCGGCGATCTCACGGGGTTTGAATTGCGGCTGGGCCTTGCGCTCGGAGGGATAGTCGGTGTGGCCGAGGACAGCGAACGGGTCGTGAAATCGCTGCTCGATGTTCGGTCCCCATGTCGTCCGGAAGGCCTTGTGCCGCTGCCCACGGACGCCGCAACGTGGGCGGCGTTCATCCGAGGGGCCAGCCCCGAACTCGGCCGGCTGACGAATGAGCAGGTCGAGCCGGCGGCTCAGCGGGTCCACGAGCAGTTCCGCGACGACAACGTGACCAATCCCGAGAAGCATGACAAATCAGTCTTCCCCTGGCCGACACTGCCCGAAGTGTACAGGGACTCCTGCCGCCACCAGGCACGCTTTGCCGCCCTCATCCTCGACGCGGCTGGGTACGACGTGGTGCCGGCCGGGCCTGGCGAGACGCTCGATCCAGAGAATCCACCGCTCCCGGCCGACTATGAGAAGAAGGTCGAGGCCATGGCGGAACTGGAGCACGGCCGCTTCTGCGCTGAGCGACTCGTGAGCGGCTGGCGGCGGGGGCCCAAGAAGGACCTGGCGCGCAAGCTCAACGCGACGATCGTGCCCTGGACAGAGCTGCCTCCAGGCATCAGGAAATACGACTTCGACGCGGTGCGGAATTTCCCGAAGTGGCTCGCCGCGGCGGGGTTGAAGATCGTGCCTCGTCGTTGAAGGCCCGAGAGCAGCCAGAGCGCGATGTCGGTCGTCAGCCGGTGCGGCACGCTTGTCTCCCACGCGACCGGCCCCGGAGCCGTCTCGGCGCAGGGCATATGATGGCGGAGTGCGGCAGTCGTGGCAAGGCGGTTGCCCCGCGAGGGGCAGAATGGGCTTGACAGAACTCCAAGCCTAACTATAATGCGGGGTTAGCGATCCGTGCGCCCCACGAGAGGCAAGGGAGCTGCGAGTGGACATTCGGGAGCTGACGAAGGGGTTGTTCCGCCAGAACCCCCTGTTCGTGATCGTCCTGGGCGTGTGCCCCAGCCTGGCGACCAGCGGCTCGCTCGAGACGGCGCTGGCGATGGGCATCGCCGCCACCTTCGTGTGCGTCGGCAGCAACGTGTTCATCTCGCTCATCCGCAACGTCGTGCCCGGGGGCGTCCGCATCGCCTGCTACATCGTGGTGATCTCCACCTTCGTGACGGTCACCGACCTGTTCCTGAAGGCGTACTTCCCTGACATCAGCCGCACGATCGGCATCTTCATCCCGCTGATCGTGGTGAACTGCATCATGCTGGGGCGGGCGGAGGCGTTCGCCTCGAAGAACACCGTGATGAACTCCCTGCTCGACGGCGTGGGGATGGGGTGCGGCTTCACGCTGGCGCTGCTCCTGCTCGGCTTCATCCGCGAGCTGAGCGGCAGCGGGAAGCTGATGGGCTACACCGTGCTGCCCGGCTACAACCCGATGACCGTGATGATCAGTCCCCCGGGCGCCTTCCTGTTGCTCGGCCTCCTCCTCGGCTTCTTCAACTGGATGCAGCTGCGAAAGGCGGCCGCGAAGTGAACATCGAGCGCCTCTTCCTCATCGTCATTGGCAACCTGTTCGTCACCAACTTCGTCCTCGCGCGCTTTCTGGGCCTCTGCCCCTTCGTGGGCGTTTCGAGGCGGACGAGCGACGCTCTGGGAATGGGCCTGGCCGTGACGTTTGTGATGGCCATGGCCTCGCTGCTCACCCACACGATTGACACCTACATCCTCAAGCCCCAGGCGCCGCTGCTCGTGTGGATCGCGGGCGCCGAGAGCCAGATCGCCAGGGACGGCCTCGAGGCCGTGCTCCGCACCCTCGTCTACATCCTCACCATTGCGTCGTTCGTGCAGCTCGTCGAGATGTTCCTGAAGAAGAACGTCCCCGCCCTGTACCGTGCCCTGGGCATCTACCTGCCGCTGATCACGACGAACTGCGCGGTGCTGGGCGTGGCGCTGCTGAACACGCCAGACGACCCGGCCGAGATGCTCACCCTGCCCGAGGCGGTCATCCAGGGCACCTTTGCCGGCCTCGGCTTCACCCTCGTCATGCTGCTCATGTCGGGCATCCGCGAGCGGATCGAGCGGCTGGACCTGCCCGCGCCCATGCGCGGGATGCCGATTGCCTTCGTGTGCACGGGCCTCATGGCCCTGGCGTTCCTTGGCTTTACTGGGATGGTATGACCCCATGAGAACCGTCAAGACCCGCTGGCCGCTGCTCGCCGTCCTCCTGGCCCTGGGCTTCGGGCTGCTCGCCGCCGCCTCGGCCCGAGCGGGGCAGGAGCCTGCCTACTGGGCCCTTGCCTTCGAAAACGACACCCCGAAGCAGTTGGTCCTCGAGGACCCCGCGGGGAAGCTCCGCTTCTTCTGGTACCTCGTCTACCGGGTCAAGAACCCGGCGGAGAAGCCGCTTCCCGCCCACCTGCGGCTCTCGCTGAAGCTGGCCCTCGAAAAGCAGGTGAGCGACTACGACGACGGCTTCGACAACGTGGCCGAGGCGCACATCGAGAAGAAGATCCTCGAGCGCGAGGCGTGCAACTGGGCCGAGTTGCGCGCCACGCCGCTCAAGCCGGGAGAGTCCAGGGAAGGCATCGCCATCTTCTCTGTGGGCCGCGAGGCCCCCGACTTCGATAAGATGACCATCTTCGTCCGGGGCCTCGCCGAACTGCGGCCGCTCGGTCGCGACGACAACGTCCGTAAGTACCGCGAGCGCACTCTCCTCCTCCGCTACGAGCAGGTCGCCAGCCGCTGGCGCGCGGGCAAGGAGCTCAAGTACCTGCCCGAGGAGTGGGCGCTGGAGGAGGTCAGCATCGCCGACCGCGGCGAGAGCGAGGCCCAGCCATCGCCCGAGGCCAGCAAGAAGCTCCAGGAGCTGATCGAGAAGGCCAGGAAGGAGGCGGAACGCCGCCGGAAGCTTCTCGAGGAGGGGGCCAAGCCCCCGCCCGAGAAGTCCTCGGCGGAGCCCACCAAGATGCCCACTGTGGCCGGGCCGCCGACCGGCCGCCCAGCGCCCGATCTGGTGAACACCCTCCGCAAGGTGGCCGCGGGAACGCCGACCGTGCGCGCCACAGTGACAGAGACCCTCGGCCGCGGCGAGCGCCAACAGGCGGCCAGCGGCACGATCTGTGTGGGCAAGGACGGCCGGTTCACCCTCGAGCGGAACACCCAGCCGGGCACCGAGCGGGCGCTGAAGGAGCAACGCATCTTCGACGGCAAGGACCTCTGGGTTCAGACCGTTGCCAAGGGCGTGGGCGACGCGGTCCGCCGGTGGACCGTCGCCGCCACGAAGAAGGAATGGCATACGCTGGACGGCAGGCCCGAGGTGGATTTCGCCACTGTGGCCAATCCGGCTCGGGCCTGGCGTCTCTTCGCGGACGACCTGCTCTATCTGGGCACGGAACGCCTCGGCCGCGAGACCGCGTACGTCTTCGAGGCCCGCCCCGACAAGCGGCACGATGCCCTCCTCGGCGGGCCGCTGACGGGCGAGGTGCTCGGCAAGGCGGCAGGACGCCGCGTCCGCTTCTGGATCGGCTCCGTCACAGGTTTCCAGCTCCGGATGCAGGTCTACGACGAGCGCGACCAGGTGGTTGCCCTGCTGGAGTGCAGCGACCTCTCGGTGGACGCGCCGGTGCCGCCCGACGCCTTTGTGTTCAAGCCGCCCGCGGGCGTCGAGGTCATCGACATGAACGCCGCCTTCGCCGCCAACGAGAAGCATTAAGAAACTATCTCGATGCCCCCGCCGCGACACGCCGAGCCCGGCCGCAGGGCCGTCGGCAGTATCCCCAAGAGTTGCAGTTTCAGCAACTTACCTCTTGACATTGGGGAGGAACTCGTGCTATATTCTGCGGCGTGAATGGGAGCCGGGCCGACACTTGAGTGCGATTTCCCACGGCCTGCCGTTCGCAAGGCGCTCGCCATCGGTGTTGGTGGTTGCCGTTCACGCTCTACAGCCGTGCTCGCGCTCCCGCGTTGTGCGGGCGCGCGCGGCTGTGCCCGCTGCTGGCGAAGCGCCGTATGCCTGACGAGTGCACGTGCCTGCCTGACTGCGGGGGGTCCTACCAAGTCGGTGTTGGAGTTCGTCTATGAACATCTACGTGGGGAATCTGCCGTTCAGCGTGACGGACGACCAGTTGCGGGCCGCCTTCGAGCCCTTCGGCGACGTGTCGTCCGCCCAAGTCGTCCAGGACCGGGAAACCGGGCGCTCGCGCGGCTTCGGCTTCATCGAGATGCCTTCCGACGAGCAGGGGAGGGCCGCCATCCAGGGGCTTGACGGCACCGACCTGGCCGGCCGCTCCCTGAAGGTCAACGAAGCGCGTCCCAAAACCGATCGCCGCGAAGGCGGCGGCGGTGGCGGCGGCTACCGGGGTGGATCCGGTGGCGGCGGCGGGCGCCGCCCCTCCTGGTGAGCCCAGGGCAGGGCCGGCAGCAACCCGTGTGAAACAGAAACGCAGCCCTGACATGCATGCGTGTCGGGGCTGCGTTTTTCATGAAACCCGATGCCCGACGCCCAATCCCCAACGGCCAGACAAGGCTCCGCGGAGGGCGCTTCCCGAATGTCCTCAGCGGTCATTGGTCATTGAGCTTTGCCGCTCACAGATGCTTCTTGATCTGCTCGAAGATCTGGAGCGACACGGCCTGATCGCCCCACAGGCCCACGCGCACCCGCACCTGGGTCTCCTTGGCGCCGAGGGACTTGGTCTCCACGACCACCCGGCGCCCGTCCGGCATCGTGGCATCCACCATGCCCGACGTCGGCTTGAGCGACTCCTCTTCCTGCCTGGCCTTGAAGTCGGAGAGGGCGGCCTTCGCCGCGCGGTGGACCCGTTCGATGGGCTCGCCGATGGTGCCTCGGAGCCAGCCGGCTTGCCACCCAAGGGCCCCCGCGCCCGCGGCGGCCCCCGCCCCGAAGAGCACGGCGGGGCAGCCCGTGGTCGCGAAGGGCAGCGAGAGCGCCAGGATCGCTGGGAGAAACAGCCGCATCTTCATTGTGAACAGCCTCCGGGCGGCCGGGGATGCCGCCTGGACTATATTGTACAGCTTCGTGGCGATAACTCAACTGGAAAATGCCAGGATTACCCGCCGCTCGCACTCGCAGCGAGGCGGTGAGCGATCTTCCTGGTGGCAGGGTAGAGCCCGGCGAACTGCTCGTAGAGCTCGTCGTAGGAATCGGCGCGCGACGCGTCCGGGGCGACGGCGCCGGCCCGATTGCACGAGCGCGCTGCCGCGGCGGCGGACGAAAACGTCTCGTGGAGGCCCACGCCCATGGCTCCCAGGAGGGCTGCCCCGAGCGAGCTCGTCTCCTGGAACTCCAGAATTGCCAAGCGCTTACGCAACACGTCCGCCTTGATCTGGTTCCACAGCGCATTCCGCGTCCCGCCCCCGACCGCACGAATCTCGTCCACCGGCGACCCGACCACGCTCTCAAGGCACTCGATGACCTGTCGCAGGGCCAACGCCGTGCCCTCGAGGACCGCGCGGGCAAGGTCGGCCCGCGTCGTCGTGGCCGACAGGCCGAAGAAGCACCCGCGGGCCAGCGGATCCCAGATCGGCGTCCGCTCCCCCTGGAGATAGGGCAGAAACAGCAGCCGGTGAGCACCGAGAGGCGCCTGTTCCGCCAACTCGGTCATCGCACGCAGCCCGTCGGTGCCCGCGTGGCCCAGGACCTCCCGGATGAACCACTCGACCGAGACGCCGCTCGACGTCGTCGTGCCGATCGGCAGCCACAGGTCGCGAGGGATGTAGGCCGAGTTCACCCAGCGACGGTCCGCCGTCGGCGCGCGGGTCGGCGCCGCCACGCAGTCGGTCGAGCCGGCCACGTAGACGACCGTGCCCGGGTCGGCGGCCCCTGCTCCGAGGGCCGACGCCGGCACGTCGCCGCACCCGCACACGACGGGCGTGCCGGCGCGAAGGCCCGTCTCCTCTGCCGCCGTGCGAGTCACCGTGCCGACGACCTCCGCGGCCCCCGCCACGCGGGGCAGCCGGCCAATGTCCACCCCCAGCCGTTCGCACAGGCCCTCGTCCCACCGCCACGGGTCGCGGATGTCCACCAGGCCCGAGAGGGCCACCTGCGTCGGGTCCGTGCAGAACTCGCCCGTGAGGCGCGCCGTGATGGCCGTGTTGGCGAAGCCGAAGGCCCGGGCTTGCCGCCAGGCATCGGGCTGATGGCTCCGCAGCCACAGCAGGCTCGTGGCCGCACACGTGCCTGGGACCAGGACATTCCCGATGGTGGCCTCGTACTGCTCCCTTGGGATCAGGGCCGCGATGGCCTCGGCCTCGGCGAAGCTCCGCCGGTCGCAGTACAGAAGGGCGGGATACAGAGCCCTGCCGCCGCCGTCGAGTGGCGCGACGCACGGGAACAGCACGCTCACGCCCACCGCCCGCACGTCCGCCGCCGCCACGCCCGCCTGCGAGCAGGCCTGGCCGAGCGCGGCCGCGACCCCTCGCCACCAGCGTTCGGGGTCGCACTGCACCCAGCCCTCGTGGGGCGAGTCATTCTCGTGCGTCGCGCGCCCGAGGCCCAGCATCCGCCCCCCCGGCTCGGCCACGCCGACCTTGACCCCCGATGTCCCGATGTCCAACCCCGCCAGCAGCTCACCCATCCTCTTCCCCTCTCCTCCGTACCCCAACACCCAACACCTAACACCGCTCTTCCGTGATGGCGACTTTCCATACCCCCGGCGCATGCTCACGCAGCATGCGGATGCCCTCCTCGACCCGCTCCAGCGGCAGGCGGTGGCTGAGGATCGGCTTCACCGTCACCTTCCCCTGGCTCAGGAGCTTCAAGGCGGCCCTGTGGTCCCAGCAGAAGCCGAGCGTGCCCAGCACCGTCAGCTCGTCGAGCGTCACGCTCGTGAGGTCGAACGCGTCGGTCTTGTTGCCCGACCAGCCGATGAGCAGGATCGTGCCACCGCGGCGGACGAGGCCGACCGTTGCCGCGAGGGTCTCGGGCTTGCCCACGGCCTCGATCACCACGTCGGCCCCGATGCCGCGCGTCAGCTCCCTCACGCGGGCCTTCACGTCCTCCTTCTCGGGGTCGAGCGCGTGGTGGACGCCCAGGTCCCTCGCCACCTTGCGCTTGAAGCCGGCGGGCTCGGCGATGAGGACCTCGGCGCCCTTGTTCAGGCAGTGCTGCATCGCCAGGACGCCGATCGTCCCGCAGCCAAGGATGGCGACAAAACTGCCCAATCGCGGATTCGCCCGCTCCACCGCGTGGAGCGAGCCCGACACCGGCTCCGCAATCGCCGCCTCCGCGAACGACAGGTTCGCCGGCTTCGGGTGGAGGAAGAACGACTCCGCGATCACGAACTCCGCGAGCGACCCCGCCACCTGGTGCCCCGTGATCTTCAGGTCCACGCACAAGTTATACTGCCCGCGCAGGCAGGCGGGGCACTTCTTGCATGTGAAGAACGGCTCGACCACCACCGCGTCGCCCGGCTTCCAGCGCGTTTCGCCCGGCCCGACTTCGGCGACCACGCCCGAGCACTCGTGGCCCAGGATGATCGGCCACTTGATCATCGGGTGGTGGCCCGTGTAGCCATCCACGTCCGAGCCGCACAGCCCCGTGGCCTTCACGGCCACGAGCACCTCGCCCTGCTTCGGCGCGGGCCGCGGCACGTCCTCGATAACGATTGTCTCTTTCGCCTTGCACACGGCGGCTTTCATTGTGGGCACACGTCGCCTCCTTCCCGTTCAGGGGCTGAAGCCGCTGCCCATTATAGCCGCTGTGTGTGGCGTGTAAAGCCCGCGGCCGCCTCCGATGCCCCCGGCTTGTCATGCCGAGCTTGTCGAGGTATCTCTCTTCTCCCGGCGCAAGAGCAGGAGAGATTCCTCGACTTCGCTACGCTCCGCTCGGAATGACATGGTCCGTCGCCGCCCTAGTTCCTCATCGCGCACAGGTCGCCCCGGCCGACGCCCGTCTCCAGGTCCACCTTCTCGTGCGTCCAGTACTCGACGTGGGAATCGAAGAAAAGCACGTTCATGCTGCTTTGGGGGCTGCCGTGGTTGATGGAGCCCTCCGTGTCGTCGCAGGCCATCGGCTCGTTCGGCGGGAAGTCGTCGCGGATGCCCAGCTTCGAGGTCGCGTAGCTGGCGGCCTTGGCCTGCTTCGACACCAGGTAGATGCCCACGCTCCGGTCGCCCATCCCCGCATAGCTCACCGCGTCCTCTGAGAGCGGCTTGTTCCCCGGACAGCCGCGGTCCCCCAGTTCCTTCCCGTCGCCATTGTCGTCGGGGGAGGCGGGGCAGAGGAAGACATAAGGGTCGGGGAGAATCTTGGTCCAGTAGAGGGTCGCCAGCCACTCGGCCCCGCCGAAGTCGGGGTTCGCCCTTGTCCCACAGCCTGCCCGGCCGACCGGCCAGGGGTAGAACCGGTCGTTGAGGTACGTCTCCATGCCCTTTGCCAGTTGGTTCAGGTTGTTGCGGCATCGAATCCTCATGGCCTCGTCGCGATGGGAGTGGACGCCGTAGCACAGGAGGCTCGCGGCAATCGCCAGAGCGAAGACGCCGATGAGCAGCTCCGCCAGCGTGAGGCCGCGCGTTCGACGCATTTCTTGCTCCTTCCCCCGTTCTGGGGCTCAGTTCCGCAGGTGCACCAGTCTGGTTCCCTTCATCCCCACGCCGCGTTCGGGGTCAATCCGGTCCTCGCTCCAGTACTCGACGTGGCTATCGAAGAACAGCACGTTCATGCTGCGGGCGCGGCCGTGATTCACCGTGCCCTCGGTGTCGTCGCACGCCATCGGCTCGTTGGGCGGGAAGTCGTCGCGGATGGCCAGCTTCGATGTCGCGTAGGCAGGGCTCTTGCCCAGCCTCTCGACGAGGTAAATGCCGATGCTCACGTCCCCCATTCCGGCATAGCTCACTGCGTCTTCGGACAGTGGTCTGCCCCCCGGGCAGCCGTTGGAGCCTAGCTTCTTACCCATCTCATTGTCGTCGAGGGAGGCCGGGCAGTTGAAGACCGCTGGGTCTGTCACTCCTGTCCAGGACACCCAGTACAAGGTGGCCAACCACTCGGCGCCCCCGAGCTGTGGGGACGCCTTTGTACCACAGCCGCCTCGACCGGACGGCCAAGGGTAGAAGCGGTCATCCCAACCCATGTACTGGGCCATACCTTTCGCTAGCAGGTCGAGGTTGTTGCTGCACCGGATTCTCATTGCCTCGTCGCGCTTGGAGTGAACGCCATAGGCCAGCAGGCTCATGGCAATCGCCAGGGCGAAGACGCCGATGAGCAACTCCGCCAGCGTGAGGCCCGACTGTTTCCTCATCTTGTGCCTCCTTGGCGACCGGGGATGGCGCTCACGCCCTCCCGGACGTTGTCCCCCGTTGCGCAGCTCCGGCCCTGCAACGAGGTGATAGGACCGATAGAACCGATAGGACCGATAGGACCCGTCGGTCTTGGCTGTGCGCTTGTCCTATCTGTCCTATCCGTCCTATCGGTCCTATTCTGCGCGCTGCCGCCAAGCCCCGAGCCCCACGGGACAGCGTACTCAATTCCTCAGCGCGCACAAGTCGCCCTGGCCGACGCCGGTTTCGAGGTCAACGCGGGTGTGGGTCCAGTATTCGACGTGGCTGTCGAAGAAAAGGACCGCCATGCCGCCGTTGTCGCGCTCGCCGTGGTTGATCGGCTCGTCGGTGTCGTCGCAGGCCATTGGCTCGTTGGCCGGGAAGTCCTCGCGAACGGCGAGGCTGGACTTCGCGTAGCCGGGGGCCTTGCCCTGCTTGGACACCATGTAGATTCCGACGCTCCGGTTGCCGAAGGCGGCATAGCTGACGGCCTGCAAGTTGCTGACGGCCTGCAAGTCGAGCCGCTTGCCGCTCGGACAACCGACGCTGCCGAGCATCTTGCCCTGTTCGTTGGAATCGGGCGAGGAGGGGCAGTTGTAGACGCCGGGGTCGGGGATGATCCTGGTCCAATAGAGGCTGGCGAGCCATTCGGCGCCGCCGAAGTCGGGGTTGGCCACGGTGCCGCAGCCGGGGCGGCCTGCCGGCCACGGGTAACAATCGTTCTCGCCGCACTCGTTGAGATAGGTCGCCATGCCCTTGGCAAGCTGATTCAGGTTGTTGCGGCAGCGGATGCGGCGTGAGTCCTCACGGCAGACGTTCAGCGCCGGCATGAACATCCCGGCGACGAGGACGATAACGAGAAGAATCCCGACAGGCACGAGGATGTGAGAGAGCTTGATACCCGATCCGCTGGCCATGTGGTTTGCCTCCTTCGCTACTGGGTGGTGCCTCCGAATGCCTACCCCCCCGAAGGTATTGGAACCTTCGGGAGGGGCTTCGTTCCGCTTCATGGTGGGTCCCCCCGATTGGTGGAGGGGTGGATTGGGAGGGGCGGAGCGGCGCCCTTGCGCAGGCTCACGAGGAACCCGAGGCCAAGGGCGACGAAGGCCCCTATGACCAGAATCCAGCCCGAAGGCGAGCCGACGGTCTGTCTCGCGGCGGCCAACTCCCGCGCCGGCGTGAGCAGGAACGTGCCTGCCGCAAGGACGTGGTAGGCCCACCAGCGGAACCTGTGGCCCATCGCGGCAAGCCCCGCCGCCGTGCCAAGCGTCCAGATGGCCAGGAGCCAGCCGGGTGCCTTCGTGCTCGGGGCGAAGTTGAAGCCAAGAGCCGCTTCGACGAGGAACACGGCGCCCACGTGGGCGACCCAACGCGGCACGCGGTCGCGGAAGGTGAGCCACAGCGCCCAGCACGAGAGGCCGATGAGCGCCAGAGCGCCCACTGGCGGGCTGGCATACAGCCCGATGACGGCCTTCGCAGGCCATTGGCGGAGCAGGAAGATGCTTGCCGTGGCGAGCGACGCCGCCATCCACCGGGCCGACCGGGCCGCCGTCGCCGCCACCCCGAACCAGGCCGTCAGGGCGAGCAGAAAGGCGTCCACGTCTGGTTGGAGGTCAGCGGGGGACTTCGCCCTCGAGAAGAGCGCGACCAGCGCCAGGAGCGCCGCGGCCTGGTGGGCCAGGGCCACCGAACGACGCCGCCACGCGTGCAGCACCGTCACGGCAGCGGCCACCGAGAGCCACGCCGTGGGCCAGGTGAGCAGGCGAAGCTCGTGGACGAATGCGTGGCGGAGCGGCACGACGCCCTCGGTCCTCACCAGGGGCTCGAAGCTGCCGGTGAGCAAGGCCAGGACGCACAGGGCGCCCGGCACCGCGACGACAACGTGCTCCCAAATGCTCGCACGGACGCGGCCGACCACGAACAGGTTGACCACGCCGAGGGCGAGCACGGTTGCCAGGGGCAACACATCGGCGACGAGAGCCGGCGCGTCGAGGATGTAGCCGACCCAGTACTGGTGGAGAGCCGTCGTGCCCGCCACGATGGCGGCGATTGTCCAGTGGGCGAGTCGGCTCTGCACAAACGGCTGGCCGGGGCGGCGCAGCGGCCCCGCCTCCCACGCCGAGCTGAGGGCAAGCCCGAACGCGACGATGGCCAGCGCCCACCAGCCCACGAGGGAGGCGGCGTCGGTGAACTGGCTATCCGCGTCGTGAAGGCTTGCGACCCAGCTCGGCGTGGCGCCGTTCCACAACAACAGGAGCGCCAGGAGGAGCCCCATGCTGGAGAGGGGCAGGGCGCGGCCGGCCGCTGCCCCCAGCGCGCCCAGGCGCCCCGCGGCCAGCGCCGTGGCGACCAGCCCCAGGGCAAGCCCGAGGGAGCGATAGCTGTCCTTGAACGCCAATTCGTCCGCCACGACGAAGCACCCGATGGCGAACAGCGCCTCGATGAGCACCAGCGTCGCCCCGTCGTCCATCACCCGGCGTCGGCAGACCAGGAAGACCGCAATTCCGACGAGCAGCAGCTCGTAGAACTGGAGAGTGGAGAAGGTGGCCAGGATGGCCGGAATATTGCCGATGGCCTGCTTGCCGGGCTGGACGATGGTGTAGACGCCGAGGATCATCAAGGCCGCGCTGACCAGGTAGGCGGGGTTGCGGCGGGCGAGTCGGCCGAGCAGCCCCGTCGTCGCGGCCGCGCAGTGGTTGTTGGGCGGGCCTGCCCGCGCGGGCAATGGCGGCGGCCGAAGGGGTGTGCCCCCTTGGCAAACGCCGTGTGGAGGCGTGTCGTTCGGCTGCATTGCTGTTGTCCTTTCCTGGGGGCAGGGGAGGAGAGTCGCGCGATGAACGCCTTGTGGCAGGCGGTGATCGGTCGCGCGAGGCCATCGCAACGCAGTGGGTGGGGCCGCCTGGGAACCGCACCAGCATCGTATTGACGTAGAGCACTATTGGATAAGGACTTGTGGCGAGCGGCTGCATTGAGGGGGTGCCCATGTGTCCCTCAAGCAATGCAAGTCCAATAACTATCTGAGACAACTAGACGCTATCGAATACTATCACACATTCTCGCCCATGTCAAGTGAGTTGGGAACTGACACGCCCCCGGTTTGCTCGCGCCATCTGGTCTCCCGCCTGGGGGGCAGGAGGGTCAAGAGGGTCGAGATGGTCGAGATGGTCGAGATGGGGGCTGGGGGCAGCAGGCAACTTAGGATGCCACCCCCTGTGCGCGGTTCAGCGAGCGGGCAGCTTCCCCGCGATGCCGGTGAGGGTGCCGAAGCGGTCGGGGGTGTGGGCCGTGCGGCAGTAGACGGGCGACCAGTAGTTGTTCTCGCCGGTCCTCGCGCAGTTGCGGAGGACGTTGAATGTCCAGTCGGCGGCCGACTTCTGGCCGCGGTCGAACGCCGTCCAGGGGAAGGCTAACTCGGCCTGCCATGCCTCTTTGCCGATGGTGACGGCCACGGCGTACTTCGGCTCCCAGCTCAGGTCGGGCTGGCCGGCGGCGGAGTGAAAGGCGTCCCACGTCACGCCGCGGCAGTTGACCATCACCTGGTAGTACGACTTGCGTTCGCCAGCCGGGTCAATGAAAAGCTCCACCGAATCGTCCTCGTAGAGTCCGGCGCCGTCGTGCCTGGTGACCTTGGCGCGGAGGTTCTCGATGCCTTCGGGGGTGTCGAAGCACTCGACGGCGACGTAGAGGGCCGCGTCGTCCTGGCCGACATAGAGGCGGGTCATGGCGGCGGGCTGCTCGCCTTGGGTCTGGCGGAAGCCTGTGGCGCCGCTGGCCTCGCGCCATGCCTTGTCGTCGAGCACGCCGTCAATCTTCGGGGGCTTGCTGATCGTGTTGACCTTCAGTTGAGGAGCCTTCTCTGGGGCGGTGGGGGTGGTATCCGTCGGACCCACGGCGGGCGGCCCGGGGGTCGGCTCGACCGCTGCCGCCGTCGTGGAATGAGGGAATGACCAATGAGAAGAGTCAGCGGTGTTCGCCCCATTGGTCATTGGACATTGGTCATTGGTCATTCCCTTCGCGTCGCTCCGCGGCGAGAGGGGCTTCTCGTCGGGGAGGGCGATGCGGAGGCCGAACGGCTCGAACTTGATGAAGTCCAGCACCTGCACCTCGCTCACGGTGAGGATGCGCTCGGGCGTGATGGCGAACCGCACATAGCGGGCCTGCACGGGCTTGGGTGGGATGAGGGCGAAGGTGTAGCCCCGGGCCTGCTCGTCGTCGGGCATGAAGTGGTTGATCGGGATGTCTTTCCAGTAGAGATCGAAGTCGAAGAAGCCCTGGCTCGCGAACTCCTTGCCATCGAGCGAGGTGAGTACCTCGGCTTTGTCCTTCACCTCGCCTTTGAGGGCGTCCCACCAGGGCCAGCCGGCGCCGATCTGGATGCGGAAGGCGCCGCAGGACTCGGGCTGGCCGAGGTCCACGGTCACGACCGGCTTTTGCCCCTTCTTCCAGGCGGCACCGAAGCGGGGTGTTCCGCCGCCGGCGTAGGGCGGGCCGACCACGCCGTCGGTGAGCTTCTTCCCGTCGGGGTCGCCCGCGCCCCAGTTGGTCTCGGACGGGACGGTGCAGGTGTAGGGCTTGCCCTCGGCGAGGTTCTTGCCGTAGGTGACCCACTTGTAGAGCCACTTCTCGCCGCCGGCGTCTTTGCCGTCCGAGTAACCTCCCGAAGGTATTGGAACCTTCGGGAGGGGGGCGATGCGGAGGGAGTTGACGATGGGGTGGTCGTAGCCGCCAACGTTGATCGTGTAGCGGAAGGGCACCTTCTCGACGATCTGCGTGTGGCTGCGCTCGACGAGCGAGTGGTCCTTCTGTCGCTCGCTCCAATTGAAGGTGACCCCAATCGGATAACCTCCCGCAGGTCTTGGAACCTGCGGGAGGTTGTGGTTGGCCTCCATCCGCACGGCGTAGATGCTGCACGCGTCGGTGCCGGCGGCGGAACTGTTCCACAGGTACTTCATCATGACCGACTTCGTGCCGGCGGGCACCTGCTCGACCTTCTCGTAGTGGATCACGTCCCACGGCGGCTTCGTGTCGGTGAGCGACCAGGTCTTTGCCCACGTCTTGCCGCCGTCGAACGAGTGCAGGAGGTCAATGTGGCTCTTGGGCGCTCGGTTGTAGAAGCGGCCGCCATAGGTCACGCGCGTGATGTCGGTCGGCGCGTCAATGCGGAAGACGGCATAGGCTTCCTCGTTCGGCTTCGCGGCGTGCATGACGCCCATGTAGCCGGGGTGCTTGGCCTTCGTCGTGACATTCTGCTCCTCGACCACATAGGGCTTGTAGGCGTCGCCCTGGAGGTCGGGCCAAAGGACGATGGACTCGGTCTGCTCGCCGAGGCCGACGTAGACGGTGTTCTTGCCCAGCAGCAGCTTCGGCTGGGTCTTGCTGTTGAGCATCGTGGTCGTGGCGAACTCGATGCTCTTGAGGGTCGCCTGGCCCTTGAGCGTGGCCTTGACGAGCACCTCATACGCGCCATTCAGCGGCTCGATGAGCTTGGTGTCGAGGGGCACGTCGCCCGTCTTGTCGGCCTTCCACACTTCCTGCCAGGTGAGGCCGTTGGTGGTGCTGACCGCGAGGGCGGCCAGATCGGCCTCGGCCTTGCGCTCGAAGGCGGCCTTGATGGCGAGGGCGGTGATGACGTTTGCGCCCTCGACCTTGAAGACGGCGTCGGCGCCCGTGATGCCGCCGGGCGGCAGCGTGGGCTTCCAGGTGCGAATGCCGTTGCCGCGGATGCGATAGCGCGGGTTCACGCTCTCGGGGTCCTTGCCGCGGTTGGGCACGTAGAACTCCTGCGACGTGCCGAGGCTCTTGTAGTGGCGCGTGTACGCCTCGCGGTCGCGGAGATTGAGGACGTAGCGATGGCCGCGATCCCAATCGTAGAAGTAGTAGCGGTACTTGAGTCCTTTGGGATTGAAGCAGCCGTACTCGGATTCCAGGCTTCGCTCGCAGTCGGCGCCCGTGAGGAAGCCCCGGGGGCTGGTGGCGTTGAGGCAGTGGTGGCGGGCGACGTGGCCGGGCTCGACCTTGCCGCCCGAGGCGGCGCAGGCACCCTCCTTCCCAATGTCCTCCACTCCCGCGATGGTCTTGCCATCGCAGAGGGTGTAGATGGCCGACATCGAGTTGTCGTACATGTGCCACCGACCGTCGTAGAAGACCTCGGGCACGGTGTGGAGGCTGATGTCCCAGTACTTCGTCTTGAAGCCCATGGCGTCCCAGATCGAGCAGTTGATCCCCGCGATGGTCGAGCACATGGTGAAGCCGTAGTCGTTGAACTGTCGGATGGGGTCGGTGAGGTCGAGGCCGTGGAGGTGCATCGGCGCGGTCTGGCGGCGGGCGATGTGGTTCCAGTAGAACATCGCCCAGCACTTCTCGGCGGGCGTGGGCCACTTGCTCGTGATGCTGTGGATCATGCTCTCCATGTCGGCGTAGTCGGGCGAGGCGTCGGTGACGACCTTGATGTTGCACATCTCGGCTAGGATAGGCCGCGAGGGGAGGAGGGCAGCAAGTGCCACAGCGAGGCAGAACGTGCGTTTCATAGCGGAAGACCACTCAGTGGGGAAGGGGAGCGAGGTCATGCCGCCTCGTTGTCGTGGATTTGCTGGTCAACCTCGGCCTTGTGAGCGCGGTAGTAGGCCCAGGCGTTGGCCAAGTCCTCGGCGCGCAGAGTCGGGTAGCAGCGAAGGATGTCTGCCTCGATGGTGCCTAGGTTGCGGGCCTGGACGAGGACCCAGATGGGGATTCGGGTGCGGACGATGCAGGGCTCTCCGCCGCAGACGCCGGGCGTGCTCTCGATGCCGGGGAACGAATCGCCAAGCTCGCGAGCGACCCACTGGAGCACCTGAGCCTTCTCGGCCGCCTTCAGCCCTGTCAGGAGCTTCTGCACGTCATCCAGAGCGCTCATGACCCCTCCTCACCGCTGGGAGCCGCGCGGAGTTCGCTGTGCCCCTCCACCAGTTCGTCCTCGGAGCCGAGGTACGCCATTAGTTCATCGGGCACTGGAACGGCGAGAGTCGTCATAGCCTGGCGCTCCGCTTCTGCCGGGTACTTCATCCTCCACCAGCATATCACTATGAGAGCGGAAGTCAAGCCGCGTACAGCGTGCAGAGCGCGGAGGCAGGCCGTTGGCCATGCGTGCTGTGCCGTGTGAGCGGGTGCATCAGGATGGTAGGCGCAAGACGATGAGGACCACGAGGCTGCTCACTTCCGGCGGCGAGCGCGACGGGCGATCACCGCGGCGAGCCCCATCCCGAGCAACGCCATCGAGCAGGGCTCGGGGACGATCAGCCCCTCAGCATAGTAGGCATGGTCGTCCCAATTGTTGTAGAACCACATGCGGAAACGATCCCCATCGTATATCACCGGCATGTCATGCATCACGCGGCCGGAAAACTCAGGGACCAATCCGTACTTCGTCCAGTTGATGCCATCCATGGAGGTAGCGTACGCCAAGGCATCAGGCTGGCCAGGGCCAAGGGCAGAGTACCACATGTAGTACGTGTTGTCCTTCTTGGTCACCGCGATCGCGCCGAGATCCTCATCGAATGACCCAGGCGCTCCCTTGGGCATGACCAGTCCCTGGTCCTGCCAGGTAAGACCATCGGCTGACGTCGCTCTCCGGTAACCTTCGGTCGTCACTGGCTCGCGGTAGAAGGCTTCGAAGCCTGTTAGTGTTGGCAGGATGGAAATTGTGAAGATAGTGATCCCCTGTGTGTCACCCAGGTCCTGCCACAGCATGCCGTCGGCGGAAGTCCAAACTTCCTTGTTTGAGACTGAAGGGTAAGATGGTCCCCCTCGACTTACCCATAGGTAGTACGTCCCGGACTTCAGCACGGCGCGGGGCACCGCATCGTTCAAGCGGGGCACGAACGCAACCTGCGCTGGCGCCCACGTGAGGCCGTCCGCGGAAGATGTGTACATAATCAAGTCCGTGCCTGGTGAGGCATTATTGTGCCATGCCCTGTAGATGGCCCCGTCCTTGATGACAGTCAGGTCATCGACCGGCACGCCGGTCGGCGTCCCGGGCCCCATCACCGGCGTTGGGTTGATCGTCCACATGATCTGGTTCGCTTCTGCTTTGGGCAAGAAGGCGACTGCCAGAGCAAGTGCCAGCGACCACACGATGACGGACCTCCCGCATGTCCAAGATGTCGAACCTTCGCTCACCCGCCGCATTCGTCTCTCCTTCCCCATCTGGGTTGGCGAAGCACATGCTGGCTCTCACGGCATTCTCGCCCAGCCAGCCGGCGCGTCATGCGCGCGGGCATTAGTATAGTGTACCCCCCCCCTTGTCAAGTGGATTTCTGCGCGACAAGCTGGCCAGCGACCACGGCTGTGCCACACGGTATCTGGCCATGTCAAGGGGTTGGTGCGGCGCGGTCAGGCAAGGAGCGCTTCGAGCGTGGCGCGGACGGCTTCGACCGTGCGGGCGACGAATTCGGTGAGGTGCTCGCGGATGCGGGTGGGGTCGGCGAACTTGGCGGCGGCGCCGACCCGGGCAAATTGGCGGGCGATCCCGCGCTCCATTTCGTCTTGAATCTGGGCGAGGTGGTCGCCGACGCCGTGCCTCGCGTAGAGCTGACGGGCCAGGCTGTGCATCGTGCCGTCCACGCACTCGACCGGCAAGCCGTCAATCGCTCGCGGGACGGGGATGGCGATGGTGTTCCGTGTGTTGCCCATTTGCACGCGGCTGTGGGCGAGGGGGTCGCTCGTGTCGGCGCGCACGGAGTGGGTGCAGGCGGAGACGGTCATGTGGAGGTGCTGCCAGTTGTCGGAGCAGATGGAGTCGGGGCCATCGTTGTTGTCGCGAGAGAGGCGGACCAGGTCGGCCATGTTCTTCAGCGGCAAGGGATCGAGGAGTTCGTGGGCGCGCTCGTAGCGGCGGAGGGTGTTCTGCTGCGGCGGCTCGGAGAGGGTGGACAGCATTTCGTCGAGGAGGAAGTGGTTGGTGCGGATGAGCGTGGCGTCGCGCACCTCGCGGCTGGCCAGGCGCTTCGAGGTCATTTCGACAACGAGACCCTTGCCTGGGTCGGCGATGAGGAAGATCGTCCCGCGATGGCCGCCGGAGCCGCCCGCGACCTCTTTGGACAGCGCCTCGTCGAGCACGGCGAGCGCCTCGTCGCATGTGCCGGCCCGCTCGGCGATGAGGCGGAGCAGATGGGTGCAGGCAAGGCCGCAGTCGCGGAGCTCCTCGGGCTTGATGTGCGAGCCCGTGTTGTTGGCTCCCGCCAGGGCGCGGTCGCTGTGGAAGTGGGCGAGGCCGAGGCTGCCGATGTCGCGCGAGGCGAACATCTGCCGCCCGTCGGCAGTGCGGCGCACGTGGAAGTCCTGGGTCGAGTTCACCAGGTCGCGGTTCTTGTGGAGGAGCGTGTGCCCCGTGGCCGACTGGCTGCCGGCGACGAGGCACGAGGTGCAGCCCGCGCCCGGCGGCTGCCAGAAGCCTGGGGGCAGGGCGTTGAGGACGAAGAGGTCGGTCGCGTTCACCCCCGAGGCGGCGGCAATGGCCTCGGCCTCGTCGAGCCACTCGGGCGCGGCCCGCTCGACGAAGCAGCGGAAGCGCTCGCCCCGTTCGTCGAGCTGCGAGGCCCCCCAGCGAGAAGCTTTGCTGGCCTCCCACATCTCCGCCACGCGTTCGCGCAAGGCCGCGGCCGCCAGCTCGCCATAGCAGCGGCCTGCGTCCCTCGGGCTTCCCTCGATCCTCACGATGTGGCCCATGCTGCCCCTTTTCTGCTCCCGTTCCTCGTGATTCCAGGGGGCATTCTACGGCAGGGCGCACGGCAAATCAAGGAGCGTGCCGCTTGACACGCGGCACGGGGCGCGCTACCATCAAGGCCGTTGTGTGAAAGGGAACAGCGTGCTCGTCGGCGTGATCTCGGATAGCCACGACAACGTGCCGAAGCTGCGCGCCGCGGTCGAGCTGCTCCGACGGCGCGGCGCTCAGTATCTCGTCCACGCGGGCGACTACGTGGCCCTCTTCGCCGTCAAGGTGCTCACACAGAGCGGCATCCCCTTCACCGGCGTGTTCGGCAACAACGACGGCGAGCGCGCGGGGATCGCCAGGCTGACGACGGACATTCACCCCGAGCCGTTTCGGCTCGAGCTGGGCGGCCGGCGCATCACGCTTGTGCACCATCTCACGAAGCTGCCGGCCGACGAGCGGACCGACACCGACGTCATCGTCTTCGGGCACACGCACCTGCCCCACGTCGAGCAGGGGCCGCCGCTCCTCCTCAACCCGGGCGAGTGCTGCGGGTGGGTCGAAGGCAGATGCACCGTGGCCATGCTGGACCTCGATACGCTCGATGCTTCGATCCTGGATGTGTGAGGGGCCCGCCATGCTCCGCGTGCGAACCGCCTCGTTGGGGCTGCTGCTCGTGCTCCTGGGCGGCTGCGTGCACCGCGAGATCGAGATCATGACCCGGCCGCCCGGGGCTCGCGTGGAGTTCGACGGCCAGGTGCTCGAGCAGGGCTCGCCGGCGCGCTTCCCCTTCGACTGGTATGGCACCCACGAGATCATCGTCGAGAAGCCCGGCTACTTCCGCGAGCGGCTCTTCGTCCACATGGCTCCGCCCTGGTACGAGCAGTTCCCGATTGACTTCTTCTCGGAGTTGCTCTGGCCCGGGCGGCTGTACGACATTCGCACCTACCCAGTCGTCCTGGACAGGGAACTGCCGATGGACGACGTGCCGGACGATGAGAAGACGGCGATGAAGGTGGGCCTGATCGAGCGCGGCGAGCAGTTCCGCCGCATGGCCCGCGAGGAGCTTGGCATACCGGCCGTGCCCGAGAAGCCAGCGGCGCCCGCGAAGCCCGAGGAGCCGGTGAAGGAAGAGCAGCCGCCCCCGAAGGACGCCGCGCCCCCAGCGGCGGAGCCCGAGAAGAAATAGCCGCCTTTGAAACTCGTCACCGTCACACCCAACACTTCGGTAGACCGCACGCTCGAGGTGCCGCACCTGGTGGTCGGCGGGCACCTCAAGGGCCGAATCGTCCGCTTGCAGCCGGGCGGCAAGGGGGTGAATGTGTCGCGGTGCCTGGCCGCGCTCGGCGTGCCGTCGGTCGTCGCGGGGCTCGTCGGCGCCGCGGAGCTGGCGCTCTTCCGCGACAGCTTCGCAGGCACGTGCGCGACGGTGGAGCTTGTGCCTGCCGCACAGCCCACGCGCACCTGCACCACGCTCCTCGACCCCGAGCTGGGCACCGACACGCATATCCGCGAGACCGGCTCGGCCGTGACGCCTGGCGAGGTCGAAGCGTTGCGAGCCCGGCTTGAGGCCCTCGCGACGCCCGGGGCGCTGGTCGTCTTCTGCGGCAGCCTGCCGCCGGGGATGAGCGACGACGACCTCGCGTCGCTTCTCGCCACGTGCCAGGCTCGTGGCGCGCAGGTGGCCGCCGACCTCAATGGCTCGCAGCTTGCCGCCGCGCTGGCGGCAGGGCCGCTCGTCGTCAAGCCGAACGTCGAGGAGTTGGGCGAGTGCCTGGGCCGCGACCTGAGTGGGGCAGGGGAGGAGGTACTCGTTGCCGCCGCGCGCTCGCTCCTCGACCGTGCGGGGACCGTGCTTGTGACGCGGGGGCGGGATGGCGCGCTGGCGGTGAGACAGGGCGAGGCGGTGGCCGCCTCCGTGGAAGTCGGCGCGGCGCGAAGCACGGTGGGCTGCGGCGACGCCTTCCTCGCCGGCTACCTGGCAGGGCTGTGGCGAGGCATGGGCTTCGACGAGTCGGTGCGCCTCGCCGCCGCGTGTGGCGCGGCCCAGGCCCTGGCCGAGGCCCCAGGACAGCTCTCCGCCGGCCACGTGGAGGCGCTGGCGCCGAGCGTCGCCATTCGCGCTATCCCATAGTTGCATGTGTAGATTCAACAACGGGTTGCGTCGTCGTATCCGGTTCCGGAAAAACCGCCGGAAATGCCCCGTACAGCCCCGATCGAGTGCCCCTTAGACCTATGACACCTTTGGGCCACGATGGCGAAACGGCGCTTCCGTAAGTACAGCATTGGTGAATGCTTGCAGAGTCGGGCCATTCGACACGCCTCGCGCGCGGAAGGGCCTGAAATCGCCTCTGGGTCATTAACGAAGATTCATTCGTTTCGCTTGACAGGCCCGACGGCGGACACTATGATGGCGGCACAAGGAGGTGTGTCGTGCGCGTGCTCAAGTGCCCGGTGTGCCTGGAGCCGATGATCGTGGCCGAGTATGAGCACGTGGAGATAGACACGTGCGTCGGCTGCGGCGGCGTGTGGCTCGACGGCGGGGAGCTTGAGGCCCTCGTAGGGTCCGCCGTCCCGCCCAAGGCCACGCCCGACCCGGACCTCGGGCCGCCCGACCGCGATTGCCCCATCTGCGTCCACAAGCTCGCCAAGGACCGCTACGGCCGCACACAGGTCGTGGTTGACAAGTGCCCCCATGGCGACGGCATCTGGCTCGACGCGGGGGAGCTGGAGCAGATCCTCGCGGCCCACCCCCAGGCGCCCGGCGAGCCAAAGGGCCACGACGACCACGGGGCAGGGGCGCTCCGGGGCTTCTTCAACGCACCGCGTCCGTCCCCTCAGAAGAACCAGGAATAGGAGGCCGAGCATGATCGCTGGCTGGATTGCCCTTGGCGTAGTCGTAGTGCTCATCCTGTGGTTCGTCGGGGCCTACAATGGCCTCGTGCGGGCCAGGAACAACGTGAAGAACGCCTGGGCGCAGATTGACGTGCAGCTCAAGCGCCGCCACGACCTCATCCCCAACCTCGTCGAGGTCGTGAAGGACTACATGGGCTACGAGCAGGAGGTCCTCCAGAACGTCACGAAGGCCCGCAACGTGGCCATGGCCGCCCAGGGCCCTGCCGCGGCCGCGACCGCCGAGGCCGGCCTCAGCCGCGCCCTCACCGGGCTCTATGCCGTGATGGAGAACTACCCCGACCTCAAGGCCAACCAGAACGTCTCGCAGCTCCAGGAGGAGCTGACCTCGACCGAGAACAAGATCGCCTTCGCCCGCCAGTACTACAACGACTCGGTGATGGTCTACAACACGAAGACCGAGGTGATCCCGACCAACATCATCGCCAACATGACCGGCTTCCAGAAAGCCGAGTTCTTCCAGACGCCCGACGAGGAGAAGGCAGTCCCGAAGGTGAACCTTCGGTAAGTCACGAATGACCAATGACCAATGACCATCCGCGGAAGGGCTTGGCCCTATGAGCATCTGCGGACGTGATAGTGAAGGGGTCATGCTGAGGCTCTGCGAAGCATCTCGCCAAGGACGCGCAGGGCCCACCCCGGCGAGATTCTTCGCTTCGCTCAGAATGACCCGTGGGGTGGCCTTGTCGCCACCTTCGCAGCAACCGGTAGTTGGTCGTTGGTCACTGGTCATTGGTCATTGGACCTGCCATGTTTGAGCTGATCCGCGCGAACAAGATCAAGTCCTGGATCCTCATCCTCGGCCTCACGAGCGTGCTCGTGGTGCTCGGGCTCATCATCGGCGAGGTGGTGGCGCCGGGCGGCGGGGGCATCGTCGGAGTGGCCATCGCCGTCGTCATCGCCGCGTTCATGAACCTGCTGGCCTACTACGGCGGCGGCTCGATGGTGCTGGCGATGAGCGCCGCGAAAGAGATCGAGCACAAGGACAGCCCGCAGCTCTTCAACGTCGTCGAGGAAATGTCCATCGCCGCGGGCATCCCCATGCCCAAGGTCTACCTGATTGACGACATGGCGATGAACGCCTTTGCGACCGGCCGCGACCCGCAGCACGCGGCCGTGGCGATCACCAAGGGGCTGCTGGTGAAGCTCAACCGCGACGAGCTTCAGGGCGTCATGGCCCACGAAATGTCGCACGTGAAGAACCGCGACATGCTCTACATGACCCTCGCGGTGGTCCTGGTCGGCACCGTGGTGCTGCTGGCGGACCTGTTCCTGCGGGGGATGTGGTATTCGGGGGCGGGGGGGCGGCGGCGGCGCTCGTCGCGCGACCAGGGCGGCGCCCAGGCCATCCTGATCATCATCGGCATCATCGTGGCTATCCTGGCCCCCCTCATTGCCCGGCTCCTCTACCTCGCCTGCTCGCGGCGGAGAGAGTACCTGGCCGATGCCTCGGCCGCTGCGCTCACCCGCTACCCCGAGGGGCTGGCGTCCGCTCTCGAAAAGCTCAGCGGTGACCGCGAAATCCTCGAGACCGCCAACCGCGCCACCGCCCACCTCTACATCGTCCATCCCGTCCGTTCGCTCGAGGAGAAGGCCTCGGCCATGATGAGCACCCATCCGCCGATCCAGGAGCGGATCGCCATCCTGCGCAACATGGGCCACACGGCCTCGATGGGCGACTACCAGACCGCCTGGCAGCGCTACCACCAGGGCCAGCGCCTCGCCTCGGCGAAGGCATTGGCGGGAGCCCCGCCGCCGCTGCCCGTGCGGGCCGCGGCCGGCAAGCCGTCGTCCCAGGAGACCAAGGAGGACCGCCTCCGCCGCGCCCACGGCGCCCTCGACACCTTCCGCCGCCTGGGCGGCTTCCTCTTCCTCGCCTGCGCCTGCGGCACGAAGCTGAAGATCCCGCCTGGCTACACGCGGGGCAAGGTGAAGTGCCCGCGGTGCGGAGCCGAGCACGACGTGGCGGAGGCGAAAGAGGCCGCGGCTGAGACTGCAGAAGGGACCAAAGGGACTAAAGGGACCTAAGGGACGCCCGAGATTGCCTATCCTGAGTCCCTTTGGTCCCTTGGGTCCCTTTCGTCCCTCATGCGGCCCCACCTTCACACGACCCCATTTTTGCGGAGGCGGGCAGTTGCCTCTGGGCTCAGCCCCAGCAACCGCGCAAACACCTCTTCGGTGTGCTCGCCCAGGGCGGGGGCGGGGCCGGCAATGCCGCCGGGCGTGGCGGAGAGCTTGATCGGCACGCCAGCCATCTTCATCGGCCCAGCCACCGGGTCGAGCACATCCTGAATCATCTCGCGGGCGGCCACCTGGGGGTCGGCGGCAAGGCGGTCAATGGTGTTGATCGGGCCGCAGGGGATGCCAGCGCGCTCCAACGCGGCGAGCCACTCGGCGGTCGGGCGCGCCCGCAGGATCGCCTGCATCAGGGGTTCGAGGGCGGCGTGGTGCTGCGTGCGGAGGTCGTTGGTGGCGAAGCGCGCGTCGGCCAGCAGGTCGTCGCGCCCGACCGCTTGGCAGAACTGCGCCCAGAGCTTGTCGTTGCCGATGGCGACCACGACCGCGGCGTCGGCCGTGTCGAACGCCTGGAAGGGGGTGATGCTCGGGTGGCGGGAGCCGAGGCGGCCCGGCACGTCGCCGCTCACGAAGTAGCGGGCGATGGCGTTCTCCAGGATGCCGAGCTGGCAGTCGAGCATCGCCACGTCCACCAGTTGCCCCTCGCCGGTGATCGTGCGCCGGTGAAGGGCGGCGAGCACGCCGATGGCGGTGCAGAGGGCCGCCGTGATATCGCCGATGGAGACTCCGACGCGCACCGGCCGGCCTCCCTCCTCGCCGGTGAGGCTCATGATGCCGCCCATCGCCTGAATCACGGCGTCGTAGGCCGGGCGATGGGCGTAGGGGCCGGTCTGCCCGAAGCCCGAGACGGCGGCGTAGATGAGCCGCGGGTTCCGCTCGCGGAGCAGTTCGTAGCCGAGGCCGAGTCGGGCCATGATGCCGGGGCGGAAGTTTTCGAGCACCACGTCGGCCTTCTCGGCGAGGCGGAGGAAGAGGTCGCGGCCCGCGGGCTTCTGGAGGTCGAGGGTGATGCCCTTCTTGCCGCGGTTCACGCTGGCGAAGTAGGCGCTCACGCCGTTGCGGAAGGGGCCGAAGGCTCGGGCGTCGTCGCCGCCGCCCGGCCGCTCGACCTTGATGACCTCGGCCCCCAGGTCGGCGAGCACCATGCCGGCGAACGGCCCGGCCAGCACCCGCGTCACGTCCAGCACCAGCAGGTCGGCAAGCGGCCCTCGAGAGGCCATAGCGTTCTCCTATTCGTCACGCGCCTCATGGGCCGGGTCGGCCTCTCTGGCGCCGTCGCGTCGGAAGACGGCCAGGGGGCTGAGGACAAGGAGGCGGAGCCTGGCAAAGGCGCCGGCGAAGACATACTGAACCGCCGCCCAGGTCGGCCGCGCCTCGGGCTCCTGGAGGAGGATGAGCCACGGCAGCGCCAGGAACCGCAGGCCGCTGGAGATGAGGAAGAGGACGCCGTGGTACGTGAGCGGCAGCCCCAGGAGACTGCCGGACCAGTCCCTGCCCAGCCAGTTGGCCACGGTGCCGCCCAGGACGCCGCTGAGGGCGGCGGCCGCCGCAATCGTCACGCTGTTCAGTGCCAGGTAGGCGCTCCCCTGTCGGCGTCCGCCGTGGGACGCGCTCATGCGCAGCATCAGGTTGAAGCTCGCCACCTCGACCCCCGACCAGGCCGCGACGGACACGAGGACGCCCGCGTAGCCGCCCCACGGGTGCTCGGGCGTCACGAAAACCCAGGCGGCGGCTCCGTGGAGGACCAGCACTGTGCCGACCAGAAGCGTCGGCTTGCAGCCCCATCGGTCCACGAGCCTGCCCCACGCTCGGACGACCAGGATGGCGACCAGCATGGGCATGACGACCACCATCACGTTCGCCGTGCTCCTGGTGACCCGCACGACCTCGAACAGGTAGAGCCAGATGTACTGCCCGAGGAAGCCGATGCTGAGGATGCGGGTCGCGCTGAAGCCCAGGTAGCAGCGGAAGCTGCGGTCGGCCAGCGGCTCGCGGAACAGCTCGCGCAGGGTGATTCGCGGATTCGCCTTGTGCCCCACGTCGGGGATGGGAAGCAGCCAGAGGAAGTCGATCACCCCCAGGACGGCTGCCGCGGCGAACGCGACGCTGATCGTGCGGGTGAGGGCCTCCTGGCTCATGGCGTGGTCGAGCAGCCAGGCGACGAATTGCCCGACCAGCAGCCCCACGATGGCCCCGCCCTGGCTCCACACCGAGAAGAAGCGGCCGCGGACCCGCGCCGGAATCACGTCGGCGAACCACGAGAGCACCGCGGGGCTCATCACATGGGTCGCCAGCGAGGCCAGCGCGTGGAGCACCAGCAGCGCCCGCCACCACCAGGCCTGCGGCAGCACCCACGGGATGAGCGCGATGGGCACCCACATCGAGCGGTAGGCGATGCCGGCGATGAGGAAGATCCGCTTGCGGTGCCCAAAGCGCGCGAGGAAGTAGCTCGTCGGCAGCGCCGTCACGGCCCCCATGAGCGGCAGCGCCCCCAGCACCCCGAGCCAGAAGAGGTCCATCCGCATCACCTGGGTGGCATAGAGGTTCAGGGCCACGCCCGTGGTGATGTGCATGCAGGCGGCGCCGAACATCCAGGCGACCCGGAGGCGCCACATGGCCTCGCGCACCTTGAGCGGCGCGGAGTCGGCCGGAGCGTTGTTGGGCTGATCTTCGGGCGCGGACACAGCGGCCCCTCTCTGGGCGTATGCTGGGACTCTTGCGTTCGGGTTGACAGGGATTCTACCTGCGCATGCGGTTGAGTGCAAGCTACCGGAACAGCCGCAGCAGCGGGCGCAGGAGGCGCCAGCGCGAGAGCGTGTAGGCCCATCGCCCGAAGCGGATGAGCCGCCGCACCTCGTCGCCGAGGGGGGTGGCGAGATCGAGCACCTCGCCCACGATCAGCGTCATTGCGAGACCCACCAACTGCCCGATCTGCGCGCGCCGCGAGAAATACCGCCCCCGCACCCACGCCCGGATGCAATCGGGTCACAGGGGTTCCTGCCGGGCCGGACCCGGGTGCTCAGGCCGCGCCGGGCCCCTGAGCCGGGCGGCGGCGTCTTGCGCGGCGGAGCGGACCCGGGCGTCGGCATCCTCGGCGAGGACGCTCAGAAGGGGGTAGAGGGACTCATCCCGGCTCTCCGCAATGGCGTTCACCGCGCCCTCGCGGAGAAGCGGGTCGTCCGCCGCCGCGAAGCGTGCGACGACCTCCCTGGCCTCCGGCTCCCCCTGGATGGCAAGAGCAATTGCCGCCGAGCCGGCGTCGTCCACGTCGTCGCCGTCGCACAGCGCGAGCAGCAGGCGGGTCGCCTCCCGGTCGCCCTTGCGGTGCCCGAGGGCAAGGATGGCGGCGTTGCGGAAGAGGCGGTCATCGCCCTCGAGGTGCTTCTTCAGCCAGGGCAGGGGTTGCCCGGCCATCCAGCGGATAGCCTTCTTCTGCTCGTGCGGCTGCATCAGGAGCGCGCGGGGCTCCTTCTCGGAGGCACGCCGGCTGGGGGTGAGGAACCAGGTGAGGATTGCGGCAAGGATTGCGGCGAAAGCGGCGGCGAGCTTCCACGCGCCCCGCCTAGGCAGGGAGACTGTGCGGCTCTTCGGAGATCTCGGCGTTCGCGACCAGGTGGTCATAGAACTCCCGTCCGCCGAGGGCGATGCTCCAGGGGAGGAGGGCGCCGCGCGAATCCCAGTAGTCGAGCTCGCGGACCTGCCAGTCGCGGGCGACTCGGCGAACCATCTGGTCGAGCAGTTGCGCCTGGAGGCCCTTGGTCTCCTTCCAGATCCCACTCATTTGTTCGGGGGTGCAACTGGCCTGTGACATTTCTTTCCGCCGGGCCTCCAGTTCGGCGATGCGGCCCGTCAGCTCAGGGAAGCGGTCGGCCTGCCACCGCTTGCGCGAGGCGTCTTCGCCGAGCATCGCCAGGCTCTTCGCTGCCTCCTCGGCCAGCGTGGCCCAGCTCCTGCCAAGCTCCTGGGCCGGGATCTCGCTGTGTCCGAAGCAGTCGGCCAGGTGGTCGGGCAGGTGTATCGTCGTGTCGAGCCGCCTCAGTTGGTCGAGGAAGCGGAAGCGCACTCGCACGATGGGCTGGAGCGCGCCGGGCAGCAGCCCGTTGGCCGCGAGCTTTGCGGCGAGGCGATGGGCGGCGGGCATGTAGAGCGAGCCGCGGTAGGGGAGGGCGAGCGGCGCGCCCTTCGGGCCGATGCGGGCCTGAGTGACGAGCAGAATCGCCTTCCCGGCGAGGCACCGGATGCCTGCCTCGGCCATGGCCCCCGCGGGCAGCCGCCCGTCCCGCACTGGGAAGCTCTGGCGCCCAAGCTGCACCTCGCTTCCGCGGAGGTACGCGGCGGTGCGCACCAGGTGGCCCTGGTGGTCCTGGATGGCGAAGAAGGGCAGCTCGCCGCGCGATGTGTCGAGCGGTCGCAGGTCGGAACCCGCCTCCGCCAGGGCCTCGTTGTAGAGGCGGGCGCCGCGCTCGTAGTCGGCCACGAACCCGTCGAGCAAGGCCGTGCGCGTGGCGTCGTCGCCGCACGCAAAGAGCGACGACGTGAGGGCGAGCGACACGTTGTCGGTGCTGAGATGCTCGCCGAGCCAGCCTCGGTACAGGTCCACCAGGCCATCGGCGGCGTGGTGTTCGAGCAGGCGCGCCACGCGCGCCTCTTCCTCGCGGAACCAGTCGTTGAGCCGCTGCTGAGAATCGCGCTGCGGGAAGGCGCGGAGCATGTCGCCCTTCGCCCGTTGCACCAGGTCGAGTAGGAAATCTCGGACTTCGCGAACTGCGAGATCCCCGATGACGCGATGGTGGTCGCGGTCGCCGATATAGCTCGAACCGATGAGCTGCCAGGTGTCGCCGGGGCTGAAGGCGTCGTACAAGTCGTCCACCGAGCGGCCGAGCTGCTTCGCGAGGGTCTTGGTCTGGAGGCCCGTGAGCGGCTCCCAGTGGCGGATTTCAACTGCGAGCCTGCCGAGGAAGTCCGAGTAGAAGAGCGCCGCGCCCCAGTCCTGCCCGCCGCTGCGGTGGAAGCGCTCGCGGGCCAGGTGCAGCACCGCGTCGTCCACCGAGGCGCCCATGGCCGTGAACGCCACGTCAATGTCCTCGATGAAATGCGTCACGCGGTGGCCGTGCGCCGCGAGGGCGTGGAGCTTCGGCAATGTGTCCCAGAGGCTGTGGCAGTTCTGATCAATGCTGAACATGCGAAGACCTGGATGAATGGATGGTTGGATGATTGGATGAATGTCAGAGCAGCGGGCCTTCTTCTTTCACCCATCCATTCATCCGCCCCCAATTGCCCTCCCTGCCAATTCAGGATGCAGCCTTCCGTTGTAGAGGAAGCGCACGACGCTCTCCAGGCACACCTTCACGATCGTGCCGTCGGCCTCGATAAGAAAGTAGACCTTGAGGATGTCGCCGCTTCGGACGCGCACGCGGACCGGCTCGCCCTGGCACAAGTAGTCGTTCGGCCACCCGAAGCGGCGTGCGGCCATCAGTGCGGCGGTGGCGGAGCCGGTGCCGCAGGCGAGCGTCTCGGCCTCGACGCCGAACTCGAACGTGCGGACCGCCAGCTCGCCCTCGCCCATTACCTGGGTGAAGTTGACGTTCACCCCGCGCGGGGCGAAGCGCCGGTGGTGGCGAATCGCCGGCCCCCACCGTGCGACGTTGACCTTCTCCACGTCGTCCACGTACGCCACGACGTGCGGCGTGCCAGTCACCGCGTAGTCGAGGGTCCAGCGCCGCCCGGCCGTCGTGATCGGGATGTCGGCAGCGAGGTCGTGCGGCTCGGGGATGCAGACGTGGATGTAGCGGTCGGCGTCTTCGCGGCCGCGGACGATGCCCGACGGCGTCTCGATGCGGACCTCTCTGCCCGTGACCCAGGCGCCCTCAATCACCCATCGCACCAGGCAGGCGCTGCCGTTGCCGCACAGCTCGGCCTCCGTGCCGTCGGGGTCGAAGTGGCGGACCGCCACGTCGGCTTCCTGGGGGTTCCGCGGCCGCCCCGCGAAGATCACCCCGTCGGCTCCGACCCCCAGGCCCCGGGGACACAGCGTCCGCACCAGATGGCCCACCCGCTCGGGCGAGGCCAACAGGTCATCGAACCGCCCATCGCGGTTGTCCATGCAAATGTGGTCGTTCCCGCTGCCCGACAGCTTGGCGAACTCGATGGCGTGGATCATGATGCCGCCATGTTAGGCGGACCCGCGCTTCGGGTCAAGCCCGGATGGTGGAACGAGCATCGCTGCCCTTGGCCGGAAACCGTCCCCTTGAACGTGGCGCTTGCCTTCCGCCGGCAGAAGGGCTATAATGCCATGGTGACAAGCAGTGGGGCGGGACCATTCGCACTGGAAGGAGTAGGCTCATGGCAGAAGCAACTGAGAGGACCGAGGTAGCGGAACTGCGCGGGAAAGTCGCCGACCTCAGGAAGGACCTCGGCGAGGTCGCACGGCTCGCGAAGGACAAGGTGGTCACCGGCACAACCGAGTGGACCAAGGAGCACCCGATGGCGGCCCTGGCGATTGCCGCCGGACTGGGCGCCAGCATCGGCCTCGCCGTCGGCCTCCTGATCGGACGCAACCGGGGCTGAGCCCCCGGCCGCATCCGCGACCAGTCGCTTTCGAGGAATCGAGCAGTTGTCCTCCGACACAGGCGGAGAGCCCGAGGCCAGCGGCCCTCTTGGGCACCTGCGGCGGGCGTTGAGGCACGCCGAGGACGCGGTGCGCTGCTACCTCGCGCTGTTCGCCGCCGAGGCGCAACGGCGGGTCTCCGCCGCAGTCGTCCAGGCCGTGTGGGCACTGCTCCTGGCCGGCCTGGGGCTTCTGGGCGTCGTGCTCATCGCTGTCGGCCTCGCTACGTACGTCGAGAGCCGGACGGCGACGCCGGGCGCCGGCCCCTTCGCCATCGGCGCCGCACTCATCGCGGCCGTGCTCGTGGTGCTGCTCGTGCGGCGCAGCGGGAGGCGCCAATGACGGATGCCAAGCCTCGCCTGAGCGCTCTCTCGCCCGACGAACTCGAGCGCCTGGCCCGCTCTCACGTGGAGGGCATGTGGGGCGAGTTGCGGGCCGCGGGCGCCGAGTTGCGGGCCAGCGTCCACCCCGTCAACGTCGTGCGGCGGCACCCCCTGGCGGCTGCCGGGGCCGCGGCGGCGCTCGTGGGCTTCCTCCTCCACCGCCGCCGCCGTTCCTCGGTTGCGCCGCCGGTTGCGGCGGGGGCAGCCGGGGAGTCGCTCGGCCGCAGGTTCACCCGCTCCCTGCTATCCAACCTCGCCTCTGCGGCGGGTCGCGTGGTTCCCGCTCTCGCCGCCGGCTGGCTCGCGCGCTGGACCGCCTCGCGCGAGGAGCCGCCTGAGTCGCGCTGACCACCCGCCCGACCCCTCTGCTCTACGCCGCGCCGGCTGTTCAGGTCTTCGGCTTGGCGGCCGGTCCCGGGGGCGGCGTCGGGGCAGGGTTCTTGGGCGCTTCCAGAGGGGGCTCGAGGGCCTCGACGCTGGCCCTGACCGTCACGCGGCGGCCCAGGGGGGCCGAGCCTTCGACCACGATGTCAAAGCGGTCTGGGAGGCGGTCGAACGCGATGCCGGCGAGGGCCTTGCTCCACTCGGAGGGGCGTCCGTTGATCCGGACCATCGGATTGGCGAAGCCCGAGACCTTCAGGCCGGGCTTGAGGGCGACGGTGTAGTTCTTCTCGAAGCGGGCGAGCCGCTCGCCCGCGCCGGTCGCAGCGTCCACCCTGTAAATGTATGTGCATCCAGGAAGGTGGATGGCCACGCGGGCCTCGTTGCCTTTGAGCTCGAAGGGGAGGGGCTGGCACGCGGGCGTGTCGTGGAGGAGGAGGACGATGCCCTTGGCCGCCTTGTCGTATCTCACGGAGGCGCCGGGGAGGTCGAGGACAGGCACGTCGGGAAGGGCGACGCCAACCTGGAACTGTGCCGCGGTCGCCGCGATGGCCTGCTGGAGGTCCTCGAGCTTGCCCTGTACGGGGACGACTTGGACCTCGAGCTGGAGCTCGCTGGCGGGGATGGCGTCCTCGACGGCAGCCTCGGGTGAAATGGGGAAGGAGGCGGCCCGCTGGCGGAGGCGGTCAACCTCCATACGCAGGGCGCCGGTGACGGCCTTCACCTTCTGCTGGTCCGCGATCTTGACGAGGAGTTGAAGGGCCTTCTCGAGGTACTGGGCGGCGGCCTCGAAGAGGCCGTTGGCCGAGTGAATGGCGGCGAGGCTGAGGTAGGCGTTGGTGTCGCACGGCCCGCCGCTCGGCTCGATCTCGACGACGCGCTGCCACTCGCGGACCGCGCTCCGGTAGAGGCCGAGCCGGGTGAGGAACTCGGCGGCGACGTAGTGGGGCAGCTCCTTGTCGGCGGCGAGGGCGAATGCCTTGTCGCGCAGGGCGATGGCCTCCTTGCCTCTGTCCAGCGGCACCAGGGCCTCGGCCTGGAGGTAGAGGGGGCGGAGGTCGGCGGGCTCGCGCCGGGCGAGTGCCTCGGCGGCGGCCAGGGCCTCCTGGGCCTTCCCTGCCGCGAGCTTTGCCGCGACGTCCTGAAGGGCGTCCTCGGCTGGCTTGTTTGGCTTGAGCTCGACGGGTTGGCGGGCGCCCAGGGCCTCGATGCCCTCGAGGGCCTCGCTGTGCTGGGAGCGCGCCCAGGCGAGGGCGCGGGCCAGCTGGTCGTTCTTGGGCTCCTGGATGAGGCGGACGATCTCCTCGTGGACGTCGGAGCCCCTGGGGCGTTGGAGTGCATTGAGCGCCCAGTTGGCCTCGTTGGGCGAGCCGGTCTCCATGCGGCGGATGAGGAAGGGGACGGCCTTCGCGCCCAGGTTGGCAATGCGGCTGATGGCGCTGCTGCGCTCGTGTTCCTGCATCTGGTCGTAGTGGCGGACGAGGAGCACGACGTCCGCGGGCCACTCGGGGCCGATGCCCAGCCGCACGTCGGCCAACACGTCGCGGGCGCGGAGGCGGATCTCCGGGTCGTCCGACCCGGCGGCTTTCTCGATGGCCTCGAGGGCGGGCTGGCCGATCCGGCGCAGGAGGTCGGTGGCGCGCTCGCGGACGTCGTAGCGCTCGGCGCCGAGGTCGCGGATGACGGCCTGGGTGATCGTGTCGGCGCCGATGCGCGGCGTGGCCGCGAGCGCGGACGCGGAGAACGACAGGAGAGCCACAGAGACGGCTGCGGGGTAGTTCACGGGGGGTCGCCTACTTGTATATGTTGAAGCGAACGCGCTTGAGGCAGGACCGCAGGACCTTGACCTCGCCCAGGTACGCCGACCTGCCGATGAGGTGCTCGTCGGTGAGTCGCTCGAACTGAATTGTGAAGCAGCTGTCAACCGTCTCGACCATCACGTCGCCCTTCTGCCTGCGTGGCTTCTCGATGGCCTTGGCGAGGAAGGCGATGTTCTGGACCTTTGCGGCATCGGCCGAGATGTCGCCGAAGGCCGTCTTGAGCGTGACCTTGCCGTCGGCGAGGCCGATCTCGGTGGCGGCGACGCGGTCGCGGTTGACGAAGTGGATGACGTGGGCGTCGGCCGTGTCCTCCTTCTCCGTCTTCGCGGGGCCGCTGATGCCCTGGATAACGCGGAGGCGGGAGACGCGGCACGGGTAGCGGGCGTTGAGCATCACGAATTTGCCGGGAGGCAGGTTGCCTGGGACGGCGTATTCGCCGAGGTCCATGTTGTCGAGCCATGCGCGTATCTTGTTCGCGGCGGGGTCATAGCCGACGCGGACGGTCGCCTGGGTCATCATGCGCCCGATGTGGCGGTCCATGAACGAGTTCATGTTCCCGTTTTGCATGGTCATCAGGTTGAACTGGCTGGCGTAGAAGCGGGCGATCAGGCTGTTGGTGCCGTACTGGCCCTGGGTGTTGTCGGCGGCGAGGATGAGCTCGATGTGGATGTAGCGGCCCATGGTGGATGCGACCTTGGCCTCCATGGTGATGGCCTCTTTCTGGTCGAACTTGGCGAAGAGCGTCTCGCTGTTACCCTGGGTGTTGCACTGGGCGGCGCCGTTGACCACGGTCCAGGCGCCGCGCGCCGTCCAGGGGTCCAACTTCCCCGACTCGAAGTTGCTCTCGATGGCGGTGAGGACGCCGCGGGCGAAGTTGATCGTGCGGACGATGTTCCGTGCGATCTTGGTGGGCCCGGTGGCCTTGGTTTCGACGATGACGGCCTGGGGCGTGATGGCGGCGACCTCGCCCACGATGCGGTCGTCGTTGCTCAGTTCCACGACGTCGTCGCCCTTGGTCTTCTCCTTGGGCTGAAGCTCCACGGTGTCGAGGGCGGAGGTCAGGACGACGACCTCGCCCTCGAAGTGGGGGGCCGTGAGGCGGAGCTTGCCGCCGGTCTCGATGGTGAGGACCTTGCCAACGATCTTGTCGCCCCGGACGGTGGTCACGATGTCGCCGGTGCCGGCCTTGCCGGGCTTGGCCGAGTCGTCCAGCGTGTCGCCCGCTCCGCGGGGCTGGGGCACGAAGATCCCCCGCTCGCCACCGTCGTCCTCCGCCTGCGCCTGGGCAACGTCGAGGTCGAGGGCGACGCCCTCCTGGTCGGCCTGGAGGAGGATGGGCTTGGCCAGGGCAAGGCTGGCCAGAAGCCACGCGAGGAGGCAGGACAGGGCGGCCGCGGCGGCGCGCCGCAGGGTCGAGCGGGGGCGCATGAGGTGTCTCCTTCCGGCTACCGTTGGTAGATGGGAAGCAGGTTGTAATTGATCTCCAGCGAGAGCAGCGAGAAGGCCGTGGCGCAGACCACGCCGCCGCTGCTCCCCCGGTCGGCCCAGGAGCCGTCCGGGGCCTGGAGGCTGATCAGCATGGGCGTCATCGTGCTGTTCCAGTGCCGCCAGTACTTGCCGCCTGCCTGGAACATGGCCTGGGAGCCGTAGTAGCAGCCGTAGTGGAAGTAGCCGGAGTAGCCGAAGCCGCCCCCGCCCGCGAGCATCAGGTTGGCGGTGGCCTTGGCCTCGGGGGAGCGATAGGCGCCGGAGAGGCTGAGAACGAGGAGGCCGATGCCGCTGCGTGCGGGGCTGGGGCTGTCGGCCCCCGTGTAGCCGAAGCCGCCCCCGGGGCAGAAGCAGCTCTTGTAGAAGGCGACGCCGCGTTGGATGGTGGAGATGGGCACCTCGATGCCGGCGTTGGCCGCGGCGCGCAGCCCCATCATCTGCGCGCCGGACACCGTGGTGTCGGCGTCGGCCGAGTTCACGCTGTAGCGCCAGCCGCCGAGGCGGTTCTGGGAGCTGACGAGGAGGCCCGTGGCCTTCTTGAGGGCGGGGCCGATGCGGGGGTCGTCAATCATCCCGTACACTTCCCCGAGCGCGAGCAGGGCGAAGCCGTGGCTGTACATGGGGCTGCCGCTCTGGCCGGAGAGCAGGCCGTTGGCCTGCTGGCCCTTGACGATGTAGTCCACGCAACGGCGGATGACGGAGCCGTATTTCCCCTCGTCCGGCAGCTCGCCGTGGGCGAGGAACGCGAGCATGCACAGGCCCACCACCCCGCTCACCTGGCCGTAGGAGTCGGGCCAGGAGCCGTCGGGCTTCTGGGTGCGGGCCAGGTAGTCGAGGCCGCGGGTCACGGCGCGCTCGAGCTCGGGCGTCACCTTGCAGTCCTCGCCGGCGAGGACCGAGGGGGCGCACAGGAGCGCGAGCATCAGGCCAATGGGACGTATGGGACCCATGGGACGAATGGGACCCATTTGTCCTATCTGTCCTATCTGTCCTATCCTCACCGAATCGGTTCCTTGCGCAGGCGGTCGAAGTAGGAGTTGAGCAGGTCGCGGTACTGGGCTGGGAAGCCGCCCTCGAAGGCGGCGCCGAGTTGCTCGTCGAAGCGCGAGCGGATGCGGCGCCAGTCCTCGCCCTTCGCCTCGTTGGGGTTGGTGGGCATGATCGGCGCATTGGTGCCGCCGTCGAAGCCGCCGCCGGCGCCGCCCATCATCTGCATCATGGCTTGTGCCCGTGCCCCCATCATCCCACCCATGGCCCCGCCCATGCCGCCGCCCTGGGCGTCCTGGAGGAGCTTCTCGAGGAGGGCGAGGGCCATGCGCTGCACCTCGCGGGTCTCCTTGCCCGTGTCGGCGCCGCCGAGGGCGATGCGGCTGAGGTCCATCTTCTCCGCCGACTTGTTGACGAGGGCGGCCGCGGGAGGGAACTGGGCGAGGAGCTTCTCGAGCTTCTTGGCGTCCACGTGCACCCGGCTCTGCCGCTTGGTGAGGGCGGCGGTCTGCGCGTCGAATGCCTCGGCCTCCCGGGCTCGGAGGACCTCGGCCTGGAGTGTGCCGCTGTTGACGCGCTTCTGGCCGACGAGGCAGCGCTGGAGCAGGAGGAGGGCGCGCATCATCTGGGCGCTCATCGCCGCCTGTTGCATCTGTTGCATCTCTTGGGTGAGGCGCTCGCGGGCGTCCTCGAGGAGGGCGAGGGCCCGCTTGCCGTGCTCGAGGCCCTCGGGGAGGGCCTTGGCGTAGAGGTCGGTCGCCCCTTCGCCCATCTCCTTCGAGGCGGCGTCGAGCTTCGCGGCCGCCTGGGAGCGGAACATGGCGATCTCGTTGGCGAGCCAGTGCAGGGCGCTGGCCTGCTCGGAGACGTCGCGTTGGAGCACCGCCTGGTCGCTGCCCAGCTCGGCGGGGCGTTTGGCCTTCTCGACCTTCTTGATGGCCGACTCGATGCCGGCGTTGATGGCCTTCTGGCGGCGGATGAACTCCTCAAGCTCCTTCATGAAGGCTTCGAGCTCCTCGCTGCGGCGT
>Ga0307379_10000850_pt1 | contig 49750 bp, 33 predicted proteins | sample UN2MG_FD_202237 | JGI IMG/M metagenome (GOLD analysis project Ga0307379, IMG submission 202237) | Soil microbial communities from Risofladan, Vaasa, Finland - UN-2 | ecosystem: Environmental > Terrestrial > Soil > Coastal area > Acid sulfate soil | place: Finland: Risofladan, Vaasa | collected... | reverse complement strand
CTCTTCTCACGCGTCACGCGTCACGCATCCCTATCACTCCTTCAGCGACCGGATGAGTGCCAGGTCGAGTTCCCCCTTCTGCCCCCAGCCGCGCCGCCCCGGGGCGATCTGGGGCCGGAACTGCTCGTAGAGGCCGTAGGCGGCGTCGGCCAGCTTCTCGGGCTCGAAGGCCCCTGCCAGCTCCCTCATTGCGTCCTCGACCGCGGCGAGGTCGTCGCCGAACTTGCTCTCGAGATAGCGCTGCACGCCGGCGGGGTCAATCGGCTGGTCCTTGATGACGGCGCGAACGCCCTCGGGGGTGTTCTTCGCGGGAACGGGTCGGCCGCAGACCTCGATCCAGAACTCCTCGCCGAGTCCGCGCTTCTTCGGCGCGCCGCCGCGCTCGACGGCCTTGGGCGGGCCGAAGATGCCGAGCATCCTGCCCTTCGACTGGGCGTTCAGGCCAGCCACCGCCTTGCCCAGTGTGAGGGCGGCGTCGCGGTCATGCCCCTGCCGCTCGGCCACCACGGCGGCCCAGAGCGTCAGCACGGGGGCACGATTGACCTGGATCTTCTGCGCGGCCACAGGGTGCTTCCTTCCAGTTCGGACAAGAATGGGACGCATGGGACCTATGGGACTTATAGGAAAAAGCCGTGCAGCGCGCAAGCGCCGCGGGCCGTTCGCCGAGCTTGCGTGGGGGCGCGGCGGGCGCTATAATGCGGGTGAGGCAGCGAGGAAGCCCGTGGAGATTCTGCACTACCCGCACCCCATCCTGCGCAAGAAGGGCGCGATCATCCGCGAGATCACGCCCGAGGTGGCGGACCGCGCGCGGGAGATGCTCGAGCTGATGTATGAGGCCAAGGGGGTGGGCCTCGCCGCGCCCCAGGTGGGCTGGAGCGTGCAGCTCTGCGTGATGAACCCCGCGCCGGAGGACCCCTCGCGCGAGATCGTGTGCGTCAACCCGGTCATCACCGACACCGAAGGCGAGGAGGTGGCCGACGAGGGCTGCCTGAGCTTCCCGGACGTCCGGGGCAACATCTCCCGCTTCCTCAAGCTCACCTGCCGCTGGTACGACCTGCAGGGCCGGCGGACGGAGGCGGTGGCCGAGGGTCTGCTGGCGCGGATGTTCCAGCACGAGATTGACCATCTGAATGGCCGCCTGATCATCGACCGCATGACGCCGGCCAGCCGCCTGAGCGTTCGCGGCCGCCTGAAGGACCTGGAGCGCGAGTGTCGGGCCCCGTCGCGCAGCCCCGTTCGCTAGCCTCGTGAGGAACCCAGCCCGTGTGCCCCCTGGCGCTCACGTTCATCCTCTCCCGCGGCTACTCGAACACGGCCTTCGTCGCGCTCCTGCTCCTGTGCCTGGGCCTCATCGTCTACTTCTATCTCAATAACGCCCGCACCCTGCCGCGCTGGTACTTCGCCATCCTGCTGGCGATGCGGGTGCTCATCGTCGTCGTCCTCCTGCTCTTCATCTTCCAGCCCGAGCTGGTGTTCAAGCGGTTCTTCACGAGCGCGCCGAGGCTGCTTGTGCTCGTGGACACGTCGGGCAGCATGAGCCACGCGGACCCCAGCCCGGGCGGCCGGCCGGAGCCGCGGCTGGAGCTGGCCAAGACGAATCTCCGCCACGGCGCGTTCCTCAGCAAGCTCGAAGAGCAGTACTCGGTGAGCCTGTACAAGTTCGGCGCCGCCTGCCAGCCCATCTCCTACCGCGAGCTCCGCCGCCTGCAGGCCGACCAGGAGGTCACCGACCTCGCGGGCGCGTGCAACGCCAGCGTCACCGAGGCCCGCCAGCACCGCGGCCAGGTGGCCGGCATCGTCCTCCTCACCGATGGCATCGACAACAGCGGCAAGCGCCCCATCGAGGAAATCGCCTCGCTCGGCGTCCCCGTCTACCCCGTGGCCTTCGGCTCCCGGCTCGAAGAGGACAAGGATTTCAAGAACGTCGCCATCATGAACGTCGAGCACGACGAGTTCGTGGCGAAAGACAACACGACCGAGATCAAGGTCCTCGTGGACTCCCAGGGCTACGGCTCCCGGCCCGTGCGGGTCATCTTCCGGGACAAGGAGAAGGACAAGGAGCTGGCCTCGGGCGAGTTGGTGCTCGACACGAAGAAGGGCGGCCAGCGCCTCGTGCTGAAGTACACGCCCACCGAGGTCGGCCGCGTGGACGGCGTCATCGAGATCCCCAAGCTGGAGGACGAGAATCGCCTGAGCGACAACCGCAAGCCGGTCACCCTCAACGTCACCGGCCCCCGCATCAAGGTGCTCTACATCGAGGGGGTCCTGCGCGAGGAAGGCAAGTGGCTGATGCGCACCCTCCAGACGGACCCGAACGTGGACCTCCTGTACCTGGTGCGAAGCAAGGAGGGCAGCTTCCTCCAGCGCGGCAACATCAAGGGCATCACGCTCGCCAACATCCCCACCAGCCTGGAGACCTGGAAGCGCTTCGACGTCATCATCCTGGGCGACGTCCACAGCAGCCTCTTCACCCGGAACCAGATGCTCGACCTCGAGGAGGCGGTCAAGGACGGCCGCGGCATCCTGCTCCTGGGCGGCATGGCCGCGCTCGGCCCAGGCAAGTATGCCGGCACCCCCATCGAGAAAATCTCCCCCGCCAGGTTCGACTCCGCGACGATCGGCCAGGAGAACGGCGAGTTCTCCTGGGAAATGACCGACGATGGCCAGGTGCACCCGATCTTCGCCAATACCACGCAGTTCTTCCCCACCCGCGGCGGAGTGGCGGAGGTGCCGATCCAGAAGCTCGCCGGCTGCACGCGGGTCGGCGCGGCCCAGCCCGGGGTCGCCTCCGTGCTCGCGGCGCACCCGACCGCGAAGGGCCCCGACGGCAAGCCGCTCGTCGTGGTGGCCGTGGCCAACGTGGGCAACGGCCGGAGCATGCTGGTCACGGCCGACACCACGCACCGCTGGTACCTGCCCAACCGCGCCCTCGGGCGCGAGAACCCCTACGTGAAGCTCTGGGGGCAAGCCGTCCGCTGGCTCGCCAGCGAAGAGGTCAAGCGCGACGACAAGCCCGGCATCGCCGCCTACACCGACAAGAGCGAGTACGAGCCGGGCGAAAAGGTGCGCCTCCTCGCCACCGTGCGCGACCCCCAGGGCCAGGCCACGGGCGACGCCACGGTCTTCGTCTCCATCATCGGCCCCTCGAAGGAACGCACGAAGCTGATCCTGCCCAAGGTGGACGGCAAGCTGGGCGAGTACCGCGGCACGTTCGACCCCCGGCCCGGCCCGCACGAGGCCATCTTCGAGGCCAAGCTGGGCGAGCAGGTCCTCGGCAAGCCGCAGTCCGTCACCTTCGCGATCGGCAAGCCCGACGTCGAGATGGCCGAGCTGAGCCTCAACGAGAAGCTCCTCAAGGAGATCGCCGACCGCACGGGCGGCACCTACTGCTCCTGGCTGGGCCTGCTGGACCTGGCGGGCGGCCTCACCGCCGACCAGGAGCGGCGGACCGAGCCCGTGAAGTTCCCGCTCCACCATGCCCCGACGTTCTTCCTCTTCTTCGTCGCCATGGCCGCCGTCGAGTGGTACATGCGCAAGCGCATCCAGTTGGCCTGAGCCTATGGGCCGATACTACCCCATCTGCTTGTCGCTCGCCCGGAGGAGGTGCCTCGTCGTGGGCGGCGGCGCCGTGGCCCGCCGCAAGGTGCAGTCGCTCCTCGACGTGGGCGCCGACGTCACGGTGGTCAGCCCCGAGTTCTGTGAGGAACTGCTCCGGCTCGACGCCGTTCGTCGCATCGAGCGCCCCTTCGAGGAGCGCGACGTCGCCGGCGCCTGCCTGGTCTGCGCCGCGACCAACGACGCCGCGGTGAACAGCGCCGTCGCCGCCGCCGCGCGGAAGCAGGGAGCACTCGTCAACGTCGTGGACACCCCAGCCGAGTGCGATTTCATCGTCCCCTCCACCCTCACCCGCGGCGACCTCACGATCAGCGTCTCGACCGGCGGCGCCGGCCCCGCCCTGGCCCGACGCCTGCGGCTCGAACTCGAGCCTCTGATCCCCCAGGACTTCGCGGAATTCGTCTCCCTGCTCGGCGAGATTCGCGCGGAGGTCGCTGCCGCCGTGCCCGACATCAAGCGTCGTTCCGCCATCGCCCGCGAGCTGGCCGACAAGCCTGCCCTGGACCTCTTCCGCCAGCAAGGCCCCGCCGCCCTCCGCCAGCTCGCCCGCGAGCTCATCCGAGGCGATTCCTGACCACGCGTCGCCCATCGGCCCCATTTCCGCAACTGATAGTTGTCAAAGAACATGTGCGGCGCGGGACGAGTATGGGCTTGGGGGTTGCCAGGGGCCGCATCGTCGCCGCGCCTCGGAGCGCGCTTCCTACGAGGGAAGAAGGCCCGGGTTTGCCGGCATCGGGCCCTCTTCTCTCCACCTGTACAACGGCAATGCCCCTGCGCAAATAAGGGCCCGAAATCATGTCTTTTCGCGGGATTTTTTCCTGCCGCCGCTCCATGCACGTAACCAACTGATGCGTAAGGAGTTCGGTGACCGGTGCCGAAACACAGGTGCCCCTGCTGCGTTTGCGACTGGCCTTCGTCTCCCGCCGCCGGTGAGGCGCTCGTAGCGCTGCCCCATCATGCAACCCCTGTCTCGACCGCGCTTCACGGCGGGCCGGGTCGGCCTTTCGTCGGGTTCTCATACCAGATGACGCCGAGGTTCTCCGCCTCCTCGCACGTCAGGACGTCGAGGTCGCCGTCCCCATCCAGGTCTATCAGCTCCACCAGGTCGTATTTCGTGCCCTGCGGACCGCTGATCTCGTGGCCATCCCAGCCAGCGTCGCCACGCGACATCCAGAGAACGCCCGATTTCCCCCGGGCGTTCTCGCACGTGAACACGATGTCGAGCTTCCCGTCGAGGTCAATGTCGGCGACGCCCACGCCCTTCGCTGTCCCTGTGTTCGGCGGCAGCGGAATCGTGACGGTCCCCCACGCTGGCGGCTTGGCAGCCGTGCGGCGAAGCCAGACGAGTTCCTTGCCCCGCGTGGCCGCCAACACGTCTACCAACCCGTCCTTGTCGAGGTCGGCGAGGGTGAGGAACATCACCTCCTCGTCGCTGGCGCCGATGGCGTGCTCCCGCCACGGCTCGGCCTGGGCGGGGCCGGGTCCGGGGTTCTCGAGCCAGAAGGCCCCGCGTCGCGGCCCCTTGCGGTCCGAGGCGACGACATCGAGGTCGCCGTCGCCATCCACGTCGGCAGCGATGAGCGACATGATCCAGCCGGCTTCGCGGAGCGGGTGCCACTTCCAGGCCGCCAGGTCGCGCGGATTCGCGGGCGCTTCGAGCCAGCCGATCTGCGCGCCGCCCCCCTTCGCCCCCACGACCAGGTCAATCCCGTTCCTGCCGTCGAGCTGGAGCGGGAGGGCGAACATCCACATCTGCTTGCCTTCGAGCGCGGGGACGGCCTGAGTCGCCCACGCCGCGGAGTCGAGGGTGCGTCCCTTCTCCTTCGGCGCCCAGTGGACGAACACCGAGCGCACCCTCCCCTCGCAGCAGCTCACCACGTCCACGGCCCCGTCGCCATCGAGGTCGGCGAACACGGCATCCTCGGGCGAGCCGACCTTGCCGACGGTGACCGCCGGCCACTTGGCCTTCGACTTCGCGGGGCCGGGGTTGAGGTAGGCCCGAATCGTTCCGCCTTCCTCCCAGCCCGTCGCGATGTCGAGCAGCCCATCACCGTTCACGTCGGCCAGCCGCGTACCGTCGGCGCCCCGCGACGAATCGTCAAGCGTGTGGCGGACCCACGGCGTGCCGCGGTCTTGCGCGTGGGCCGTCGCGCCCACGAGGACAAGCCAGAGGAGTCTTCTCATCTCTTCACTCGGGAGGCTGCCAAGGGACTTTGCTGTAACGCCCGAGCTGGGCGTTCAGGGCCGCCTCCAGCTCCTTGAACTTCGCGGGCTCGGCCTCGGCCAGGTTCTTCTGTTCCTGCGGGTCGGCCTTCAGGTTGTAGAGTTCGAGCGGCTTGCCGGGCATGGGTCGGAGCAGCTTCCAGTCGCCCCTGCGCACGCACTCGATGGTGCCGCCCTTGAAGGGGCCGCCCTCGCGGCGGCCGAAGAAGAGGTCGCGCTTTGCCTCGGGCTGCGACTCGCCCAGAAGCGTCGGCAGGAAGCTCGCGCCGTCAATCTCGTGCTCGACGCGCCCGCCCGCCGCCTCGACGAGCGTGGGCAGGATGTCCATCGTGAGAACCACGCGCTCCGAACGGCTCCCGGGCTTGATGCGCCCCGGCCAGCGGGCAGCCATCGGCACGCGAAGTCCGCCCTCGTACATCGTGCCCTTGCCCGCGCGGACGGCTCCGTTGCGGGCGCCGGCGGGCAGGTCGCCGCCGTTGTCGCTCACGAAGACGACCAGCGTGTCCTTGTCCAGGCCCGTGTCGGCGAGGCACTTGAGCACCCGTCCGATGCCGTCGTCCATGTGCTCGATGAGGGCGACGATTCTCGCCCGCTTCTCGGGCAGGTTCGGCTCCCGCTGCTTGACTTTCTCGAGCCATTCCTTCGGCGGCTGAATGGGCGTGTGCGGGGCGTTGTAGGCGAGATAGAGGAAGAAGGGCTGCCCCGGCTTCCGCTCGCGCAGCCACTCACACGCCCAGTCGGTGAAGAGATCGGTCGCGTGGCCCTTGGGGTCAATCGTCTCGTCGTTGCGGCGCATGTAGTTGATGCCGTGGCGGCGGTGGGTGTGATAGTCGTCCATCATGTCGCCGAGGAAGCCGTGGAAGAAGTCGAAGCCGCGCTCGTTGGGGGTGTTGGGCGACTTGAGGCCGAGGTGCCACTTGCCGATGATCGCGCTTGTGTAGCCCAGCGGCTTCAGCAGCGCGGGGAGGAGCTTCGCGTCTGTAATCAGGTTGCCCCACGAATTCGCTCGATGCGTCCGGATGACGCCGGGCACGCCGACCATCTCGGGGTAGCGCCCCGTGAGCAGCGACGCCCGCGTGGGCGAGCAGACGGGGCAATTGGCGTACGCGTTGTCGAAGCGAATCCCCTCGGCGGCCAGGCGGTCCACGTTCGGCGTCCGCAGGTCGCTCGCCCCGTAGCTGCTGAGATCCCCGTAGCCGAGGTCATCCACGAGGATCACCACGAAGTTCGGCTTCTTCGTTCGCGGCTCAGTCACTTGCTCTGCTCCAATGGCCACTCGCCCGAGGATGGGGCCGAGGGCCAGGCTGCCGAGGAAGCTCCTCCGTGTGTGGGCGCACAGTCGCTTCATGGCGCTCCCCGGTTCTCAGGAGGGCGTGGTTGCAGGAAACACCGAGGCGGCGGCTACTTCAGCGCCTTGAGGACCTTCATGGCCTTCGCCGCAGCCGCAGCAGTGTCGAGGGCGATGTGGGCAACGAAGCACTTGCCAATCGCCGCCGCCGAAAGCCCCCGCAGATTCAGGCCGGCCACCGCCAGGGCGTGGGCGATCCGAGCGCCCTGCCCCGCCTTGTCGGCGCCTTCCACCCGCACGGCGTTCAGGCTCTTCGTCTTGCAGAATCCCGCGGCCTTGGCCGCCTTCGCCTGCTTCGCGCCCTTGATGGGGGTCACGAAGACCACGCCCGTGCCCGGCTTGTCGGGCGCGCGGCGGGCGACGACGAACTCCAGGTTCGCCCCCGCCCGAGCCAACGCGTCCAGCTTGCCCTCGAGGCCGCCCGGCTTGTCCACGATGGCGGCCGCCCACGTGTCTACACGACTCACTTTCAACGCCATGCCCGTCTCCTCCAAATGGGAACCAGGACCGTTCGCAGCATAACCCGCGCCCCCGGCTCTGTCAACTGCGGAGTCGAAACAGCCAGCGCGATCTGATATGCTTAGCACTCCGAACGCAGCAGAAAGGGGCGCGAGATGGGACCTGCGAGACTCATGGGACCGAGCGGACCTGTCAGATGCATCCTCCTCTTCGGTGCCGCCGCCCTTGGCGCGGATCTCGATGTCCTTCAGGGTCTCGATGAGATGACGAGCCGCATCCCGCGGCTGAAGGACAAGCCGCTCGAACGCCTCATCGCGAAGGACGGCACCTGCCAGCCCGAAATCCTCATCTTCCGCGACGCCGAGACCGGCGCCGAAATCTGGTCGCTGACGATGGAGGAGTGCAAGGACCTGGCCAACATCGAGCGCCGCTGCCCGTGGAACGCCAACGGCTCGGTCATCTCGCTCAAGGGCAACCGCGCCTTTCGCAGCCCCGATGGCAAGCTCGTGAAGCAGAACTGGGACGGCTTCAGCTACCTGATGCACGCCGATGGCTCGGGCCTCTGCAAGTTCTTCGCCACCAATCCCGACGGCTCGCGCACCGACTTCACCGACAAGTTCAACACCTGGGACCGCCGCGACCCCGCTTGCCTCTACTTCACCGCCCTCAAGCTCGGCGAGAGCTTCGTCGGCTGGCGGCAGGACGGCCCGAAGGACCCCGCGATGTATCTCATCAGAGTCCGCGTCGGCCCCAACCTGCGGGAGAACAAGCCCGAGCCCATCTACCAGTTCCCCAACAACCGCCGCAAGATCATCCAGAACATCTCCGACGACAACCGGCTCTGCATCCAGGACGTCAATGGCAAGGGCATGGACGACATGCCCAGCTGTTACATCGTGGACCTCAACAAGAAGCCCGGCGAGCCGGGCTTCGTCCGCGTCCACACCCTCGGCTACGGCGGCATCCAGGGCGTGCCCGGCCACGACCCGAACAACGAGTACCGCGTCCACGGCATCACCATCAGCCGCGACGGCAAGACGGTGAAGTGGGGCTACGGCTCGATGACCGAGGTGGGCGAATATGTCAGCTTCTCCGTCCCCGCCGACAATCTCGACGGCCCGCCCGCTTACCGCGACTCCAAGAACGACCCGTGGGGCCAGTACATGTCGCACCCCGACCACTGGACGGATGGCCGCGCGGCCTACTTCGCCGGGCCGAGCGACAAGCTGCAGGCCGCAGCCGTCAAGGGCGGCTGGGGCATCTGGGTGCGCCATCGCGACAAGCCGCCCATCTTCACCGGCATCCCCGCCTCCGGCGGACACGTCACCTGGTGCGGCGGCGACCCCGACTGGTTCTTCGCCCACGTGAGCCGTCCTGAGAAGGGCTGGGACAGCCCGATCAAGGGCCGCATCGTCACCGGCAAGGCCGACGGCTCGGTCCTCAAGGTCCTCTGCAATCCCCACGATCGCAAGCGGGGCGGCAGGGCCGGCTACGACGGCATCCCCCGCCCCATCCAGAGCCCCGACGCCACGAAGTGCTGGTTCCACTCCTCGATGCTCATGCCGAGCGACGCCTTCACGGGCAGCTACATCGCCGTCTTCCGCCGCCCCCATCCGCCCGTCGAGCTGAAGGGCGAGGTGGTTCAGGACGGCCTCAAGCTCACCTGGAAGCCCCATCCCATCTCCCGCGAGGTCAAGGGCTACCATGTCTACGTCCTCCACCCGGACGCAGGCATCGGGATGGATGAGGCGACCGCCGAGGCGGTGGCTGGAAGGGAGACCACCCTCCCGGTGCCCAAACAGCCGGGCGGGCATCTGTTCGCCGTGACCGCTGAGGAATTCTCTGGTCTGGAGAGCGACACCACGTCGCCCATGCTCTGCGTAACCGTGGGCCAGGATGGCAAGTGCGCCTTCGGCCCGTCCAGGAAGGGCACGCGCGGCCTCGACAGCAGGCCACCGCGGAAGGTCGTAGGCTTCACTGCCACCAAGGACTTGTCGGGCGGCTACCTGCTGAAGTGGACGGCTTCGCCTGAGAAGGACCTTCGCTACTACAACCTCTACTTCTCCTCGTCGAAGTCGCCGGAGGCGGTTCAGGCGCGCCGCATCGCCTCGCCGCCGCGCGGCACGACGGAGTGGCTCGACTGGCTGGCGCCACGCGAGGGCCGAGCCTTCTACGCCCTCACCGCCGTGGACCGCCACGGCAACGAATCCGAGCCCGCCTTCGCCGAGCCGAAGGAGTGAGCGATGAGAGCCTGTCTCCTGCTCTTCCTCATGCCGCTCGTCGCCTCAGCAACCGAGCCGGCCCACATTGAGAGGAGGGGGCCGGTCGGGCAGATGTCTTCGACCGACGGAACGGCTTTCGTTGACGCCGAGAAGGCGCTGCGCAGGAGGTTCGGGGCATCGCTCTCCGCCATCCCCCAGATTGCGATCAGCGCAGCCATCGTGTCTCTGGCGGAGAGCCTGCCGGCCGGCGGGGCCATTGACCTGCCACGCAGCGCGCCCTGCGGCACCCTTGACTTCCGCCGCGTGGCCGACGACGTGCAGATCACGGGCGGCCACGGCGGGCGACTCGTCCTCGGCGGCGGCCAGAGGGGAATCCAACTCGTCTTCCTGGGACTCGACACCGCGATTGAGCGCGGCATCCGCGAGGCGCCGCTGCTGGCCGCGAAGGAGTTCAACGACGTCCGCCTCTTCGACGACGCCCGGCCGGCGACCCAGCTCCTCGCGCTCTTCTGCACCGGCAGCATCGAGATCAACAACGACATCTGGGGCTGCTCGTGGATCTGCGGCAACAACGCGTTCGGCAGGAGAACGGTCACGGCGAACGCCCGCGTGGACGACTGCCTCTTCCTCTGGTTCGGCATCAACTGGCCGTTCGCCGACTACAACGCGCACCTGAAGGAGCCGGGGAAGAACTGGCTGGACAACGCGCAGATGTGGATGAACTGCAAGGGCGGCGGCAGCCACACCCGCATGTACCTGATGGTCGAGACGAACTACGGGAACCCCGGCCCGGGCGTCCTGCTCGAGAACTGCAAGGGCATGGCCCTCTACCACGGCGCGACCGAGCGGGCGTCGTCGGTCGGCCCGGGCGTCTACTGGCTGAAGAATTGCGAGGGCGTGCAGCTCGGCGTCCGCCGCATCTTCTGCGCGACGCGGGGCGGCGGCAAGGGCGCCATCCCGACCCACGACATCACCATCGAGGGCGGCAAGGGCAACGTCCTGCACGTCTTCAGCGGATTCGGCAACGCCCAGCAGGAGTCGTGCGTCAACTCCGACCCCGAGCTTCAGCTCTGGTCGGCCAGCTTCGACTTCGAGACGAAGGGCCTCGACGGCGACGGCATCCTGGCCTTCTGCGCCACGCCCCACGCCAACACGCCCGAGGGCGACGCGCTCGAGCAGCTCCGCAAGCGGGCGCCCCAACTCGCAGCGAAGAACCTCCGCGAGCGCGGCATCCCCGCCACCGACGAGAGCAGGAAGCAAATGGAGGCCCTCATCCTGTCGGGCCGCGACTCGTGGATGCCGATCAACGCCCGACACGAGGTCACCTTCCGATACGGCAAGGACGACCTGACGGCCGGCCTCGCGAGACTCTCGGGCGGGCGCAAGCTGCCCCCGCCCCCGTCCATCCCCGCCACCAACGCCCCGCGACTGCGGCGGCCGGTCGCCTTCACGCAGGCGCCCGACTTCGGTAAGGCCCTCCTCGACGCCGGCGCCGACCCGACGGGCAAGAGGCCGAGCGACGACGCATTTGCGAAGCTCATGTATGGGGCAGACAGGAAGAAACTCGACGAGCTTCTCGACAAGGCGGCCCAAGGCGACGCCGAGGTTCGAGCCGCGCGGGCGAAGAAGGACAAGGAGGCCGAGAAGGCGGCCTGGGCGAAGATCAACGAGGCAGTGGATGTCATCCACCCGCCCATCCCCGGCGACAAGCAGGGCCGCCGCATCGCCCGGCCGCGCGTCGAGATCCCGGCCGGCACGTTCCTCCTCACCCGGCCGCTCGTGCTCGTCGGCTATGGGTCGCTCTGGGGCGCTGGCCCTGACAAGACCATTCTCAAGGCCGGCCCCGACGTGCCCAAGGTGATCGAGCAGCACTCGATGGGCACCATCGCAGGCCTGGCGGTCGAGGGCGGGCGCGTGGGCCTGGCCATCACGGGCGCCGACCACAACGACCACGTGAGCCCCACCCTCGCCGCCTACGTCGCCGGGCAGAACTACTTCAACCTCACCTTCCGCGGCCAGACGTTCGCCGGCATCCACGTCGGCACCGACGACCCGGCCATCGCCGGCGGCTCGGAGTTCGACCAGAACAAGTTCGTGGACCTCCGCTTCCACAACACGGGCGACTACGGCATCTACTTCAACAACGACATGCTCGACAAGTGGCTCTGCCTGCACGGCGAGTTCGTCGGGCAGAAGCGGGCGGGCATCTCGGCCAGGTTCACCAACCTCATTCACGGCGCCGTCATCGGCTGCACGTTCAGGGACATTGACGGCCCCGGCCTCGACTTCATGGGCGGCAACCCGCACCTGCCGTTCCGCCCCTACGTCGTGATGGTGGACCAGTGCGATTTCGCCGAGTGCGGCAGCGCCGAACGGCCCGCCGTGGACTACGGCAATGGCGAGCTGACCTCGTTCACCCGCTGCAAGATCACGACGAAGGGCAAGCGGGTGAAGTGCGGCTTCATCGGTGGTGCACAGCACTACGAGGACGTGACGGTGGACGTCGCGGTCGCCGACGCCGCGCCGGCGATGCTCCTTCGCGCGGTCCGCCAAGGCGCCACGGCCCGGGCCAACGGCCATATCCTCCGCGAGGTCAAGGCTAGCGGACCCGTCGCCTTCCTCAACGATGCCAACGCCCACAACGGCCACTTCCGCAAGGAAATGGAGCGGAAGGGCAAGGACCCGAACGTCAACTGGGACTGCAATCCCGCCGCGCGCGAGCTGGCCCCGCCGAACGGCTGGGTCCACCCGTTCCTCCTCTACCAGTGCGACCTCGGCGGGAAGCACTACGACTACTCGCTCCTGAACGTGGACACGACGAGCGGCAAGGTGATCAAGGAGCTTGATCTTTCGCCGCTCACCAAGTAGGGTGTCCCTGCCTGCACGCGAAACCTTTGTTGGAGTCGCCGCAATGCGCCCGAGCCTGTGTCAAGCGTGCCTCGTCGCCGCCGTGGTCCTCTCCGCACTGACCGCAGCGGGAATGGAAATCGTGCGCGACGGCCAGCCCGTCGCTGTCATCGTCACCGAGAAGGCCCCTGCGCCCGAAAAGGGCGGCCGAAGACGCGGCGAGTGGGACGACGCGGGCGCGGCCAAGGTGCTCGTGGACTGGGTGAAGAAGATGAGCGACGCCGAACTGCCCGTCGCCGACGCCGCCCCCGCGGGGAAGCCGGCCATCTACGTCGGCGCCGCCGCGGTGAAGGCCGGCCTCAAGCTCGACGACATCAAGAGCCCGACGAACGAGGGGATGCGCGTCGTGTGCGACGGCGACCGCGTGCTCCTCGCAGGCCAGTGCGGCGCGGCCACCGTCAAGGCCGCCTGCCGATTCCTCGAAGAGCTCGGCTGCCGCTACTTCATGGACGAGCCAATCGGCGAAGTCTACCCCCGAACCAAGGCCATCAGCGTCGGCAAGCTCGACATCACCGACCAGCCCGGCTTCCTCTACCGCTCGATCTGGGGCTCCCAGTGGAGCGGCAACTCGCTCTGGAAGGTGTGGAACGGCGCCGGCGGCCTCGGCATGGGCATGGGACACTCCTGGGGCGGCTACGTGCGCAAAAACCTATTCGACACCCACCCCGACTACTTCCCCATGCGCCTCGACAAGCGCGTCCAGAGCGAATGGCTGTGCACGTCGAACCCCGAGCTGCGCAAGCTCTTCGCCGAGAACCTGCTGAAGGCCATCGAGGGCGGCGCGACAAACCCCTCCATCTCGCCGCCCGACGGCACGACCTACTGCCAGTGCCCCGCCTGCAAGGCCCAGGACGACCCGAAGTCGCTCGAGCCGTCATCCGGCGCGGTGAACATGACCAACCGCTACTGCGATTTCTTCGACTTCCTCGGCAAGCAGGTGGCCGCGAAGCACCCCGAATCCATCCTGAGCTTCTACGCCTACGCCGACTACACGCAGCCGCCGACGCGCAAGGAGAAGCTCCCGCCCAACCTGTGCACCTGGATCGCCCCCATCCGCTATTGCCGCTACCACCGCATCGGCCACCCCGGCTGCCCGAGCCGCACCCAGCTCGCCGAGCTCCTCGACGGCTGGGCCGCCGTCGCCTCCAAGATCGGCTACCGCACCTACAACTTCAACCTCGCCGAGTGCTGCGTCCCCTTCTTCATGTACTCCGTCTGGAAGCACGACATTCCCTTCCTCAAGTCCAAGGGCTGCGTCGGCATCAACCTCGAGTCGCTGGAGAACTGGGAAATCTACGGCCCGCACCTCTACCTCAGCATCCGCCTCGCCTACAGCCCCGACGCCGATGCCGCGGCCATCATGGACGACTATTTCGCCCGCTTCTACGGCCCCAAGGCCGGCCCCCTCATGAAGCAGTACTGGATGGCCATTGACGACGCCTTCGACAAGCTCAAATGCCACTCCGGCTGCTTCTTCGCCGTCCACCTCATCTACACGCCCGAGTTCCTGGCGAAGACGAAGGCCCTCCTCGACCAGGCCGCCCAGGCCGCCAAGGGCGACGCCGCCTACGCCGCCCGCGTCGGCCTCCACACCGAGGGCTGGAGGAACGCCGCCGAGTTCCTCGCGGTCCGCGACGCGATGAACAGAGGCGACTTCGCCGAGGCCAAGAAGCTCTACGACGCCCTCTACGCCCGCAACGAGGCCGAGCAGAAGAAGGGCTACGGCAACCACTACACGCTCATCTACCTCAAGCGCTTCGTCGCCACCCACGTGAACGCCGGCGCCGCCGCCACGGCCCCGCCCGCCAAGCTCCTCGCCGTCCTCCCCGACCAGTGGCGCCTGGCCTATGACAAAGAGGACGAAGGCGTGCAGAAGGGCTACGTGAAGCCCGATTTCGACGATTCGCAGTGGAAGCCTGTCGCCACCTACAGCAACACCCTCGACGCCCAGGGCCTGCCCGACCTGAAGACCATCCTGTGGTATCGCACGAAGTTCCAGGTGCCCGAGAAGCACGGCAAGCTGTCGCTCTTCTTCACCGAGGTGGACGGCAACTCGATCGTCTACGTCAACGGCAAGGAGACCGAGGCGGGCAAGAAGCGCGCCCCCTTCGAGATAGACATCACCGCCGTCGCCAAGTCGGGCGAGAACGTCGTTGCCGTGCGCGTGGACCACTCCAGGATCACCGAGCTCTTCCTCGGCGGCATCATCCGTCCCGTCCTCCTCGTCGAGCGGCCTTGACCGAGCAGAGCCAGAGAGAAGCTGCCCGCGAAACACGCGAAACGACGCGAAGCAGAAGATCTCACCACAGAGGGCACGGAGGGGCACAGAGAACCAAAGCCGCGGAGCACCACGAATCCACACGAAACGGGGAAGTCCACCACGGATTGCCCGGCCCCCTACGTCTGTGCGATCCGTGGTCGCTACCCTACTCTCTACGCACTCCGCCGGCTCTGCGCGCTCTGCGTGAGACTCTTCTCTCCTGATTCGCGGCGGTCCGAGCGATGCGCTGGCGGGGCGAAGTCGGTTTTCGGTGCTCGGTGTTCGGGGTTTCGACCGACCTGTCCGCGCCCACCCGGAGCGGCCCACCCAGGCGCCCCCCACTAGGCGCTCACCCCCCATTGCGCACACGTGAGCGCCTAGCGCAACTAGCCGGCTGCGTGGGACTCTCCACCGGCTGTAACCTTCGGCAGAGTGGGCTCTTACGGCTATCATGGCACTGGCTCAGCCGCCCCCTGCTAGGCGCTCACCCCCCCTGGTGCACGGGTGAGCGCCTAGGCAGGAGGGAGACGGCGGACGGCCGACCGGGCGTCACCGCTCGCGCGGCTGGGGCACGGGCATGGGCTCGATGGGGATGGGGCGCGGCGGAGGCAGGATGCGATAGCCGGGGGTGGCGTGTAAGTGCAGGACTGCGTTGCGGTTGAGGAGCGCGGCGCCCTCGACGCCCGAGCCGCTGAAGCCGAGGGAGCTGCCGGCCCCAGGCGTGCCCTCGCGGCGGAAGCGGGCGGAGTAGATGCGGGCCATGAAGTCGCGCGCGTGCTCCTGGCGGAAGACGGGCGGGCGGATGCGCTCGAAGCGGCCCACGCAGTCGAAGGCATAGGAGTCCACCAGCTTGTCGCGTAACCTGAAGAACAGCCTTGGGTTGCAGAAGGCGTCGGCGCCCACGATCTGGCCGCCCTGTGCGACGACGCAGCCGACGATTCGGGGCCGCCACACGCGGCGGAAGGCGTCGCGGTAGGCGTCGAGTTCGCGGGCGACGGCGGGGCTGCCGGCCACGGCCTCGTAGTCCCTGGTGGCGGATTCGACGCGGAAGCGGCGCTGCTCGCCCTCGACCTGGTCCCACACCTCTGCCTGAGGGGCGCCAGCCATCGCGCGTTGACGTAAAGCATAGTTGGATAGGTACTTGCCGCTGCCAAACCGCGACTGGTCGCCGCCGATCCAGCGGCCCTTCTCGACGCAGTAGGTGGGCACGGTGACGCGGGTGTCGGGGGCGATGAGGACGTCGTGGCGGACCATGCGGTTCTGCTTGCCGCCGCCGATGACCTCGCCGGCCATCACGAAGACCCACTGGTGGCGGGAGGAGTTCTCCATCGTGACGCGTTCGACGGTGCCGCTGTCGAAGATTCGCAGGACGCCCTGGCGGAGGGCGTCGTCGAGGGTCGTGTAGTCCGTATCGTCTTCGCTCCCACGGAGTTCGAGCGCGAAGATGGTGAGGCCGCGGAAGTGCTCGGGGGCGTGGACGAGGAGGCGGCCCAGGAAGCGCGTGACCTCGTTCTCGGGGTGATCGGCCTCGCCCTGGGCGGCTGCGAGGGCGGGCATGAGGCCGAGCAGGGCGAGGACGGACAGCGGAACTCGGCTGGTCTGTCGCATGGCTTTCACTCCGGCGGGGTGAGCGAATCCTCAGGCTGGACCTTCCCCTACAGGTTTAGACGCAGTTCCGGTCGAGTTGTTCACCGGTCCGAATGTAACGGGAGTGTAAAGACGCGAAAATGCACCTTGCGCGACGGGACTCGGCTTGATAGGATCAGGAAGTCACACGAGCGGCTGAATCCACAAGGCATCCCGACCCCCGGGGGCTGCTGTGAGCATCCGAGCATACTGCGTGGCGGCTCTCGCGCTGGTCGGCGCCCGGGCGTGGTGCGCGGATGTCCCCGAGCCAGTGGACCGCGAGGCGATCATCCAGGAGATGCTCGACCGCTCGCGGCTGCTGGAGGACGCGCAGTTCCGCGTGGCCCGGTCCGTCTACGAGCGCTACGTGCGCGAGGCGTTGGAGCCGGCCAAGGCGCGGCCCGCCCCCGTGGCGATGATCGCCGATGAGGGCGTCTACGCCCTGAGCCTGCCGGCCGACCGCAAGCCGTTGCTGGCCGCGACGCTGCGGCTGCACGTCTTCAACCCCGAACAATGCGCGAGCGTGCCCGTGCTTTCCGCGGCGTGGGCGTGGGAGGACGTCCAGGTGAACGGCCAGCCGGCCAGGCTGGCGAGCGACAAGGGCTGGCTGCGCCTGTCGGCGACCGCGGCCGGGCCGCACGTGGTGACCGCGCGCGTAGCCCTGCGCGAGGCGACGGCCTCCGGCGGGGCGCTGAGGCTGGACGTCCCGCGCACCGTGCGGACGCTGGTGGCGGTGGATTCGCCAGGCGCGTGGGAGTTCGCGCTCGAGGGGGCGGCGCAGACGCTCCGGGGGGCGGCGGAGGGCACGCAAGGACAGTTGGCGGTCAGCCCGCGGAATCGCCTCGACGTGACGTATGGGCCAGTGCTCCCCGTGACGGAGCGCCCGCCGCGGTACGCTGTGAGAGGCGACGTGGCGTGGAACCTCGACTCCGCGTTGCAGCAGGTGACGGCCGCCCTGGACGTGGGAATCATGGGCGGAGCGACGGAACGGCTCGAGCTGTCGCTCCCCCTGACCGCCGAGCGCGTGAGCGTGTCCGGGCCGGACGTGCGGGAGGCTCAGGTGACCGGCGGCAAGGCCACGATCTTCTTGCGCGGCAAGGTGCGCGAGCGGACGCGGCTGCGGGTGAGCTACGAGATGCCGCTCGCCAAGGAGGGCATGCAGCGGCTCGACCCGCCCGCGCTCGCCGATGGGCACTGGGCCGGCGGCACGCTCGTCGTGAGCAACTCCGCCGGCGGCGTCGAGGTGCTCCCCGGCACGCTCAGCGGCCTGCGGCAGACGGCGATCGCCGACGCAGCGGAGGCGGCTCGCGCCCTGGCCGTCGGCACGCCCGCGGTCGCCTGCGAGATCGCGGGGCGGAGCTGGACCGCCGAGGTCGAGCTGCTCAACCTCGCCGAGTTCGCGCTCAAGGAGTCCATCGCAGACCTCGCGCACTACGAGCTGCTCTTCCGCGACGACGGGATGCTGCTGTGCAAGGCAAGCTACGAGATCCGCAACCGAGCCCGCCAGTTCCTCCGCCTCGAGCTGCCGCGCGGCGCGACCGTGCTCCAGGCCCGCGTGAACGAGGAGCCGAAGCCCCTCACCCCCGCGCCCGACGCGCGGGACACCTACCTCGTCCCCCTCGTCCGCTCGGTCGCGAGTGTCCAGGGTCTTGTCACGTTCCCCGTGGACGTGGTGTTCCTTTGCCGCATCGAGGGGCTGGGTCGCCGTGGCGATGTGGGGCTGCCGCTGCCGAGGATTGACCTGCCCATCGCCTACGCCTGGTGCGAGGCGTCCGTGCCCGAGGGGATGCGGGTGCGGAGGTGGACCGGCCCGCTGGCGAAGGTGGACCGCTACTCGAACGAGACGGCCACGGCCTCGCTCGACTACGGCCTGGGCATGGCCGCCGAGGGCTACAAGCCCAAGGAACGCCCCATCCCGCCACAAGTGCTCATTGTGGACACGTCGGAGTCAACGGCAAGACCGGACGAGAAGCCGAAGCCCAAGGCGGAGCCGGAGCCGGCGAAGCTGCCGCCGCCTCCGCCCAAGACTCCACGGCCTCGATCGAGCGGCGGTGGGCTGCTCGGCATCCTGAGGCCGAGAGGGACGACGACCCCCGAAGCCCCCGCGGTCCAACCGCCCGCCGAGCAGCCGCCGCAGAACCAGGACGGGCAAATCGAGGACACCACCGTCGAGGACATCCCGCAGTCCAGCCTCTCGAACAAGCTGCTCCTCGGGCGGAACTACTATCGTGCCGGCAAGGAGTCCTATGAGAAGGGCGACTACGCGAACGCGGCGAAGAGCCTCGAACAGGCCATCGCACTGAACCCGAAGTCGCAGGACGCCTTCAACGCCAGCAAGCTCCTGGGGAACATCAAACTCGTCCAGCCCGGCCAGGCAGGAGCCCAGCCGCTGTTCAAGTCCCAGGCCGAGAAGGTGGCGGGCATCCAAGTCAAGAAACAGGTCAAGGCGGGCCTGAAGTCCCTCGAACAGCAGCAGCAGGAGTTCCTTGAGAAGGGTCTCAAAGCGGCCGAGGAAGGGCGCAAGAGCGAGGCCCAGGCCCAGTTGGGCGCGGCCGAAGCCCTCGGCGAGCAGCTCACTGCGCAGGGCGCGAACAAGGAAGAGGTCGAGTCGCGGCTAAAGAACGCGAAGGGAACGCTCCATGCCCTGCGCAAGCAGGAGAAGGCTCAGGTCGAGGGGCTCTACAAGAAGGTCGAGGAACTGAAGGGCAAGGGCCGCTACGACGAAGCGCTCAAGCACGCGAAGGAGATCCAGAAGCTCGACACCGGCGGCGGGTTCGGCGGCGGGAAGGCGAATCTCCAGACCGAGATCGAGGAGCTGGCCGTCGAGGCGACGAAACAGAAGGCCCAGCAACTCGTCCAGCACCGCGCCAATGAGCCGGTGGCCGAACAAGCTCAGGGACAGGTCACCAAGCGCCTCAGCGATCTCCAGGAGGGTTGGGATGTGGCAAACGGCCCCGCCGCCAGCCCGGGCGAGGGCGGCCAGGGGCGCGGCATCTACTCCGGCCGGGTGCCGGGCCGGGAGGATGGGGAGAAGCGCCGCGAAGGCGCCGAGAAGGGGGCCCCGCGCCTCGTCCAACAGCAGGCAGAACGGGTGGATCGCCTGGCGCAACGCCAAGAGGAGATCAGGAGAGTCGTGAAGGAGCCTGTCAGGCCGAGGGGGGAGCGCTGGGGGACGACAGCAAGGCCCGATGTGTCGCGGGACGATGGGACGGTGGCCGTCCCGGGTGAGAGACACGAGCGGGTGAGGGAGCGCAGGGCGACACACATCGGCGAAGAAGCCGTCGAGGAGGACTTGGAACGGCGCATCAGGGAGGAGATGGGAAAGAAGGTCTCGTTCGACTTCGTCGAGACACCGCTCCAGGATGTCATCTACTTCCTGAGCAACAGTACAGACGCGACCATTATCCTCGATCCCGACCTGGTGCGTCACGAGTTGAAAAGGGTGACGCTGCGAGTGAAGAATATGGATCTGCACAGCGCGCTCAACTGGGTGTCGAAGATAACGAACGCCAGGCTGGTGGAGAAGGACGGCGCCGTCTTGCTCACCCGGCCCGAGGCGATCTCCGAGAAGCCGGCGCTTCGCATGTACGACGTCACCGACCTGACGATTGACATCAAGGACTTCCAGGCGCGGCGGTCGGCCGAGCCGGGCGAACTGGGCTATGCGCGCTCCGAGCACGAGGCCCTCTTCCGCCCCGTGGAGAGGGCGGGATTGCGGGAATCGCGCGAAGGGGCAGAGCGCGGAGAATGGCACGCCCGGGCGCCGGAGGGCAAAGTCCTGCGCAACTACGATGTGAGCGACCTGGTGCGCGATGGCGATGAGGAGGAGGGGAAGAAGCTGGCGCAACGGGTCCGCGAGGCGGCGGGCGCCGGCCAGAACACGCCCTACACCATCAGCTACCGCAACGGGCGAATCGTCGTCGTCCACGCCCCCGAGGTGCAGGAGCAGATCGAGGACCTCCTGACGGAGTTCCGCGCCGCCCGCGGGCCGCAGGTCCAGGTCGGGAGCCAGATCACCCTCCAGAAGGCGAGCGGGAAGTTCGACGACTACTCCGCCCTGACGGCTGCCGGCTTCCAAGCGTTCTCGAAAGGCCCCGCAGCCGATCCGCGGCTACGGCAATTCGTGGCGCGGAACTACGCCTGGCAGTACGAGGCAAACGGCGACGTGGATGCGACGGACCGCGGGCAGGACGCTGACGACATAGCCAACTTCGGCGTGAAGCTCGAGTCCAACCTTGAGCAGAAGGTGCAGGTGAACGGGATCAACCTGAACGTGGCGCCAGGGGAGGCCAATGGGATCGGCGTGGCGTTCAACAAGGGGAAGAACGACCTGTCGTACGCCGTGGTGGATGAGGCGCAGCTCAAGACCCTCCTGGAGCTCGACGCGGCGAAGAAGCGGGGCCGCGTGGCAGCGAACCCCAACGCCCAGGAAACCATCGTGGGCACCGACGCCTGGCTGCCCAACAGCATGCGGGCAAACGTCCGCTTCGCCGGCGACACGGGCAACACGCTCGACATCAACGGCAACCCGATTCAGCTCGCGCATCAGAGCTACATCCTCATCAACAACGGGAGCTACCTGACCGCGGTGCAGGCGAACCCGATGCAGCACTGGACCGAGGCCATGAACCCGTTGCCGTTCGCCGTGACGGCGCCCGAGATCGAGGTGCCGCGGGTGGGGCGGCTGGTGAAGTTCGAGAAGGCCCTCGTCGAGCCGGGCGATGAGCTGGTGCTGAGGGCCAGCTATCGGTATTCCCAGTAGGGAGAGGCGGAGAAGGAGGCAAGAAAGGGACGAAAGGGACCAAAGGGACCCAAGGGACGGAAGCGAACCTTGGGCTCCCGCGTAGGAATGTGTCCCTTAGGTCCCTTTGGTCCCTTGTGTCCCTTTGTCTTGAAAGGAGTCGGGCGATGAGGCGAATGGCAATGGTGGCGTTGGTGGGGCTGGCGGTGCTGGCGGCGCCCGCGCTGTGGGCGGGCGAGCCGGCGGCCGCAGCGCGCGAGAAGGGCGAGGTGGTGCTGAGCTGGGACCAGTTCGTGAAGATCACGGGCTACGACCCGGCGAACAAGGGCGGCCAAATGCTCACCATCCCCTGGGCCGAGGTGCAGAACCTCCTCGGCGTGAAGGTGGAGAAGATGGGCCAGGCCGCCACGGTGGACCTGCCCTGGACCGAGTTCAAGGCCCTCCTCGAATGGTCCATCCAGCAGAAGGCGGGCAAGCCCACCGCCCCGCCGCCGACCGACTACGTCGTGGCGTCGTCCGAATACAGCGGTAGTCTCACGGACGACGGGGCGACGCTGACGCTGAAGCTCAAGGCCGAGGTGTTGCGGCAGAATACGTGGACCCGCATCCCCATCCTGCCCGGCACCGTGGCGATCACGAAGAGCACCCTGCCCGAAGGCGTGTTCCTCAACAGCACGGGGCAAGCGTATGAACTCCTCACGCAGAAGACCGGCGCGCTCGACGTGACCGTGGAGTTCGCCGTCGCCGTCGAGAAGGAGGCGGGGATCAACCGCGTGAACTTCCAGCGGATCACGCCGGGCGCGAGCGTGCTCGACCTGACCGTGGCCCGCGGGAACGTGGACGTGAAGGTGGCGGGCGCCCAGTCGCAGCTCGTGAAGACGGCGGCGGACAAGACGCAGGTGGCCGCGGCCATCGCGAGCGGCGTGCCGCTGACGGTCACGTGGGAGCGGGCGCTCCCGAAGATCGAGGCGGCGCCGACCAAGCTCTACGCCGAGACCAGCACCCTCGTCGGCGTGGCCGAGGGCGTGCTGATCTGCCAGGAGACCGTGAGCTTCAACATCCTCCACACCGCGGTGCGCGAGCTGAAGCTCAAGGTGCCCGCCGACGCCAGCGTGCTCACGGTGCTGGGCCAGAACCTGCAGGACTGGCGGGTGGCCGACCAGGGCGAGCTGACCGTGGTGTTCCGCAACGAGGTCATCGGCTCGACCCAGCTCCAGATCAGCTTCGAGCGGGTCGTGAAGGACGCCGTGGAGGCGCCCGTGATCCGCGCGGTCGGCGTCGAGCGCGAGAAGGGCTTCATCGGCATCTTCGCCGTCACCAACGTCGAGATCACCACGGGCGACAAAGTGGCCGGGGCGCGACAGGTTGACGTGCGGCAGCTCCCCGCCGACCTCGTGGCGATGACCAAGCAGCCCATCCTGCTCGCCTTCCGCTACGTCGGCGAGCAGGTGAGCATCCCGCTGATGGTCAAGCGGCACGAGGAGGTGGGCGTGCTCGTGACCATCGTGGACAGCGCGCTGTTCACCGCCATGCAGCTCAACGACGGGCGGCGCATCACCAAGGTCGTCTACACCGTGCGGAACAACCGCAACCAGTTCCTGCGGCTCAAGCTGCCCAAGGGCGCCGACATCTGGTCGGTCGAGGTCGGCGGCAACACCGCCTCGCCCGCGAAGGACGAGCAGGGCAACGTCCTCATCCCCCTCATCCGTAGCGGCGGCGGAGCGCAGGAGATGGCCTCGTTCCCCGTGGACATGGTGTACGTCGAGACGCCGGCCGCGGGGGCGGAGACGCCGACCCACGGCACGCTGCGGGTCGAGCTGCCGACGGTGGATTCGCCGGCGATGCACATCATGTTCAACTACTACCTGCCGCCCGAGGGCAAGTACACGGTCGGGCTGTTCGGCTGGAGCGGGTTCTCGGGGCCGCTGCGCATCGTCAAGGAGTTCACCGCCCTCGCCACGGGCGCGCAGCAGGTCGTCATCGTCCACGACGCCGAGAAGCAGGCCCAGCAGATGGACCAGCAGGTCCAGCAGCGGGTCGAGCGTCAGGCTCGGGCGGCGGGGGTCGAGCCGATTCGCGTGCGGCTGCCCATTCAGGGCAAGCTCTACAAGCTCGAGAAGCTCCTCGCCCTGCCCGAGGACGCCCTGTGGTTCGAGGTCCACTACCGCGGCTGGGAACCCGCGAAGTAGGAGAAGGGTTGTCGGTTTTCGGGGTGAAGAAAGCCGGGCAAGAGCCAGACCGCAAACACAGAGGCCGGGCAACCGCCTGGGTGCGCTCGCCCGGCCTTCTCTTTCTTCCTCTTACCCCGATAACCGATAACCGACAACCGCCTCATTTCCCGAATCGCTCGCGAATGGTCTGGGCGTGGATGGGCAGCCCCTCGGCTTCCGCCAGGGTTATCACGGCGTCGCGGAGGTGGGCAAGACCCTCCTTCGTGAGATACTGAAAGGTGGGCTTCTTGATGAAGTCGTCTATGCTCAGGCCGCTGAACATCTTGGCACACTGGCCCGTGGGCAGGACGTGGTTGGTACCGCTCGCGTAGTCGCCCGCAGGCACGGGGGCATACGGGCCGAGGAAGATGCTGCCCGCGTGGATGATGCGGGGCAGCAACGCGATGGGGTCGGCGGTCACGACCTCCAGGTGCTCGGCCGCGTAGTCGTTGGTGAAGGCGAGAGCCTCATCGAGCGAGTCGGCGACGAGGACGGCGGAGTTGTTGGTGAGGGCCTGGGTGATGATCTCCTTGCGGGGCACAGTCTTCATCGCCTTGTTGATCTGGCGGCAGGCGGCCTTGGCCAGCTTCTCCGACGGGGTGACGAGCACCGCCGCGGCGTCGGGGTCGTGCTCGATCTGCGACAGGAAGTCGATGGCGAGCCAGCGGGGGTTGGCCGAGTCGTCCGCGAGGATGAGGATTTCGCTGGGGCCGGCGGGGCTATCAATGTCCACCTCGCCGAACACGGCCATCTTGGCGGCCGTGACGTAGCGGTTGCCGGGGCCGACGATCTTGTTGACCTTCGGCACGGTGGCGGTGCCGTAGGCCATCGAGCCGACGGCCCAGGGGCCGCCCATCTTGAACATCTGCTGCACGCCCGCGATGTCGGCGGCGACGAGGCTGGCGTCGTTGACGACCATTCCCTCGTCGGGCGGCGTGCAGGCGACGATGCGGGGCACGCCCGCGGCCTTGGCGGGCACGACGGTCATCAGCACGCTCGACGGGTAGGCCGCCCGCCGCCCCGGGATGTAGCAGCCCACGATATCCATCGGCCGCACGATGCGGCCCGCGAGGATGCCTGGGGCGATTTCGATGCTCCACATCTCGCGCTCGCGCTGGGCGAGGTGGAACTTCTCGATATTGGCCGCGGCGAAGCGCAGCTTCTCGACCACCTTCGGGTCAATCGCGTCGTAGGCCCGCTCGATCTCCTTGCGGGTCACCACGAGGTCCTTGGGCGAGATGCCCTTCTTGTACTTCGCATAGTGCTCGAGCGTCACCGCGTCGCCGCGCTTCTTGATGTCCACGCAGATCGCCCGCATGTCGGCGAAGATGGCCGATACGTCCTCCATCGAGCGCTTCAGGATGGCCGTGCGGCGTTCGGGCGAGAGCTGGCTCAACTGCTCCGGCTTCATTGGTGTCTCCTGGACGATGAGGGGATGAATGGATGGGTGGATGGATGAAAGAGCGGCAATGCGGCCTGCCAATCATCCATTCATCCAATCATCCACCCATCCACTCCCGAAAGCGGCGGGCATTCTAGCAGGCCCCGCCCCAGCGGTCAAGGAAGCCGACGGTCTGTGGCTTCGCTCTCCCATCGTCCTCGTCCCTCGTCCTCGGTCTTCTGGACACGCGCTCACCGCAACACCCAGCTTGAGTCTTCTGCGGCGATCTGCGACAATATGGGATGACACGACCGGAAGCGAAGTCAAGGAGAAGGCGGCGATGGACGAACTGGTCTTCGATATCACGCAGGAATCCGACGGCGGCTACGTGGCGGAATGCCTGAACCAGGATATCATCACCCAGGCCGACACGTGGGACGAATTGCGCGCCAACGTCCTTGAGGCTGTGCGGGCCTTCTACTTCGACTCCACGCCGCCGGCGAGGCTGCGGCTCCATCTCGTGCGCGATGAAGTACTGAGCGCGACATGAAGATTCCCCGCGACCTTTCTGGCCGCGAGCTGGCCACGCGCCTCCCGCGCGCCTTCGGCTATCGCTTCCTGCATCAAGAGGGCAGCCACATCGTCCTCCAGACGGAGACCCCGCGGCGGCACCGTACCGCGGTTCCTGACCACCAGGCACTGCGCATCGGCACACTAAACGGCATCCTTCGAGCGATTGTCGCGGCCCAGGGAATCCCGAAGGAGGAAGCCTTCCGCCGGCTTTTCGAGTAGCCCCCTCGCCTGCGCCGCGAATCCTCTTGACAGACGCGTGTACGTGACTCCCCGCACGCGGGGAGCACTGCGCGACCGGGGGCAGCGGACCGTCGCGCTTTCGCGCGAAAGCGCGACAATCGCCGGAGCGGCGCGGGAACACCCTGACCCGTGGGAATCCTCACGAAGCGGACGAGAGCGCGAGCGACGGGAGGAGTCCGCGTGCGGGCATGGGCGAGTTGCGAGGGGGTGTTTGGGGTTGCGTCGGGGCGGGGGGCGTGGTATAAGAGGCGCAGATTTTGCTGCGTTGGGATAGCGTGATGCCCTCAGACAAGCTGTTCGGCGGACGAAGAGAACCTGAGCCCGTGCTCGCGGTGATCCGACTCGCCGATTCCCTCCCTGCCGACGAACGTGCGGCCATCCAACGCCTGGCGGGCGCCGACCCGGTCGAGGCGGTGGTGGAGTCCGACCTGTTGGCATCGGGGCAGTACGGGCTGTGCCGGCTGGTGCTGTGCGCGCGCGAGGTGCTGGCCGAGGAGCAGGGGAGCGTGGTCCGCCGCGTCCCGCGCGATGCCATCGAGTCGGCGGCCTGCCGGGATTTCGTGGGCAACGGGCTGCTGGAGGTGCGGACGCGCGACGGGACGCGGCACGAGTTGGTGCGCTACTCGCGGCGGGCGTCGGAGTGCTTCCAGGAGGTGGCGGAACGCCTGAACGCCCTCGCCGGCGGCGGCGAGCAGGACGGGCAGGAAGAAGCCCCCCGCCCGCCCGGGCCGCGCGAGGCGAAGGTGACCTATCGCTGCCCGAACTGCGGCTACCCGCTGTCGCACGCTTCGGACGTGTGCCCGAAGTGCACGAGCACCCGCCAGGTGATGGGCCGCCTGCTGCGCCTGGTGCGGGAGCACTGGCGGCTGGCGGTGCTCGGGGCGCTCCTGGCCGTCTTCTTCACGGTGGCCAACCTGGGGCCGGGCTATCTCGTCAAGCAGCTCATCGACCGCGCGCTGAAGCCGGAGGGCGACGCCCTCGCGGCCATGGCGACGCGGCGCTGGCGGCTGTTGGCCATCGTCGCCGTGCTGTTCGCCCTCCTGGCGGCGCGGATGGTGACGGCGCACTTCCGCATCCGCGTGATGGGCACGCTCGGCGAGCGGGTGGTGGCGAACCTGCGGCGCCAGCTCTACCGCACGCTCCAGCGGCTGAGCCTGAGCTACTACGACCGCGAGCACACGGGGCGGATCATGGCCCGCGTGCTCACCGACACGCGGATGGTGCAGCGGTTCGTTGGCCAGGGGCTCCAAAACCTGGTGGTGGACTCCCTGATGGTGGTGGGGATCTGCGTGATGCTGTTCGCGATGGAGTGGCGGCTGGCGACGCTGGCCCTGCTGCCGATCCCCGTGGTGGTCGTCGTCGGTCGGAAGTTCGCGCGGCAGTTTCGCAGCATCTTCCGGTCGGTGCGGCGGAAGTTCGCCATGCTCTCGACCACCGTGTCCGAGACCATCACGGGCATGCGGGTCGTCAAGTCGTTCGCCCAGGAGGACCGCGAGATAGACGGGTTCGAGGAACAGCTCCAGGAGTGCACGGACGCGCATCTGGCGGCCGTGCGGGCCCGCGCGCGGTTCGGCCCCACGGTGACCTTCCTGATGGGCGTGGGCACGATCGCCGTGTGGTACGTCGGCGGGGGCGAGGTGCTCGGGCGCGAGCTGACGCTCGGCACCCTGATCCTCTTCATCTCGTACATGCAGCAGTTCTACGGCCCCGTGCAGCAACTGCTGAACCTCACGGAGGCGTTCCAGGAGTGCGCGACCGCCGCGGAGCGGGTGTTCAACATCCTCGACATGCCGTCCGAGGTGGCCGACCACGACGCCGCGGTCGAGCTGGGCCGCGTCCAGGGCCGCGTGGAGCTCGAGGGCGTGACCTTCGGCTACGAGGAGACGGAGCCGGTCCTGCGCGACATCACGCTCACGGTACGCGCCGGCGAGATGATTGGCCTCGTCGGGGAGACTGGCTCGGGCAAGAGCACCCTCGTGTCGCTCATCTGCCGCTTCTACGACCCGAACAAGGGACGCATCGTCCTCGATGGCACCGACCTTCGCGACGTTCGGACCCGCTCGCTGCGCGAGCGGATTGGCATGGTGCTCCAGGACTCATTCCTGTTCGCCGGGACGATCAAGGAGAACATCGCGTACGGGCGGCCCGAGGCGGCGGAGCTGGAGATCATCCGCGCGGCCCGGGCGGCCAACGCGCACGACTTCATCATGAACCTGCCCGACGGCTACGACAGCCCGGTGGGCGAGCGGGGCGTGATGCTCTCGGGCGGCGAGAAGCAGCGGATCTCCATCGCGCGCGCCATCCTCAAGGATCCGGCGATCCTGATCCTGGACGAGGCGACCTCGGCCGTGGACACGGCGACCGAGGCATCCATCCAGGAGGCCCTCGAGCGCCTGGTGAAGGGCCGCACCACAATCGCCATCGCGCACCGCCTCTCCACCCTGCGCCACGCCGACCGACTCGTGGTGCTCGAGCGGGGGCAGATCATCGAGCAGGGAACCCACGACGAGCTGATGAAGGACCCCGAGGGGCGGTACGCCGGCCTGGTGAGAATCCAGGCGACCTTCAGCGTCGAGGCCGCCGCGGGTTGACCGCGGGCAGGGGGAACGGAAGACAGCCCACGATGAGCGCCAACGACGACTTCGTGATCGAGCCTCAGGACGTGCGGTTCCGACGGCGGCCAACCGGCCACGTGGTCATGGTCCGGGGCGGGACCGAGCACGTCGTGGGCGCCGTGCTCTCCGCGTTCCCGCTCACGCGGGCCGGCCACATGGTGGCCGTGCGCGACGAGGCGGGCGAGGAGCTGGGCATGATCGAGAGCCTCCCGGCGCTCGACGCGGAGTCCCGGCGGGTCCTTGCCGAGGTCCTCGAACGTTCGTACTTCATGCCCCTCGTCACCGACATCCACGACATCCGCGAGGAGCTGAACGTCGTGACGTGGGAGGTGGAGACGGACCGCGGCGCACGGACGTTCGAGGTCCGACACGTCCTCCACAACATTCGTCGCATGGGGCGCCGCAGGATCGTCATCAAGGACGTGGACGGGAACCGGTACGAGGTGCGGGACTGGCTGCGGCTGCCGCCGCTGGCGCAGAGGCTGATCCACAACTACCTGTGAAACGCCCCGGGGTGTCCGCCGCCCCATCGAGGAGCCCACCTGGCCCACGTTGCCTGTGTCAGGAGCTCGGATGCAAGGCGCGGCACGGTTCCACAATATCTTCTGGCTGGGCCTTGACATCCCCCAAGGAATTGTGTACACATCTTCCCTGTCTCTTTCGGGCATCGGTTGCCGAAGTCCGATGGTCACGCGGGAGGCGTAGGTCGGTGGAGCAGTCGCGAATGACGATCCAAGAGTTCCTTGAGCGGGTAGAGGGCCATCCCTGCCTGGACGTGGTGCACTTGGGCGAAACGATATGCATCCTGCGTTGCACGGAGGAGGGTGTATCGCGGGAGATTCGGCTGGGGTTCTGGGCAGTGGCGCGGTGCGAGTGGGAGCAGCTCCTGCGAGCGCTCAGCATCCCGGCGGCCAGCGCGGTGGCGTGAGGGCGGCGTTACGTGTCGCCTGAGGCCGTGGCTCCCCTTACAGCATGCGGGCCGGCGCGCGCCGTGCACGCGTCAGGCCAGCGCGGTGTGCGCCAGTTCGTAGGTGCCCTGGACCCCGCGCGGCTTGGCCTGGCGGCCGAAGTACGCGACGCCGATCTCGTTGAGCAGCTCCTCCGCGACATCTTTGCCCGCGTCTATGATGTTCCCGCGCTCGCGGGGGTCGGCCAGGAGGTCGTAAAGCTCGTGGGCCTGGCCCTCGGGGCGGACGACGTACGAGTATCGCTCGTTGCGGATGCAGCGGTCCACGGCGGGGAAGAAGCCGCTCACGGTGGCGGCGTAGGGCGAGGCGCCCGTGCCGTCGAGCACGGGCCGGAGGTTCCTGCCCGCAAGGGCCAGGTTGTTCGCCCCCAGGTCGGCGAGGTCCAGGAGCGTGGGCATCAGGTCGGGGAAGCGGCCCAGGGCGCTCACGCGGCGGCCCCCGTGCTGGCCGCGCGGCAGCCGCACGATGAAGGGCACCTTGAGCAGCTCGCTGTACATGCGGTCGGGGCCTTTGAGGAACTTCCCGTGGTCGCTCAGCGGGTGGCCATGGTCCGAGAGGATGACGAGGGCGGTGTCGTCGAAGTACCCGAGCTGGCGCATGGCCTGGAAGAGGTGGCCGCAGCAGTGGTCGGTGTAGGCGGCCTCGCCGGCGTAGAGGCTGCGGGTGCGCTGGATTTGTTCGGGGTTGCCCCACTTGTCGGCCGGGCCGCCGGGAGGCATGACCACCTTGGGGCCGCGGTAGCCCTTGTCGCCGTAGAGGTCGAACTTCGCTGGCGGGCACCAGGGCTCGTGGGGCTGGAAGGTGTCAATCCAGAGGAAGAGGGGCCGGCCGTCCCGGCGGGCGTCGTCGAGCACGCGGGCGGCGCGTTCCATCGTGTGCCAGCAGGGGAAGTCCTCGGGCTTCTCGCGGCCGTCGAGGTTGCGGAGAGCGTTCATGACCACGTTGCGCCAGTTCTCCGGCATGCGGGGGGTCAGGTGGTCCTCGAGCTTCAGGTGGCGCGGCGGGCCGGCCTTGCACGAGTCGTACTCGGCGCCCCGAACCCAGTGGAAGATCTCGAACGCGCGGTGGAAGTTCATGTCGGGCTTGAACAGATGGTAGGTGTCGGCCACGAGCGCGGTGAGATAGCCCTCTTTGCGGAGGACCTGGGCGAGCGTGACGTCGGTGGGCATGAGGGGCTGCCACGTGCGGTTCGTGAGCGAGCTTTGGCCCGTCATCAGGTCCGTGCGCACGGGGATCGTCGGCAGGCCCTCGGGGTAGATGTTGTCGAAGGCAACGGCCTCAGCGGCGAGGGCATCCAGGTGCGGCGTCTTCACGGGGCAGCCGTCCCACCCGTAGAAGCTCACATGGTCCTGCCGCAGCGAATCGAGCATCACGACGACGATGTTCATTCTTCGATCCTTTCCGCGAAGGTGAGGGGTACACCCGCGATTGTATGCAAGTGCCCACCGCGGAGCAACCGCGATTGACAAGCGGGCGGGGGAATGACACCATGTAGCGGCATCGGACAGCGAAAGGAGAAGAAGGTGAGAGGCGCGCTTTGCCTGCCTGCACTTGTTGCGTGGGCCAGTTCTGTCCTCGCGCTCACCATCGAGGCCGAGCAGGCCAGCGTGCGCACCGAGGGCGGCGCGACGCCCGCCGGCTGGAACCTCTGGAGCAACGGCACGGTCGGCGAACGCCTGCGCTTCGAGAAGGCAGGCACGTACGAGATCATCGTCCGCGCCTACGGCACCCCCGCGAAGGGCGTGTGGCCGAGAATGGAACTCGTCCTCGACGGCCAGGCGAAGCAGGCCGTGACCGTGGACAAGCGGGAATTCGCCGACTACGGCTTCAAGCTCGACGTACCCGCCGGCCTCCACACCCTTGGCGTCGCCTTCACCAACGACGCCGTCGCGGGCAACGAGGACAGGAATCTGTACCTCGATAAGATCGAGATTCGCCCCCTCGCGGGCGCGCCCGAGCCCGTACGGGCTGACCCGAAGGAACTCACCGTGGACGCCCAGAAGACCGAGGACGCCATCGTCGAGCAGGCACGCAAGGACGTCGAGGTGAACCGCAAGGGCGACGCGGCGGTGCGCGTCGTGGACGCGGCAGGCAAGCCCGTCGCCGACGCCGCCGTGACCATCGAGCAGACCCGCCACGACTTCCTCTTCGGCTGCAACATCTACAAGTTCGGCCGCTACAACACGCCTGAGAAGAACGACGCCTACGCCCGCCGCTTCGCCGACCTCTTCAACTACGCCACCCTGCCCTTCTACTGGCGCGGCTACGAACGCGAGCGCGGCAAGCCCAACTACCCCAACACCGACAAACTCGTCGCCTGGTGCATGGAACACGGCATCCGCATGAAAGGCCACCCCCTCCTCTGGGACCACGAGGCCGGCAAGCCCACCTGGGCCAACAACCAGCAGCCCCCGCCCGACGTCCAGAAGCAGCGCGTCACCGAGATCATGCAACGCTACAGCGGCAAGATTGACTTCTGGGAGGTCGTGAACGAGCCGGCCCACGTGCGCGGCGTGAAGATTGACGAGCCGTATCGCTGGGCGCGCGAGGCCGACCCCAAAGCCTATCTCATCGTCAACGACTACTACGTCCTGGCCAACGGCTACCCGCCCTTCTTCGACCTGCTCCAGAAGGCGCTCAAGGACGGCGTGCCCTTCGACGGCATCGGGATCCAAGCCCACGAGCCGCGCCCCATGCGCTTCCCTCTCGACCAGGTGCGACGCATCCTCGACCGCTATGCTGCGCTGGGCAAGGAGCTTCACATCACCGAGTACTCTCCCTGCTCAGGCGGGCAACCCATCACGGGCTCACACGTGCAGGGGAAGTGGGACGAGACGGCCCAGGCCGATTACGCCGTCAAGTTCTACACCGTCTGCTTCGCCCATCCCGCCCTGCGCGGCATCACCTGGTGGGACCTCTGCGACGACGGCTCGTGGCTGCCCGGCGGCGGGTTGTTGCGCAAGGACCTCAGCCCCAAGCCCGCCTACGACGCCCTGAAGAAACTCATTCACGAGACCTGGCACACCCGCATCGAGGGCAAGACCGACGCCGAGGGGCGCCTCGCCTTCCGTGGCTTCTTCGGGCGCTACGCCGTGTCCGCGGCAGGCGCGAAGGCCGAACTCCACCTGGCCAAGGGAGACAAGGGCGAACTCGCGATCAAGCTGCCCTGAAGGAGAAGCCATGTCGAGACCTCTCGCGATCATCGTGGCTCTGGCCGCCGTAGCCAATGCCGCCGAATGGTATGTCGGGCCGGAGGGCAAGCGAACCAACGCCGGCTCCAAGGACGCGCCGTGGGACATCGAGTCGGCGCTCGACGGCAAGCAGAAGCTGGCGCCCGGCGACACGCTCTGTCTGCTCGCCGGCACCTACAAGCGGCGGCCGAAGGAGCAATTCGACGTCCGCCTCGTCGGCACCGAGGAGCAGCCGGTCCACGTCCGGCCCACGCCCGGCGCCCGCGCGACGATTGACGGCGGCCTCGCCGTCCAGGCGCCCTCGGCCCACGTGTGGATACGCGACCTGGAAATCATGGTCTCGGAGCCGAACCCCGAGAAGATCGAGACGGGCGGCTCGCACCCCAAGGACTTCGACCGCCCGTGGGGCGGCCTGAACATGTTCGGCGGGAAGAACTGCAAGTACATCCACCTCGCCATCCACGACTGCCGCCAGGGGATCAGTTGCTGGAAGTCCGAAACCGATTGCGAAATCTACGGCTGCGTGATCTACAACAATGGCTGGCTCGCGCCCGACCGCGGCCACGGCCACTGCATCTACACGCAGAACAAGGACGGCATCAAGACCATCGCCAACTGCATCCTCACCTGCCGCTACAACGGCACCTACACCATGCACGCCTACGGCTCGAGCCGCGCCGACGTGGATAACTACCTCATCACGGTCAACATCGCGTATGGCCTCGGCACGTTCCTCGTGGGCGGCGGGAAGCCCAGCCACAACATCCGCGTCCTGGGGAACTATCTTCACAACGTCAGCATGCAGATCGGCTACAACGCCCCCGAGAACGAGGACTGCGAGGTCCGCGACAACGTCATCGTCAACGGCGGCCTGAGCATCAACAAGTACAAGAAGGCCGTCAACGAGGGGAACCTGGTGCTCGCGAAGGGCGCGAAGCGCCCAGCCGGAGCGAAGGCCGTGCTTATCCCCAGCAAGCACAACCCCGCCCGCGCCCACCTGGCCATCTACAACTGGGACGGGGCGACGGAAGTGCAGGTGCCCGTCGCCCCGTTCCTCAAGCCCGGCGACGCCTTCCGCCTCTACGACCCCAAGGACCTCTTCGGCAAGCCAGTCCTCGAGGGGAAGTGCGGCGGCGAGAACATCTCCGTGCCCGTCAGCGGCGAGTTCGCCGCGTTCGTCATCTTCAAGGAGAAATGAGGCAGCGATGGGCGAGCCGCAGCAGGACGTGAAGGACTTGTGGGAGAAGGCCCAGGACTCGCTGAAGGTTGCCGGCGAGCTTCTGGAGCAGGGGCACGACGACTATGCGGCGACCTCGGCCTATCACGCGGCGTTCTTCGCGGCGTCGGCCCTGCTGTTGACGGGGGGCAACCGCTTCGAGGCTCACGGCGCGGTGCGGGCCTATCTGCACAAGCACCACGTGCGCAAGGGCGGCCTGAGCCGCGAGGCGGCGGCCGCCTACAACGCGCTCTTCACATTGTGCGACGCCGGCGGCCGTTGCGTGGCGAAGCAGATCGCTCCGGCCAAGGCGAAGAGAGCTTTGGAGGATGCCAAGCTATTCCTCCAGGCCGTAGCTCCGCTTCTTGCGGAGGGCGCGGCAGGTTCCGCGTAGAGGAGACAAACGGTGAAGCGTTCGTTTGCGTCGCTCCTTCTCGTCGCAGCCGTGGCCTCGCAGGCCCTGGCCCGCGAGGCGGTCTGGCTCGAGGGCGAGGGGCCGGCCCGCCACACCTTCTTCAAGCATAGCTGGTACCACCGGGTGAAGACGGAGGCCCTTTCGGGCGGCGACTGGCTGTCGCACTACCGCAAGGACGCCCCAGGCGAGGCGGAGTACAAGTTCACCATCAAGGAGGGCGGCAAGTACACCTGGTGGCTGCGCTGCAACGTGGCCCTGATGCGTCAACGCTACAGCCTCGACGGCCCCGAGCCGAAGCTCATGGACCTGTCGGCCACGGAGGGCGAGAAGCTCAACATCGCCCCCCAGGGCATGGATCACCGCATCCTCGCCTGGGTGAAGGGCGGCGAGCTCGACCTCAAGCCGGGCGAGCACACCCTCAAGCTCATCACACAGTCCGACATCGCCAATCACGGGGGCATTGACTGCATGGCCTTCGTGAACTTCGACTGGAAGCCCTCAGGCGTCGAGAAGCCCGAGGGCGCGCTCGTCCAGGGGAGCAAGGCGCCCCCGCCCGCCGAGAAGCCGCCCGCGCCTGCGCCCGCCGGCCCCAAGCTCAACGCCGAGGCCGTCGAGGGCAAGGGCGAATGGGTCTGGCTCGAAGGCGAGGCACCCGCGAAGCACACTTTCAAGAAGCACGGCTGGTACGACAACGTGAAGAAGGACCTGCTCTCGGGCGGCGAATGGCTCTCGCACTACAACGCCGCGGCCCCGGGCGAAGCGACCTATGAGTTCGAGCTGAAGCTCGGCGGCAAGTACGCCTGGTGGCTCCGCTGCAACGTGTCGCTGATGACCCAGCACTACCGCCTCGATGGCGGCGAGCCCGTCGAGATGGACCTCACGAGCGACGTGCGCGGCCGCATGAACCTCGCAGGCAAGCCCGACCACCGCTTCATCGGCTGGGTGAAGGGCGGCACGTTCGACCTCAAGCCCGGCAAGCACAGCCTCACCATCACCACCTCCTCGAAGATCGCCAATCACGGCGGCATTGACTGCATGTGCTTCGCGAGCTTCCCCTGGGCGCCCGCGGGCACCGACCGGCCCTCGCTCGCCGCCGGCGGCGAGCCGAAGCCCGACGAGTGGTTCGCCGTCCTGCCCGACGACGACCCGTTCTCCGACAAGTCCATCACCGATATGAGCCGTCTCCTCGACAAGCCCGCGGGCATCCACGGCTTGGTGCAGCGGAAGGGCAAGGACTTCGTCTTCGAGAAGACGGGGCAGCCGGTGAAGTTCTGGGGCATGGTCGCCGGCATCCCCGACGCCGAGCGGCTTTGGGACCAGCAGGCCCGCCTCTACGCCAAGCACGGCGTCAACATGATCCGCACCCACACCGTCCAGGCCGTCGTCGGCCTCCTCCAGAGGGACCCCGCGACCGGCCAGCGCGCCCTCGACAAGGCGAAGCTCGACCGCTGGGACCGCTGGTTCGCCACGATGAAAAAGCAGGGCATCTACGCCACCTGGTCGAGCTTCTACCCCCACGTCGTCACGCCCGACGACGGCTACCCCGCCGAGCTGTACGCCGAGCTGCCCGTGCTGCGCGGCGGCCGCGGCTCGTCGGGCCTCGTGAACTTCATGCCCCAGCTCCAGGACGCCGAATGGGAGTGGCTCCAGACGCTCCTCCTCCACAAGAATCCCCACACGGGCCTCCGCTACGTGGACGACCCGGCCCTCGCCATCGTCGAGGTGCACAACGAGGACTGCGTGTTCTGGCACGCGCCGCTCAATCAACTCGAGCCCGCGAACACGAAGTTCCCCAGGCACGTGGCCATCCTGAAGCGGAACTGGATGGAATGGCTTCAGAAGCGCTACGCGAACGACGACGCGCTCAAGGCCGCCTGGGGCGCGGGAATGCGCCAAGGCGATTCGCTCACGAACCCCGCAATGGGCATCTACGGCGCCTGGGAGATGGACGCCGACGGCCCCCGCCGCAACAAGGCCGAGAAGAGGCGGCTGGGCGACTTCATTCGCTTCCTCGCCGAGACGCAACGGGCCTACTACGAGCGCCGCCAGAAGCGCCTCCGCGACCTCGGCTTCCGCGGCGTCACCGTCTCCACCGCCTGGCGCGCCGGCGGCCCCGCCGCCGACCCCGTCAACCTCTGGGCCGACGACGCGATGGACTGCATCACCCGCCACAACTACTTCGGCGGCGGCGCCGGCGGCCACGACATCGCCGTCGGCAAGGTCAACAACGAGAGCCACATGGGCCAGCCCGGCTCGCACCTCCTCGCCATCGGCTTCTACCAGGTCGAGGACAAGCCGTTCCTCGTCACCGAGTGGACCCAGATGCCGCCGAACCAGTGGAAGGCCGAAGCCGCTCCCCTCTTCGCCTTCTACCTGATGGGTCTTCAGGGCCTCGATGCCTCGTACCACTTCGCCGGCGGGCGCACCCGGATGGGCAGCGGCTGGCCCGACATGCGGTCCTACGTCAGCGAGACGCCCCACTACTTCGGCCAGTTCCCCGCCCTCGCCTTCGCCGTCCACAAGGGCCACATCAAGGAGGCGCCCCTTGCCGCGGCGCGGCGCCGCACTTTCGACGAGGTTTGCCAGGGCTTCGACGCCCTGAGCCAGGACTTCTCGGGCGGCGGCTACGACAACAAGGAGCTCGTCGGCAACCTTGCGACGCCAATGGAAGTGCTCGCCATCGGACGTGTGACCGCGAAGATCGCCGACGGCCTCGAACACTCGACCGCCGTGGACTGGGCGAAGTGGTGGGACAAGGGGAAGAAGGTCGTCCGCAGCATGACGGGGGAGTTGACCTGGGACTACGGCCGCCGCGTCGTCACCCTGCACGCCCCGAAGACCCAGGCGCTCATCGGCTTCGCCGCCGGAGGGGACTATGACCTGCCCGGTGTGCGCGTGCAGGTGCCGACCCCGTTCGTCAGCCTGCTCTTCACCCCGCTCGACGACAAGCCGCTCGTCGAGTCCAGGCACATCCTCATCACCGCGATGGCGCGCGACAAGCAGGCGGGCGCCGAGTACAACGCCGACGGCACCCGCCTCCTCGACGCGGGGAAGCCGCCGCTCCTGATGGAGCCCGTGCAGGCGACCCTCACCTTCAAGGGCGCGCCCATCGCCTCGGTGAAGGTCGTGGACATCTATGGCGTGCCGACGGCCAAGGACGTCGCCCGCCAGGGCAACGCCTTCACGATTGACGGCCGCTATGCGACCTACTATTATGAGGTCAAGCGCTAGCCAGGGGACATCCCAACCTCTGAGAAAGGAGTGTGACATGGCGAAGTTTGTGGACGGCCAGGGCAGGACGAGGTACCGCTTCACGTTCGGGCCGTGGAACATCCACGAGGGGGCCGACCCGTTCGGGCCGCCGGTTCGGACGAGTTTCTCGTTCGACCGGAAGCTCAAGATGCTCAAAGACCTCGGCTTCGACGGCATGCAGTTCCACGACGACGACGCGGTGCCCGACCTCGACGGCAAGACCCCCGCCCAGATCGAGAAGGCGGCCAAGGCGATGAAGCGCAAGCTCGACAATGCGGGCATCGTCGCCGAATTCGTCGCGCCCCGCCTCTGGGAGACCCCGCGTGGCATTGACGGCGGCTACACGTCCAACTCCCCCGCCGACCGCCGCTACGCCATCGAACGCTCGAAGAAGGCCATCGACATCGCCCGCCTCATCGGCACCCGCGACATCGTGCTCTGGCTCGCCCGCGAGGGCACCTACGTGCGCGAGGCCAAGAACGCCATCGAGGCCTACCGCAAGCAGGTGGACGCCATCAACCAGATGCTCGAGTACGACAAGGGCATCCGCATCCTCATCGAGCCGAAGCCGAACGAGCCGATGGACCACGCCTACGTGCCCACCATGGGCCACGCCGTCGCCATCTCGTACATGACCATTGACCCAACGCGCGTCGGCGCGAACATGGAGAGCGCCCACAGCATCCTCGCCGGCCTCGACCCCTCCGACGAAATGGCCTTCGCCCTCTCCGTCGGCAAGCTCTGGAGCGTCCACCTCAACGACCAGAACGGCCCGAAGTTCGACCAGGACCGCACCTTTGGCATGGTCAACCTGCGCCGTGCCTACAACCAAGTGCGAGTCCTGGAGCTTGGCGGCTACGGCCGGGACGGCAACATGGTCGGCCTCGACATCAAGGCCATGCGGCCCCAGAAGAAGGCCATCTCCACCAAGCACCTCGCCCACAGCCGCGAGATGTTCCTCTGGCTCCTTGAAAAGGTCCGCACCCTCGACCCCAAGGCCGAGTCCGCCCTCATCAAGGCCCGCGACTACGAGGGCCTCGACCGGCTCGTCATGCGGCACCTCATGACCGGCACGCTGCCGAACAAGGTCTAGGTGGTCGTCGCCGCCGTCGACGGCAAGCCGCGGGACAGGCAGGGAAGGGAGATAGGTGAGGGGTCCCATGATTCCTGGTCTAAGGGTGGATCGGGCGAGAGGGACGCTGGACGAACGACTCAGCCGACTGGGAACGGGGCCGGAGCTGAGGCGAGAGAGACGTCCCCGATGCACGACGCCACTTCATCTTGTCCTCCTCGCCATCGGCATGGCAGGGCCATTCGGGTGCGTACAGCCCCCGTGGCCTGTCCGCCGTCTGCACAGCAGCAGGGGGATGTCCCTGAAGGGAACGGCGGTATTGCTTGTCGCCGGCCACATGACGCTATCGATCGATGGCAGGACTGTCGCACCATACTGGCGCAAGCCAAACGCATGGACCGACATTCTGTACCCGGTACTGGAGTACCACGTACTCCCTGGCAGGCATACGTTTGTGGCGCGCGCCGAATGGATTCCGGTCGAGGTCGGGGCGGTCGTCGTGGACCTGATCCCGACACCCGAGGGAATGCCCAGGAAGACCCGCATGTCGCTGATGGGGGCCTACCCTTTCCTCGGCGGCGAGCTCTGCCTCGGCAGCCGCTGGCCAAAATGGTTCCCAATGACAATATGGCCGATGCCCTCATTGCACGCGCTTATTGGCACCGACACGGTTCCGGTCGCCGATGCCTTGTACGGGAAAGGTGCGTCCGTCTCCTGCGACTTGCAGGCGGGCTGGATCTACAAGATTGAGGCGTGTTGGGTCCATGCAGACGGTAGCCCATCCCACCAGTACGCCCTGGACAAGGAAGTCCTCATCAGGCCGGGGGCCCTCAGCGACCCCGAGACGAGCGGCGCAAAACTCGACGTGATCCGCTGGTATCCTGTCGAGCTGTTCGCCAGTGAAACTCTGAGTATGGCTATGCCTTGGGTTCGGCATATGCCCAGGAACTGGCGAGAGTTCTTCTACAAGGAAATGACCTACAATACTGCCGACATGCACAAGCTCGTGCAGCAGGATGTTCTCGGCCGGCACATTAGAATGTTGCCAATCCCCTTTTCCCTGAGGAGCCTCCCGATCCTTTTCAGTTTTCCGTTCGACGGAGGCAAGGCCCTCAAGACTTCCTTGGACAAGGCCGACGAGTGGCACAAGAGGGAATCCGCAAAATTCCACAGCCGCATCAGTGAGGAGTACAAGGGCGAGATCGGTCGCGATATCAACAAAGGCGTTGTCTGCGACAGAGCGCGCGAACTGAACGAAGCCGTCGGCCACTTCGACAAAGCGTTGTCCATTCGACAGGACCCCCTTGCCTACCTGAACCGAGGGACGGTGCGGTGGAGACTGGGGGAGCGCCAAGCTGCGTTGCAGGACTGGCTTTTGGCAAAGCGCTTGTCCACATGGCCTTGCCTTGCGCGTCCGGTGGAGGAGAGGATTCGCAAGGCACGTGGGGCAGGTGTGCGGGTCAATAGGTCCGCTAGTGCGGACGAGCAGCGCAAGTGACCGGGGGAGCCCAGCTTCAGCCGACGCACTCCGGCGGGCCGTCGCTCAAGCTGGGAGGCATTGAGGCATTGGGGTCATTGAGGCATTGCGCATGGCAAGGCCATTTCGGTACCAGGCATAGCAGGGCAGCAAGAGCAAAGCGGTGCTTCGCACACGCACTCCGAAAGGCTGCCGCCCGCGCTCGTGCCCCTGCCCGATGCTGTGCGTGAGCCTTTGGCTTCGTCACTGGTCACCTGGCCAAGACCTTTGAGGAGGCGCCATTGATGTGAAGAAGGAGGCGGTGTCAAGTCTTCAAATATCAATTATCCTGGGGTCCTCGCGCTGGGACGGGGGAAGAACGCTGGCAAGATGATTGGGGGCAATCGGGGTTGCGAATCGCCGAGGATGTGATACAATGTACTACGACTGAGGAGTTCGGCCTTGAGGATTCGGGAGTTCGAGTGGGACGATGGGAACGAGCCCCACATTGAGCTGGGCCACGGCGTGACTCCCGAGGAGGCCGAGCAAGTGTTCGCGATTCGCCCCCTGGTCCGAAGGACCACGCAGGGCCGCTACGTTGCTTTTGGGCCGTCCATGGGCGGGCGGCTGCTGACGATCGTGTTCGAGCACAAGGGGGCGGGACTGGCCCGCGTGATCACGGGATGGGACATGAGCCCGGCAGAACGCCGGTACTATCGCGAGAGGAGCCGGAACCGATGAAGAGACGTGCGAACGCCGCGATTGTTCCGGGGTCCGCCGAGTACTATGATTCACACGGCGTCCTGGACGACTTGGGCGAGGAGCCGGTGGAGTTCAGCCTCGCAGAGGACCTGCGCGAGGACATTCTGCACGGGCGCCGTCGACGGCCGATGAAGAACCTGTCGCTCAAGATTGACCCTCTCCAGGAACAGGCAATTCGGAAGCTGGCGACGATGCGGGCCGTGCCGTTCCAGACCCTCATCCGCCAATGGCTCGTCGAGCGCCTTGCCTCCGAGCTGAAGCCGTGAGCAGCTTTGGGGTCAGGTCGTAATAATCCAGTTTCTGTCACGCAGGCGGCCCGACAAGAAACTGGGTACCTACGAGCTGACCCCTGGGTTTCTATGGAGGCACCATTGATGTGTAAGCACTGCACGCGGCGGCAATTCATCGGGGGCGCCGGGGCCATCGGCGGCATCGCGCTGGCGGCCAGTCGCTTGGCGGCCGGGGGCGAAGCTCCGCCCCCTCCGCGCGAGCCGGCGTCGAAGGTGCGCATCTGCGCTATCGTGGCCGGCGTTCCGGCCAATCGAAGCTGGTGCGCTCCCCCGGCGAAGATCGAAGCGGCGAAGAGGCGTCTGGCCGAGGCGGAGAAGAACCTCGGCAACGTAGAGTTCATCGTGGGCCAGGCGAGCAACGCCGAGGAGACCGCACGGCTGCTGGAGAAGGCCGGTCCCGACGCCCCCGTCCTGGCGATCAGCGCGAGCATCTTCGGCCTCAACCAGGGCGTCATGCCCGTGGTGTTCCAGCAGCGCCGGCCGGCGGCGGTGTTTCACTTGCCGGCGATCGGTGGGCACGATTGGTGTCTTGTGCCGCGGTGGCTGGAGGAGGGCCATCGCGTCACGCTGTTCAACACGAGCGACTTCGGTGACCTGGAGCAGGCAGCGGCGCTGTTGCGGGTGCCCCCGCTGCTGCGGCAGAGCCGCGTGCTCGTCTCGCCGCCGTTCAAGGGCACGCCCAAGTCCTTCGCGCCCGACCAGGTCAAGGAGCGCCTGGGGGTCCAGCTCGTGCCTATCCCCGACGGAGACTACGACAAGGCCCTCGCGGCGGTGGACGCCAACGCCGCCGAGGCCGACGCCGAGCGGTGGATCAAGGGGGCCAAGCAGGTGGTCGAGCCGAAGCGCGAGGATGTGGTGAAGGCCGCGCGGGCCGCCTTGGCGCTGGACCGACTCATCGCGGAGCACCGGGCGCAGGGGCTGTGCGTGGGCACGTGCATGCGCTGGCTGCTGCGCGGCTTCCCGTGCCTCGGGTTCTCTCGGCTCAACGGCCGGGGCATTCCGGCTGCGTGCGACGGTGACGCCGACTGCGTGTTGACCATGCTGATTCTACAGCACGCGTTGAATCGGGCCGGCTTCCTGGGCAATGCGGCTGGGGTGGACATGGCCAGGAACGCCTTCCACCTCTCCCACTGCTCGGCCCCGCTGAAGATGGAAGGTCCCGACGGCCCCGAGGCGCCCTATCTGCTGCGGCGGCACGCCGAAGTCCGCGGCGGAGCCGTCCCCGAGGTCCACTATCGCATCGGGCAGAAGGTCACGTTCACGAAACTGGTCCACCTCGACACACTGCTTGTGTTCACAGGAAAGATCATCGAAGTCCCTGACGTCCCGGAGGGGACCGAGCGCGGTTGCCGGACGGAACTCGTGGCGGAGGTGCCCGATGCGGCGAAGCTGTTGTTCAACTGGGGCGGCGGCGCGCTCGGCAAGAGCGGGAAGGACTACTACGCCTCCCTGCACCGGGTGGCCTACTACGGCGACCACACGCGCGCCATCCGTCACTTGGCCCACCTCATGGGGCTGCGGGTCGTGGAGGAAGGGTAGTCCGAGCCACCGAGTTGCCTTCACTCAACATTGGCTTCTTGCAGATCCGGGGCACACCATAGAGTCGCGCTAACACAACCCCGATAGGACTACTGCTCGGACGCCCCCTTCGGGGGCTCAGTCGGGCACATCATGCCCGCAGAGATCAATGTGTGCTCGGCAGCCAGAGGATGGGGATTTCGGGCTCGACCGCCTTGGACTCGGGGTCGCCGGTCACGACGCGGCCGCCGCGCGCAAGGCCGTGTTGACCTTGAACATGCCGAAGGCATGGGCTATACTGCAGACATGAGAGGGAGCCTGATGGAGGCACTGCGATGCTGACCAGGGAACGAGCCGAAGAGATTCTGAGGACGCTCACGTCTCTGCCCTCGGACAAGGTGGCTGAGGTGGCGGACTTCGCGCTCTTCCTCAAGGCGCGTTGCGGCCCCGAGGGCGAAGTGGATGAGGACGATGCGTGGGGCGAAGCGGATCTGCGCGACGTGACTTTGGCCGTGTTGGCTCACGCCGAACGCGCCATGCCGGGGAATGGGCCGGATGAAGATTAGAAGTGGGGATGTGGTGGTCGTCGAGTTTCCGGGCGCGGTAGCTACGAAGCGTCGGCCCGCGGTTGTCATTTCCACTGCGACGTATCACGCAACGCGGCCCGATCTGATCCTCGGATTACTCACAAGCCAGGTGCAGGATGCGACGCGTCCGACCGATTGCGTGCTCCGCGATTGGCCGCGGCGGGACTTCGTCGGCCGTCGGCTTTTCGAGCCTTCCTCATGACCCTGCCTGCCACGAGCGTCGCGGTCATTGGGCACCTGTCTGAACTCGACTGGGCGGAGACGCGTCGTCGGCTTTCAGCGGCCATAGACGTCAGGGCGTAGACCCTTCGAGGGGGGAGGGGCGCAGCCATACGACGGGGATTTCGGGCTCGACCGCCTTGAACTCGGGGTCGGCGGTGACGAGGCGGGCGCCGCGGAGCTTGGCAAGGGCGGCGGCGAGGCAGTTGGGGTAGGACATGCCCTTGGCGGCCCGGAGCAGGGCGGCCTCGCCGGCGAGAGGGAGGGTGACGTCCACGATCTCGATGGCCAGGTGGGCCATGATTCCCGCGACACGGCCGAGGGCCTCGCGGCCCTTGTGCTTGAGGGTCTGGTAGAGGACCTCGCCGGCGTTGACGCTGGTGAGGAGGAGGTTGGCGCCCTCGTTGACGGCTTCGAGGAGGAGGTCAATGACGGTGTCGTAGCCGGGCTCTCTCTGGAGGTAGGCCATGAGGGCAGAGGCGTCGAGGACGGTGGGGGTCATGCGCCTTCCCTTTCGCGTTCTCGGGCGTGTTCCTCGGTGAGTTCCCTGGACATCGAGGGTCCGCCGGCGAGGATGCCTGCCAGGCTGTCGAAGTACTGGCGTGTGGCGGGCTGGAGGATGATGGCGCCGCGCTCCTCGCGGATGAGCAGGGGAGTGCCCTTCCTTAGCCCCAGGAGCTTGCGGATCGGGGCGGGGATGACGACCTGGCCGTTCGAGTTCATCCTTGACGTTGTCATCGCGGGTCTCCTGCGCTTGGCGTACGAGACAGCCTAACAAGAAAGACAATAGACATCAAGTATCACATCAGCAGCCAGAGGTTATATCACGCGCACGGTGTCCTAATATACTGCGCGGATTCTAATAGGCAAGACCTCAGATGGCCAGATCCACGGGGGGAGAGAGTGGCGGCCTGTAGATGACAATACCGCCAAGTCTATGACATACCGAGACTTAGGTGGTGACGACAGATCGCCAGGCCCGCGGGAGGTGGCGATCTGGTGCGGGGCGGCACGCACGCGGCGGGGCGGCTGGAGAGCTCAGCGGCAGGCCGATCTTGCCCTCATCCCCCTCCCCTCTCATAGGCGGCTTCGCGGGCGTTGATCGCCTTCAATCGGGCAAGGTCGTACTTGAGCTGGCGGTCGTAGAAGACGATGCCGTTCTGCTCCTGCTCGACGTCGGTGAGCTGGGTGTAGCAGAAGCCGAACATGTGGGGGTTGTCGAGGAGGACGTCGGTGAGGGCTTTGTAGCGCTCGAAGAACTTGTCAAGCGACACGGTTTCGCCGCCGTAGCCCCAGCCCTCGCCGACGTCGCGGCCGGTGTCAATGCGGATGCCGCCGTATTCGCTGACGAAGTAAGGCTGGCCGCGGTAGGCGCTGCGGGGGTCCTCCTGGTTGTTGCTCCAGGGGGTCTTGCTGGTGACGGCGGGGTCGGCGAAGCGCTGGGCGAATTCCTGGGGCTTCTGGTTGTAGTCGTGGCAGTCGTAGATGTCGGTCTCGGGGTAGAGGTGGACGTAGCCGCTGGTGTCGAGGAAGGGCCGCGTGGGGTCAATGGTCTGGGTGACGGCGAGGAGGCGTTGGGCGGAGGCGTGGCATTCGTCCTTGCGGGTTTCGTTGAGAGGGCACCAGCCGACGATGGCGGGGTGGTTGCGGTCGCGGACGAGGATGGAGCGCCATTCGTGGAGGGCGTGGGCGAGGGGCTCGTGGGCTTCGCGGTTGAGGCCCCAGTCGGCGTACTCACCCCAGACGATGTACCCCAGCTTGTCGGCCCAGTGGAGGAAGCGGGGCTCGAAGACTTTCTGGTGGAGGCGTGCGCCGTTGAAGCCTGCGGCCATCGAGATTTCGATGTCCTTGCGCAACGCGTCGTCGGTGGGGGCGGTGTAGATGCCGTCGGGGTAGAAGCCCTGGTCGAGCACGAGTCGCTGGAAGACGGGCTGGTCGTTGATGAGGAATCGGTGCCCTTCGAGGGCGACCTTGCGGAGGCCAAAGTAGGAGCGGACGCTGTCCACGGGCTCGCCGTCGCGCTCGATGTCAATGGTGAGGTCGTAAAGGAAGGGCTTTCCTGGGTGCCAGGGGTTGATCTCGGAGAGCTCGATGACGCCGAGGGTGGAGCGCCAGTTTGCGCCGACGGCCTCTTCGCCGACGATTTCGTCGTCGAGTGTGGCGGTGAGGCGGACTTCCACGCCGTCGGTCGGGCCGTCGAGGTGGGCGTTGAAGAACACGCGGCCGGTGTCGAGGTCGGGGTAGAGGGCGAGGTCGCGGAGATACGTCTGGCCGACGGCTTCGAGCCAGACGGTTTGCCAGATGCCGGTGGTGCGGGTGTAGAGGCAGCCCTCGCTCTTCGGCTTGGGGCATTGCTTGCCGCGCGCCTGGAGGCCGGAGGCCGTGCGGTCGGCGACGTGGAGGACGAGTTCGTTCTCGCCCTCGCGGGCGACGGGCGTGATGTCGAAGGTGAAGGGCGAATAGCCGCCGCGGTGCTCGCCGAGGAAGGAGCCGTTGAGCCAGACGCGCGCGTGCCAGTCCACGGCTCCGAAGTGGAGGAGGAGCCGTTTGCCCTGCTTGGAGGGCGGGACGTCAAAGGTGCGGCGGTACCAGACGTGTTCCATGAAGTCGGTGTGGGCAAGGCCTGAGAGCTTGCTCTCGGGGCAGAAGGGGACGAGGATGGTTTGCGCCAGGTCGCGGCCCGTGGTGAGGCCGCGGGCTTCGCCGTCGCCCTTCTCGTCAATCTCGAACTGCCAGGGGCCGTTGAGGTTCAGCCACTCGGAGCGCTCGAAGTCGGGGCGGGGGTGCTCGGGGCGGGGGAGATCGCTGGGGCGGGCGTTCATTCGAAGGCTCCAGAATCGGCAGTCACGTGTTACGGCTCGCGGCGTTCCTGGGGGTCTTCGGGCTCCTCGACGACGATCTCGCCGCCCAGGAGGACGAGCGCGGGAAGGGGGGCTGGGGTGTAGAGCTTCACGTTGTCGAACACGCATTCGCCGCCTTGGACGAGGAACCCGATTCGGCCGGAGTCGGCGGCGCCGGCGACTCCCTCGACGACGAGCTGATCGTTCACGTAGCACTCGAAGGCGTTGCCCATGCAGCGGACGGCCATGTGGTACAGCTTGCCGACGTCCACGGGGAACCGCTGGCCGCCCAGGTAGACGGGGTCCTGGCGGGTGTAGCGGAATTTCACGCCGTCCACCACGCCGACCGGCGTTCGCACGTAGCCGGTGGCCCCTCCGGCGCACAGAAGGTAGTGGGTGCCGCTGAGGAGGCAGTAGAGGAACTGCCCTCCCCCCTCCTCGCGCCGACGCTGCTCGCGGAAGAGGGTGCCGAAGCGGAAGGACCGGCCGTCGCTGGAGTTGCCGACGTCGAAGGTGAACAGGAAATCCCTGTAGCCGGCCTTGGGGCCGCGGAGGAAGATGCGCGCGGCATCCTGGAAGAGGACCTTGCAGGTGAGCCGGGCGTTGAGGACGCGCCAGACGCCGCTCTCGATGTCCCAGCGGTCGAGCCGCACGGTGTCGAAGGTTTCGACGATGACAGGCCTGCCGTGGGTCTTGAGCCACAGGCCGAGCTTCACCACGTCCGGGTGCTTGGGGTCGAGTGCCTCGGCGAGGCCCATCAGGTCGGTGGCGCGGGGGAAGTCGGCCGCCTTGCAGGCGGCAACCGCTCGGCCGAGGAGCGCCTGAAGGGTGCTTTCGACAAGGGGGGCGGCCTCGGCGCTGTTCGGCTTGAGGCGCTGGGCTTCGGCGAGGATCTTCCTCGTGGCGGCGAAGTCGCCGGCTTCGGCCCTCTGCCTGGCGACGGCCATGGCCTTGCGGAAGGCGGGCATCCCGGAGAGGGCGATGAGGGAGGCGAGTTCCGCGGTATCGGCCCCTGCCGCAGCGGCCGCGGCGAGCTCCTTGTGCGCGAACGGCAGGTCTTGACCCTCGTCGAACGCGGCGAAGAGGGCCAGGGCCAGGTGGTCGTCCGCGCTGTCCGGGTCCGCCCCGGCTCTTGCCAGCCCAAGGAGTTCGGCGCCTTCAAGGGTAGTGAGCTTGCGGCTGGTTTCGCCTGGGCCGAAGGCGAGTGCGAGGGAATCGCCCTTGACTCCCAGTATCCTGCCCGTGATCCCCTTGCTGGTGAAGGTCTTGCCCTTCATGGCGTCGGCGCCGGCGGCAACGATCTTCCAGAAGCGGGGCAGGACTTCGGCGGCGCGGAGGATGGTGCGCCCGGCGGCCTGCGTCGCATCGTCCTTGGCTTCCGCAAGGCTCGTGCGGACGGCGTCGAGGGCGGCGTCGTAGGAGCGCTTTGCCCAGAGGGGCCTCATCGCGGCCAGCAGTTCCTCCGCCTTGGTCGGGTCGGCCTTCACGACCTTGGCCGGAGCAAACGTCAGCCGACGCAGGCGGACGCTGCGGACCGCCAACGAGTTGCGCCACGTGAGAATCCCCAGCGGCTTGAAGCCATCGCACCACTGGGGGACGGTGAACTGGTGGCCGGCGATCGGGAACTCCACGAGGGGCGCCTGGTCTACCCGCGCCTCGATGCGGGTGGGGGTGACGCGGACGCTGACCTTGTACCAGCGGTCGCTCTCGAGCGACAGGTCTCTCCGCGTCTCGTTCCGGGTCAGGGTCAGGCCATCCACGGCGTCGAGGCCGCTTCCGACCAGGCCGCCGACAACGAGGGAGCATGCCGCGTCGCCGACGGGGAAGACGACGTAGGCGAAGCCGGAATGCCCGTCGGTGCGCATCGCCTCGAGCGCCAGTTCGTAGCCCTCGTGGGGCACATCGCGGCTCCAGGCCATGCCGGCGACTCGCTTCCCACCGTCAATCACGGCCTGGCCGTTGGCCAGATGCACGCCCTCCCCTCGCCGCCCGCCGGGAACCGGCTCAACCACCCGCCAGCCGTCCAGGCTCGTGCCGTCGAAGAGCACCCAGTGCTTTGGCTCGGGCGGCGGCCCCTGCTTCGGCGGGGGCTCGGGTTCGGTCTTGGGCGGGGGCGTCTCCTTGGGTTCCACCTTCTCCTTCGGTGGCGGCTCGGGCTCGGCCTTGGCTTTGGGCTCGGGCTCGGGTTCGGGCTTCGGGGGCTCCCTGGGCTCTGGGGCCGCCTTGGGCTCGAGCATTGCCGCCACCTGCTTGCGGAGTTCCGTGATGTCCGCCTTGTTCTCGGCGAAGAACTTCGTGCTCGTATAGTCGGCCTCGAGCTCGGCGAGCAGTGCCTTGGCCTCGGTGAGCTTGCCCAGGGCCGCGCGCCGCGACGCCAGGGCGAGGAGCTCGTTCGCCTTGTCCTCGCGCTGCTGCGCCTCGTCGGGCTTGGGCGGAAGCGCCTTGGCGACGGGCTGCGGCTGCCGCCTCGACGGCCCAAGTGCGATGACCCCAAGGGCAATGCCCCCCACGAGGAGCAGGGCCGCCGCGGCGATGGCGCCGGGCCCCCAAAATCTCTTCGCGGGGGCCGCGGCCCGCTCGCGTACCCTGCCCACTGGCCCCCCCCGCGCCGCCGCGCGGAGGGCGGCCCCGAACTCGGCGACGCTCTGGAAGCGCTCCTCGGGCACCGCGGCCAGCGCCGTGCTGATCACGCGGTCTACAGCCGTAGGCACTCCTGCGACCAGGCCGCTCGCCCGCTTGAACTGGCCGATGGGCAGCTCGCCGGTGAGCATCTCGTAGAGGGTGACGCCGAGGGCATAGATGTCGGCCCGGTGGTCCACGGTGGCGGCGTCGCGCATCTGCTCGGGGGCCATGTAGTGGGCGGTGCCCATGCGGGTCTGGGCGGCGGTGAGGCGGTGTTGCGCGGCGGTGTCGTCGCCGGCGATGCGGGCGATGCCGAAGTCGGCCAGCTTCGCCTCGCCGCCGGGCGTGATGAGGATGTTCTCGGGCTTGATGTCGCGGTGCAGCACGTCGTGCGAATGGGCATACTCGAGCCCGGCAGCCACCTGGTCGAAGAGCGCAACCGCTTCGGCGAGCGGGAGCTTCCCGCGCGCCCGCAGCCGGGCGCGGAGGCTCTCGCCCTCGACGAACTCCATGACGAAGAAGTAGACGCCGCCCTCGGCTCCCTTGTCGAGGATGTTGACGATATTCGCGTGAGAGAGCTGGGCCAGCGCCGTGGCCTCGCGGTCGAAGCGCTCGACGAACGAGCCGCGCCGAGCCAGATGATGGGCGAGGACCTTGAGGGCAACGGGACGGTCGAGCGAGAGCTGAGTGGCCCGGTACACGGCGGCCATGCCGCCGCGGCCGGTCAGCGCCTCCACTCGGCAGCCGCCCACGATGTCACCAGGCTGAAGCCCTACCCGCTCCGCCTTCGCCAGGTCCACCATCGCGCCGCAGTGGGGGCACTTGCCGTACCCCGCCGTCGTGCCGTCGGGGGCGTTGACGACCTTCCCGCACAGGGAGCACCGAAAACTGACCAAGCCGACTCCTCCGCCGGGACGAGGCA
>Ga0307379_10000849_pt1 | contig 49757 bp, 45 predicted proteins | sample UN2MG_FD_202237 | JGI IMG/M metagenome (GOLD analysis project Ga0307379, IMG submission 202237) | Soil microbial communities from Risofladan, Vaasa, Finland - UN-2 | ecosystem: Environmental > Terrestrial > Soil > Coastal area > Acid sulfate soil | place: Finland: Risofladan, Vaasa | collected... | reverse complement strand
CGAATCTTCATCAGCGCCGGCGAAGCCTCGGGCGACCTGCACGCCGCCAACCTCGTCCGGGCGCTGCACCGGCTGACGCCGAAGGCCGACATCGTCGGGCTCGGCGGGCCTCGCTTGCGCGCCGCCGGCGCCCGCCTCCTTGCCGACACGGTCGAGTTCGGCATCATCGGCGTCGGCCCGCTGGTCGGTTCCTTCTGGCGATACCTCGACCTTCTGAGCCGCACCGACCGCTTCCTTGCCGCATGGCGACCGGACGTCGTCGTCACGATTGATTGCCCGGGCTTCCACTTTCTCTTGGCCAGCCGCATTCGCGCCCGCCGCATCCCCCTGCTCTGGTACATCCCGCCGCAACTGTGGGCGTGGGCGCCGGGGCGGGTCCATAAACTCCGCCGCCGCTTCACCCACGTCGCCTGTGTCCTGCCTCGTGAGGAAGCGTTCTTCTGCAACGCGGGCGTCCCCGCGACCTTTGTCGGCCACCCCGTGGTGGACCATTTGAGGAACCTGGTCCTGGACGAGGCGTTCATCGCGTCGCTGCACGCAGGGTCCGACGAGCGTCTCGTTGCCCTGCTGCCTGGCAGCCGACGCCAGGAGATCGGCCCGATTCTCGCCCGCCAACTCGCGGTCGCCCGCGCTTTGGCCGACCGCGCGGGGGCCTGCCGCTTCGTCCTCGCCCTCGCCGATGCCGCTCACCGCCGCTGGACCAACCCGCTTATTGCGGCCTCGGGGCTCGAGGTGCGAACCGTCGTCGGAAAGACGCACGAAGTCGAAAGTGCAGCCGACCTTGCCTTGGTCGCATCCGGCACGGCCACGCTCGAACTGGTGTTTTACGGGACGCCGATGGCCGTCTTCTACAACGTCACCTGGGCAGGGTGGAACCTGTTGGGCCGGTGGCTGGTCAAGACGCCTTACCTGAGCCTGCCGAACGCGCTGGCGGGCCGGCGGATTGTTCCGGAGTTCATGCGGAACCGCTCGCCCGGCCCCCAGGCCATGGACGAAATCGCCCGCCTGCTTCTTGACGAGCAAATCCATCGAGAGATGAAAGCAGATCTAGCGGAGATCCGCCGGAAAATCGCAAGGCCCGGCGCCGCCGAAAACACCGCTCGCCTCGCACTCTCTCTTATCGGAACCTGCGTCCCCGAGCCGCCCAGGCTTCGTCCGGGTTTTGCGATGTGACCGCTACGGCGTCGCCACCCGCACGCACGCCTCGGTCCTGCGAATCAACTCACCCCTACAGTGCTCGTAGCGGATGGAGATGTCTTTCTCCTCGCCCGGCTCAATCCGCTGCCGGACCACGTCCTTTGCCGCGCCCACCACCTCACCCTTGGCGTCCAGCATCACCGCCGTCACTTCAACCGCCTCGACCGGTCCCTTGCCTTCATTGGCCACCCAGAGGCTGACGCGCCCTGTCGTTCCGAAACCCCCTTCGTCACGCTGCGTCCGCGGCGCGTCCTTTATGAGAAGGCTGCCGGGCGACTGGTCCAACCCGGCGGGAAGCACCTTATAATCGTACTCCCACTTCGACGCCCTTACACCCTTCACGTGCTCCCAAACGACTACGAACGGCGCCGTCTCACCCGGTCCCAGCGCCGCGACGAGCGCATGCGCTTCACCCAACTTGTTGTCTCCTCGGTCGAAAAACACGACGGGGACCTCCACGGTGTGAAGCATCTCGGCCGTCACGTTCGTGACGAACCCCACGGCATAGGTCTGCGTGCTGTTCTTGAAGCCGCGGATGACCCGTTGAACCTTGAGTTCCACGGCTTCCCGCCCGCGCAGGCCCGCGCCGAAAAAGCCCCCGCTCGACTCGCCCGGCGACTCGCCCGGAACCCCATACGTCGGCGGCGGGGCATGACCGACGGGCCGGGGCGCCGGTTTCTCGCGGGTGAACGCCACCACGAGCCCGATGACCGCCCCCACGATCCCCACGCCGATTAAGACTACCCACGCGATCGCCAGGTTGCGGCTGCGGACGCCCCCTTTCGGCAGCGCTGGTGTCCGACGGGCCGCCACCTCCCGCCTCCCGGGCAGCACCGGCCGGAGCGCCTCCCCGGCTTCCCGGCCCGTCTCCGTCTGGGGTGTGATCTTGACGATGGTCTTACAATGGGGACACCGGACTTCGCGCCCGACCTGATCGGGGCGCAGTTTGAACCCCTTTCTGCAAAATCCGCACCTCGCCGACAACGCTTTCGACACGGGGCAAACTCCTCCTTCTCTATATACGAACCGGCAAGAGGGCGCCACAGCCGAAAATGACCCCGCCCGCCACTCATGGCCGCAGGAAGGCCTCTGACCCGAATGGCTGAGGACCGCCCCGACCAACAGGCTACCCTTCGCCACCGCCGTTGGCAAGCACACACTGAGAATCCGACCACAGGGTGTGACCACCCCCCACCAGTCGTAACATTCTTCCTCCCTCTCGAATGAAAGGACGCGCGAGCCGCTTGAAAGGGTGTGCTGAGTTCGACAGCGCTGAAACTCCAAAGGGGCTTGGCGCGAGAAGGGGCGGGTGGCAAAATAAGGAGGACCCGCCGGCACGGCGGTCGGTTCAATAAACAGTAGAATCGGCTTCGCTCGTCAGGAAGCGTCGCGGGACTCGAGTGGAAAGGGAACCCGATGACTCACCTGATGGTTCACCTCGGATTAGCCACTCTCCTCGCTGTCCTGGCGTTCGGTGAGCGTGCCGCAGCGGCCGAAGATGAGGGGTCGGCGCCATCGCCACCCGAGAAGGCGCGGTCGGCAACGGAGGCTGAGACCGCTTTCCAGCAACTTTACGGTCAAGCCGTGCGGCGCGCCGAGGCAACGGCAGACCCGAAGGATGACGTGGCGCTGGCAGCGGAACTGGTGAAGGCGGCCAAAACCATCACCGGCCAGCCGCACCTTTTGGCCCTCGTGTGCGAGAAGGCGTGCGAGTTAGGAGCCGCCCATCCCACCGGGTACCACACGGCCCTGGAAGCGGCGGACCTCTGGGCCGAGCATGTGCCGGAGCGGCTGAACGTGCTCGAGGAGACCCTCTTGCCCGTTCGCCGGTGGGAGTATGAACGGGCGCGGGGCACGGCTAAGGCAGAGGCGGGCGAAGCGCTGATCGCGTCGCTCCTTGCCGTGGCCGACACTCAGGCAGACGGTCTCGAGTTGGATGGGGCCCTGCGCCTTTGCAAGGAAGCCTCATCCGTGACGTGGCCGATTCGGTCCACGCAGTTGCGGCTCATCGAGCAGGCACAAAAACGTTTCACGGAAATGAAACGGACGCTGGGCCAGGTCCAGCGGCTGACGGGTGTGCTGGCGAACGATGCGGAGAATCAGGTGGCCCGCCGCAAGATTGTCGAACTGTTTCTGATGGGCTTGGACAACCCGGCGGAGGCGGCGAAATACGTCGACGGGCTGGAGGACAAGGCTCTGCGCCGGTACGTCCCGGCGGCCGCCAAGGGTGTCGAGGCTGCGCCGGAACTCGCGTGCATCGAAATGGGGGACTGGTATTGCGAGGTGGCGGCGGGCGTAGAGGAGTGGGCGAAGGTAGCGCTGCTCAAGCGGGCGCGGGCCTACTACGCCCGCTTTCTCAATCTGCACGAGGCGGAGGACCTTCAGCGCACGAAAGCGATGCTCGCCATCAAGAATGTGGACGCGGCCCTCAGCAAACTCGGGGGCGGACCACCCCTGCCACGCGGGGCCGTCCTGGCGCTCACGTTCGACCGCGATACCTATCTCCGGAAGGGCGGAAAGGTGTATGTCATGGACCTCAGCGGGAAAGGGAACCACGGCCTGGTCCACGGCGCGAAGCTGGCCCGGGGTCCTGCGGGTGACGCCCTCCGTTTCGACGGCGAGGACGATTACGTGGACCTCGGCAACAGCCCGTCGCTTCAGATCACAGGCAGCCAGACGATCGCCCTCTGGCTGAAACCGTCGCGCTTGGCCGTGCGGCAAAACCCTTATGCCAAGGCCTGCGGCGGCGAAGGCACCATGACCCTCGAGCTGAACGGCACCGTCAACTACTACTACGGCCGCAGCGGAAGCAACAGAAGGCCCTATATGGGCCTGAGAATGACCGACAGCCTCACGACGGACACATGGGCCCATCTGGTCCTGGTCCGGGACCTGTCCAAGAAAAAGGTCATCTGGTACAAGAACGGCAAGAAAACGAACGAGGGCAAGGCCAGTTATGAATCTGCATCGGTCTCGAGGATGAACGCGTATCTGGGCCGCGGTTACGTGAAACACTACGCCGGCGACGTGGACGAGGTGGCCATCTTCAATCGGGCGCTCTCGGAAAAGGAAGTCCAGTTGCTCTTCGAACAAGGGAAGCGCGGCTACAGCCTGGCGGGGAGGTAGCGCCGCTCGCCATCCCGGCGCGCCGGGACCTTCGGAGACCGGCCCTTCCGGTTAGCTGCCCACCTCGGTGGGCGGCCGCCCCGTCCGCCTTCGGGCTACGGCGTGGCAAGCAAGCGGGGCGCGCGCCGTCACGTTTAGCCGCCCCGCTTGCGGGGCGCGCGCCGTCGCACCCGAAGCCCCTCTGGGCGCCCGCCGTCACGTTTAGCCGCCCCGCTTGCGGGGCGCGCGCCGTCGCACCCGAAGCCCCTTTGGGCGCGCGCCGTCACGTTTAGCCGCCCCGCTTGCGGGGCGCGCGCCGTCACACCCGAAGCCCCTCTGGGCGCATGAATCCGTTGACCCCCTGCTGCCGCGCCGGTAAAGTGGAGCGACTTACGCCGGACGGTCCCCTGCCCTGCGGGAAGTGAGGTCACAATGGAGATTGTCGAGTACAAAGGTTGGAAGCGGAACGTGCGACTGGCGAACGGCGCCGTGGAACTGATTGTGACGCTGGAGATCGGCCCGCGGGTGATTTACCTGGCGACGCCGGGCGGCGAAAATGTTTTTATGAACTATCCGGACGAAATGGGCAAGTCCGGCGAACCCGAATGGCACAACCGCGGCGGGCATCGCCTCTGGGTCGCCCCGGAAGACCCCGTCTCCACCTACTTTCCCGACAACGGGCCGGTCGAGGTCGAGGAAACCCCGGACGGGCTGCGCTTTCGCCCGGAACCCGAAACCCGGAACGGCATCCAAAAGGAAATCGACGTTGCGCTCGACACCGCCGAGCCGCACGTCCGCCTGATCCATCGCCTGAAGAATATCGGCCAAAAGCCGGCCGACCTGGCTTCGTGGGCGCTGTCGGTGATGGCGACGGGCGGCACAGGCATCGTCGGGCTGCCCGAGCGCGGCAGCCACCCGGAGGACCTCCTGCCGAATCAGCGGCTCGTCCTCTGGCCATACACGGACCTTTCCGACCCGCGCCTGACGATGAGCACGCGCGCCATGCTTCTGCACCAGACCTCCGATCCCAAACCCAACAAGATCGGCGTCACGAATACCGAAGGGTGGGCGGCCTACGCCGTGCACGGGTGCCTGTTCGTCAAGTGGCTCCCCTACGACCCGAATGCGACCTACCCCGACATGGGATGCAACACGGAACTTTTCACCAACGCCGACATCCTCGAAGTGGAGTCGCTCGGGCCTCTCGTCACGCTCGAACCGGGCGGGGAGATCGAACACGTCGAGGAGTGGCACCTCTTTTCCGACGTGCCGGCGATTGCCACGCCGGCGGACGTGGGAAAACACGTCCGGCCGCTGATTGAAAAGGTCGGCCCGTAACAATCGGGGGCAAGCCCACGGCGCTTTTCCGCAGGCTTGCCCGCCCAACAACCGGCGGGCTTGCGTTCGGGAATGAACACCGCCGACGCCCACGCTTTCGGCGTGGGGACGTCGTCCTTCTGCGGGGCTTCTACGATGGAAGACGTTGAGATTCGTCCCGCCCGGCGCGGCGAGGCTTCCCGCGCGGCCGAGATGTTGGCGCGGCTGCGGCCCGCGCCGGGGATGTCCGACGCGGCCGGGGGTCTCATTCACTCGCACCCCGACAATCAGATTCTCGCGGTGCGCGCAGGGGAAATCGTCGGCTCGTGCCTGCTCGTTCCGGGCGCCGGGCGGTGCGCAATGGTTCTTATGCCGCGGCTCGCACCCACGGGGCTGGCCCGGTGGGACGAGCGAACCGCAGCCCGCCTGCTGCGCGCCGCAGCAGCACGGGCTTACGTCACCCACGACGCCCGCCTCATTCAAGCGCTCGCGGAACCGGAGGCCGAGAGTCCGGTCACGGGCGCGCTCAAGCGGGCCGGTTTCGCCCCCCTGGCGGTGCTGGCATACCTCCGGCGGCCGGTCGGGCAAGAGAAACGCGGGGAGGAAGCGCCGACAAGACTTACCTGGAAGCGGTACAGTCGGTGGCGGCACCGGACGTTCGCCCAAATCATCGAGCAGACATACGAAGGGAGCCGCGATTGTCCGGGGCTGGCGGGCCTGCGGACCGTGGACGACGTTATCCGGACCCACAAGGCGACCGGCACGTTCCGGCCAAGTGCGTGGCACCTGGCGATAGCGGACCGAAACCCCGTCGGCATCGTGCTCGTCAACCCGCTTGGCGGGCGCGGCGAACTTGTGTACCTCGGCGTGGTGCCCGAAGCGCGCGGGCGAGGCCTGGGCCGCACGCTCCTCGCCCGCGCCATCGCCGACACGGCACGGATGGGCCTGCCCGTGCTGGGCCTTGCCGTCGACGTGGAAAACGAGCCGGCCATGCGGCTGTATTTCGGGGCGGGGTTCAAAGAAATTCGCCGCCGCATGACCTGGTTCATCCCGAAGGAGCGACTCGAAGGGCTGGCCAAGGTCTAAGCGGGATTGGGTAAGTTTTGCCCGGTCGGTCTACACACTCCGCCTGAGGCGGATGCAAAACGCCTCGATTACGCGGCGGGTCTCCGCCTGGCTTGCGCTCCGGCAAGGTCGGCCGCCCCCGAAAGGTGCGGGGCGAGGACGCCCGGCACACGTTTTTCACCCCAACAGCACCTGAACGTCTTCCAGGCGGTCGGGGGCGATGTGATAGCGGTCGTCGCGCCGCTCGACGAGGCCCTCGGATTCCCAGCCGAGAAGCGCGTCGCGAACACTCTCCTCGGAATAGAAGCGGCGTTTGCCGGGCCAGGCGAGAATGCCGAAGACCGTGAGGCCGGGCTCCGCCGGGTCGGCGTCCGTTTTCTTCGCTTCGGCATGGGCGGCGAGGCACTTCAGGACATCCTCGCGGCAAAGCCGCTGGATGCGGCCGGGCGGTTCGTAAAGCGAACCCACGAACCGCTCGACGCTCGTGTAGTCGGGGTAGCGCGAGCCGATAAGGTCGCGGATTTGAAGGACGCCTTCGCTGTCGGGCTGGAGGCGGCCGGCCAGGTGGGCCTCGACGCAAAGGAGCCCCACGGTCCGCATGATGCGTTCGGCGGCCTGGTCGGCGTCGAGCGCGGCATCGGCGGACCAGAGGAAGTCGAGGCCCGCCATGGCGACGCGGCACTCCTGAGCCTGGCCGCCCTGCCCTTCCGCCGGCACGATTCTATAGGCGCCGACAAAGGGGTCGAGACCGGCGGCAGCATCCGCGCCGAGAAAGCGCACCTGGGATGTTTCACCGCCTGCCGCAAGCGTTACCGTGTCGCGTCCGTTCATAGGTTCACCCAACCGCAAAGGGTGCGAAGATCATTCACTTTCGGGCGGGAGAAGCACCTTTTCCCCCTCCCGACACTTTTCGCTTTTCCACTGGAGACTATATGGTTTGGCAAAGGGAGAAGTCAAGCGGGCTACTCAATGCGGAACGCGGGACCCGGAAGGCTCCGGCGGGCAAGGGCGTTCGCGGCCGGTTGAACATATTGCGCATGGCCGATATGTTGGCGGGCGATTTTGGGTGGGTTTTGGCGGATTTTGGGCCGTTTCGGGGGCCGAATCGGCCCTGGCGCTAGCGCCAGAGCGGTTCGAGGGCCGAAATGTTAAGATGGGTAAGGCGCTTTTGGGCACTTTTTTCGACTTTTTTCACTTTTTTGTCGGTTTTTGCCCCCATTTGGTCCCTTTTGACCCCCTTTTTGCCCCCTACGCATGCCGATGTGATGATGCGTCTGCGGGCGTGTTTCTGCCCTTCCCATCGGTCCTGCTCCATGCGTCCGTCGGTCCCAGACTGCCAAAATGGCAGAGGCGTCTGATGTAGATTGGGCTCGAGGTTCAAAGTTCAATGTTCAAAGTTCAAGGTTGAAGGAGGGGGCAGGAAGTGTCATGGAGATTGCAGCCCGCCTTCGTCCCGGCGCGCCGGGGCTACGGTGGGTAAAATTGCAGATTGGGACGGCGAACGGCAACGGCGAAGCCTCCCGATGTACATCGGGACACATCGCCGGCGGACGGTTACCGCCGCGGCGGGACGACAAGATACGATTCGGACATGACGAGGTTCATCACGGGGGCCACCTCGTCGAAGATGGCAAGGATGGCGGCGACGATTTCCGAGCCTGGCATCTCGTCGAGTTCCTTCTCGGGCGTCGGGTAGTAGGCCTGGAACCATCCCCAGGCGTCGTCGGGGACGGCCCGGCAGACCCGCCGCACGGCCGCGACCCCGCCCCACTTGCGTCCGCGGAACGTCGAGGAACGAGCCGCCGACCCGCCGACCTGCACCGTGAACCCCTCCGCGCCCACCAGCCGGTCAAGTTCCTTCGCCAAGTGTGAGCCCTTCCGAAGGCCCTTGACGAGGCGGTGCCAGTCCCAGTCGTCCCTCAGCACGACTTCGCGGACAGGCCCGCGGCCGGGGTGAACCGAGGCGCGTTCGATCTGGAGGCCGGCCTGGAGACAACGGTCGCCTGCGTCCACGCTGAGGAAGAACTTGGCGCAGGAGAAGTTGTAACCGCTTGAGATGGGTTTGGCGTCGCGGTTGGCGCGGGGGAGCCAGCAGATCCATCGCCACCAGCGTCCCCTGCCCCACTTGTCGATGACGAAGGGCTGGTTGTGCCTGGCGACGAGATGGGCCTTGACGATTTGCGTAATGCGCTCGTTCGGATCGAGGTTCCCGACGCGGATGCCGCGCTCGAAGTCGAGGAACTCCCGCCGGAACGTCGGCCGCACCGGCAGGGGCGCCCCCTCCGGGGCAATTCTCTGCCCCGGTCCCGGCGTGACCATCGAACAGCCCTCCCGGTTCATGCAGGCGCAGGCCACGAGCCCCGTGGCGAGTCGGTGGCGCCCCGCGCGGGGCCCTGCTCGAACGTGAACCCTTTTTCCTTGAACAGCCGCAGGCACGCGTCCACGACCAGGGGATCGTAAAGCGTCCCGCGGTTTCGCGAAATCTCCTCCAGGGCCTTCTCGATGTTGAGCATCGGCCGGTAAGGCCGGTGGGAGACCATCGCCTCCACGACGTCCGCCACGGCCAGGCTTCGGGCTTCCAGCAGGATCTCGTCGCCGGCCAGGCTGCGGGGATACCCGGACCCGCCCATCCGCTCGTGGTGCTGAAGGACGACCTCGGCGACCGGCCCCGGAAACTCGATCTTCGACAGGATGTCGTAGCCGACGCGCGGATGCATCTTGATCAGTTCGAACTCCACGGGGCTCAGCCGCCCCGGCTTGCTGAGGATCTCGGCCGGGACCGATATTTTGCCGATGTCGTGGATTACCGCAGCCAGGCAGATGGCGTCAACCTGCTCACGCGCCAGAGCCATCTCATCGGCAATGGCCCGGGCCAGGTCGGCCACCCGCCGCTGGTGGCCGGCCGTGTAGGGGTCCCGCCTTTCAACGGTCAAGGCCAGGGCCTGAATGGTGGCGTCGAAGGCCTCGCGGAGCTTGGCAAGGGTTTCTTTCAGTTTTTCCTCCATCCGGCGATGCTCGACGATGCCCGCCAGGACATCGGCCACCGTGTGGAGGAACTCCTCGTCCCGGGGGTCGGCGCGGTATCCCTCCTTGACGTACAGGTTGAGGACGCCGAGCAGCCGGCCCCGCAGCATGATCGGGACGCAATAATGCCCATGCGCCAACATGCCGCGGTAGCGAGTCTCGTGGCGCTCGTCCACCCGGTCGGCGAACTCGATCTGGCCCGACGCGGCCGCCCGGCCGCATAGGCACCGGCCGAACGGGACCCGCGCGCATAGGGCCAACAGCGCTGGCGACAGGTTATGATGGGCCTTCATGACGAGCACGGCCGGATCGTCTTCGACCAGGAAAATGGCCCCCTTCGATTCCACGGCCAGGCCCGGCACGGACACCACGTGGAGAAGGATCTGTCTGAGTTGTTCCTCGAAAGCCAGGTCGGCCAGCGAGATCCGCAACAGTTCACTCAGAACGGTGCGGAGATGCTCGCCGCGGCGCGCCACGCCCTCGGCTGCAGCCAGCGGCGCGCGGCGATGGCCCGTCGCCGTCGGGTCGCCGCTTCCACGGTGTTTCATGTCCGGCCCCACCACTTCCCCGTTGAGGACCCCCACTTGGGCCCGACCAATTGTATCCGGCGCCGGTTGTCGATCAAGCGCCGTGCGGCCGACGTCGGCAAAAAGCCTCATGCCCGCGGCCGGGGTGGACCGAGGCGCGTTCAATCTGGAGACCGGCCTGCAAGGCGCGGTCGCCGGCGTCCACGCTGAGGAAAAACTTGGCGCAGGAGAAGTTGTAACCGCTTGAGATGGGTTTGGCGTCGCGGTTGGCCCTTGGGAGCCAGCAGATCCATCGCCACCAGCGTCCCCTGCCCCACTTGTCGATGACGAAGGGCTGATTGTGCCGCGCCACGAGATGGGCCTTGACGATTTGCGTGATGCGCTCGTTCGGCTCGAGCCGGCCCATCCGGATGCCGCGCTCGAAATCCAGAAACTCCCGCCGGAACGCGGGCTTCACAGGCAGCGGAGCGCCCGACTCGGCACGTCTGCTCCCTACGGCACAATAAGCCCCGTGATCCCGCACCCGGATGCTCCTCAATGACCGGCGGCGCCTTACGCCAACAGATATATCAGGCCGACAACTACAACCGTCGCAGCCATTACTCCCGTTAATACGCCGCGCTGCCATCGGCGCGGCCGGCGCCCGCGGAAATGGACAAGGGCGGCCCCGATGAGAAACGCGCTCAAGCCCCCTTCCGAGACGAGTTCCATGATTGCGGCGGCGCCGAGGCTGCCGAGACGGCGCTCCTGCCGGAAAGCAGGTTCCTCCATCACGAACGTGATGTCGCGGTCCATGTCCTCGGGCGCAAGATCCCCCTGGAGGCGCGTCACAAAGCACCCGTCCCAAAGAAGCGGGGCGGCCGGCTGCATGAGCATAAACCGTGCAACCTTGCTGTGGTAATACCGCGAACCCGTCCTGGGATTCGGATAGAACCAGTCGGCAGCAATGATGCGGAACCCCTCGGCGGTCGCCAGCCGGTCCGAAATGACCAGCAACTCGACCCTCGTCCTGGAACCCGCGAGACTGGATAACTTCATCGGGTAGATCGGCTGGGCGGCAGGAAACGTGGCGCGGAGCGGATGGGGTGCCGCAAAGCCGTGCCTATCCCGCCTGAGGCGCGCCACCGTAAAACACCAGCCGCGCCCGACGTAGTCGTCCACTAGGCGGCGCCCGACGTCGTCCAGCGGGCGAAGGTCCTGCTCCCCGAGCCATTGAACAAGCGCGCCGCTCGACTCCGCCCGCAGCACGGACACGTTGTAGCTCCCAACCTGCTCCTCCCTCAAGACGTCCAGTTGCGCTCTATCGTTGATGGTGGGCGATGGCCGGAAAATCAAGTACATGGGCAACGCCGCCGTCCCGACCAGGATCACTAACTGGCTCCACTCCAACCATCCGAGTCCCCTTGCCCACAGGGCAAACACGATCCCCCCGATCGCAACGATGCACCACAAGAGGGGCAGGCCCACGTGCAGTCCGAAGAGATTGAGGTTAAGATCGGGCCTGCGAATGGCTATCGCCTCGCCATGAACGCCCATCAGGAACGTCCACAGCGTCCTGCTTTCGTCCACCTCCAGGCTCGTGGGCGGGGCGGGCAACGGCAAAATCCAGCCCACCGTCGGCGACGCCGTCTCCATCGTGGACTCGACTACAAGCGTCTCGACCCCGTCACGATGAACCACGATCGCGCGCTGCAAGGGAATGCCTACGGACGCTTGGTAGGCTGCTTCAGGAGAGTAGAAGCCGTCGCCCACGGCGACCGAGGAAAGCAGAAAAACACCAAGGACACCGGAAATGAACGCAACAAAGCGAATGTTCCACATTCCTTGGCCCTCCAATCGGACGCTTTGCCACATTAGGCTACCAGCGCAGCCACATGGCCGCAACGGCTTTACAGACCCTCTGTGGCGGCAAGCCCCAACATGCTATAATACCGGCGGCATGGACCTATTCGATGAAACCGAGCGGAAGGAACTGGGGAAACACGCCCCGCTGGCCGTGCGCATGCGGCCGCGGACGCCGGAAGAGTTCGTCGGCCAGGAGCATTTCTTCGGGCCCGGCAAACTCCTGCGGCGGATGCTGGAGGCCGACCGGCTCCAGAGCGCCATCTTCTATGGTCCTCCGGGGACGGGGAAGACGAGCCTGGCGGAGGTGATCGCCGGTCGCCTGAGTGCCGCCTTCGAGCACATGAATGCGGCCCTGGTGGGCGTCAAGGAGGTCCGCGAGGTGCTCGAGCGAGCGCGCTCGCGCCTCCTTACGACGAAGCAGCGGACGGTCCTTTTTCTCGACGAGGTCCACCGGTTCAACCGCGCCCAGCAGGACGTGCTCCTGCCGGACGTCGAGAACGGCGTCATCATTCTCATCGGGGCGACGACGGAGAACCCGTTCTTTGCGCTCACGGCGCCGCTGGTGTCGCGGAGTCAGATCTTCCGGTTCGAGCCGCTCTCGGAGGATGAAGTCAAGACCATCGTTCGCCGCGCGATGGCCGACAAGGAGCGCGGCCTCGGGCGGTATCGGCTGACGGTGACCGACGAGGCGCTCGACCACTGGGCCGTCAAGAGCGACGGGGATGCCAGGCGGGCGCTGGCGGCGCTTGAAGTGGCGGTCCTCAGCCAGGTCAAGGACCCGGCGGCCCCGCCCGAAGAGGCGGGTGCCATCGAGGTGGACCTGGCCGTCGCGGAAGAGTCCATCCAGCGCAAGGCGCTTCACTACGACGGGACCGGCGACGAGCATTACGACGCGGCCAGCGCGTTCATCAAGTCGATGCGCGGCAGCGACCCGGATGCGGCCATTTACTGGATGGCCCGGATGCTGGAGGCGGGCGAGGACCCGCGGTTTATTGCCCGGCGGATTGTGATCTGCGCAGCGGAGGACGTGGGGAACGCGGACCCGGCGGCCTTGATGATAGCGACGAGCGCGCTGGAGGCGACGGAGTTCGTGGGTCTGCCGGAGTGCCAAATCCCGCTGGCGCAAGCAGTTACGTATATCGCGTGCGCGCCGAAGTCGAACGCCGCCTACAAGGCCATCGCGAAAGCCCGCGAGGATGTGCGCGAAAACCGGACGCAGCCTGTGCCGAAGCACCTCAGGGACGCCAGTTACCGCGGCGCCAAGCGCCTGGGCCACGGCGAAGGGTATAAGTATGCCCATGCCTATGAGGACGGCGTCGCGCCGCAGGAGTATCTCGGCGTGGACGCGACCTATTACGAGCCGACCGACCGCGGCCACGAGGCCAAAATCAAGAAACGTTTGGAAGAGTTGAAGCGCCTGCGGCAGGAAGAACCGCCCACACCCAAGAAGGGAAAAAGGAAAAAAGACAAATAGCCAGGGGGCTACGTCCGGAGGGGGGCGGCAAGTTCCTCGCACAAACGGGCGACGGCCCTCGCAATTGACTCGGGCGATTCGGTTGCGTGGTCGGCGATGGTGTGGACGATGGCGCTTCCGACGATGGCGCCGTCGGCCAGTTTCGCCACGGCGGCCACGTGCTCCGGCCGCGAAATGCCGAAGCCGACGCAGACGGGCGCGGCCGAGGCCTTCCTGACTCGCCGCACGTACTCGGCCAGATGTTCGGGCAGGGCGTCGCGCTCGCCCGTAATGCCCGCGACGCTGACGCAATAGACGAAACCGGTGACGTGGGTGAGGATTCGCTTCAGGCGCTCGTCGGGCGTGGTCGGCGCGACCAGGAGTGCGTGTGAGAGGTCGCGCGCGGCCAGGAGTTCGCCGAGCGGGCCCGCCTCGTCCACCGGCAGGTCCGGCACGATGAGCCCGTCTATGCCCGCCTCGGCCGCCCGGTTGACGAACGCCTCGACCCCCGGCCGATAGACCAGCGAGTAGGATGTCATCAGGCAAAGCGGGAGGTTGAACCCTTCGGCCCGCAGGCCGGCCACGCGGTCCAGCACGGCGCCCGGCGTCACGCCCGCCTCCAGGGCGCGGGTGTAACTGGCCTGGATGGTGGGTCCGTCGGCGATCGGGTCGGAATAAGGGAGGCCAAGTTCCACGAGGTCGGCGGCGCCTCGGGCTTCGAGTTCCTTTAAGATGGCCGCGGTGGCGTCGAGGGTCGGGTCGCCGGCACTCAGGAACGGCATGAAGGCCTTGCGGCCGGTTTCGCGGAGTCGCTTGAAGGCGGCGTCGATGCGGTTCACTCGTCGGCCCCCTGCTCCGGCTGGGAGGCGAGCAGGCGCGCGACTTCTTCGACGTCCTTGTCGCCGCGGCCGGAGAGGTTCACGATGATGATTTGGCGTTTCTTCATTTTGGCGGCCATCTTTTTGGCTTCGGCCAGGGCGTGGGCGGGCTCGAGCGCCGGGACGATGCCCTCGGTGCGCGCCAGTTCGCCGAATTGTTCCAGGGCCTCCTGGTCGGTCGCAACGGTGTAGCGGACGCGGCCGGTGTCCTTCCAGTAGGAATGTTCCGGGCCGACGCCGGGGTAATCGAGGCCGGCGCTGACGGAATGGACGGGCAGGGTCTGGCCGTCCTCATCCTGCATCACGTAGGAATAAGAGCCGTGAAGGACGCCCGGCGCCGCGTCGGCGGCCAGCGGCGCAGCGTGCCGACCCGAGGCCAGGCCGAGCCCTCCTGCCTCGACGCCGACGAGTTTCACCTCCTCGTCCTCTAGAAAAGCGGTGAAGATGCCGGCCGCGTTCGATCCCCCGCCGACGCAGGCGACGATGGCGTCGGGGAGGTGTCCTTCCTCGGTCTGGATCTGCTGGCGGGCCTCGCGTCCGATGACGGACTGAAAGTCGCGGACCATCACCGGAAACGGATGGGGCCCTGCCACGGAGCCGAAACAGTAGTGGGTGGTCTCGACGGAGGCCATCCAGTCGCGCATGGCTTCGTTGATGGCGTCCTTGAGGGTTCGCTGGCCGGCGTCGACCGGAATGACGCGGGCGCCGAGGGCCTGCATTCTGAAGACGTTGAGCCGCTGCCGCCGCATGTCCTCGGTGCCCATGTAGACATCGCACTGAAGGCCCATGAGGGCCGCGCCGGTGGCTGTGGCGACGCCGTGCTGTCCCGCGCCGGTTTCGGCGATGAAGCGGGTCTTGCCCATGCGGACGGTCAGGAGGGCCTGGCCGACGGTGTTATTGATTTTGTGGGCGCCGGTGTGGTTGAGGTCCTCGCGCTTCAGGTAGACGCGGGCTCCGCCCCAGGCTTCCGAGAGGCGGCGAGCGAAGTAAAGCGGCGAGGGGCGGCCGACATACTGGCGCAGCAGGAAGTCGAGTTCCTTCTGGAACTCGGGGTCGGCGCGTGCTTCTTCGTAGGCGGCGGCCAGTTGTTCGAGCGCCGGCATCAGCGTCTCGGGGACGTATTGCCCCCCGTACGGGCCGAAACGCCCCTGGGCACCCGGTAAAGTTGCCATGGAAACCCCTTGCGCGATACAGCAATGAGTTTAGCATTCCGTCGCCGGGAATCAAGGGTCAAGGTGCCATGGGGAGCGGGGCCGCAGCACATCAACGCACCCGGTGGCCGTCCAATCAGGCGGGCCGGTTTAATCACTTGATTTAGCACAGCCGGGCCGCTATGGTCTTCTCTCTTTCAACACGGCAAACAGGTGGCCGAGGAGAAGCATGTACGCCATTATCGAAGACAGCGGGCAGCAGTTCCGCGTGGAAGAAGGGCAGACGCTCGAGATCGATTCCCGCGAAGCCGAGCCGGGCAGCAGCCTGACGTTCGACCGGGTGCTCCTCGTCGCGGACGAAAAGGGGGTGCAGGTCGGCCGGCCGGTGGTCAAGGGCGCGAAGGTCACGGCCGAGGTGATTGAGCCGTCGCGCGGGCCGAAACTGGAAGTCGTCCAGGTCCGCCGCCGCAAACGCTCCCGGCGACACATCGGCCACCGGCAAAGGTTTCTGACCGTGCGCGTGACAAGCATCGAGGCGTAGTTGGCCATCTCAAGGCCGGCGGGACGTATAATATAAAGGGGTGGAGGCAACCGAGGGGCCGGCGATGCACAGGTGGTGGTCACGGTGGTTCCTGGCGCTGGTTTTGTGCGTTCCCGTTGCCTGGGTCGCCTCGGCATGGGCGGAGGAAGCCGAGAGCGGGACCGCTGCGGAGAAAAAGGTCGAAGCCGAGGGGAAGGCCGGGGACCAGCCGGCGCGCAAGGAGATCAGTGACGGCGAGAAAGCCCGCTTTCAAGAGAACCTCGCGGAACTCGAGCAGAGGCTGCAGAAACTCCAAATGGAGGAGTTGAAACTCGCAGTCCGACTCCTGAAAGCCCAGGGCGCAGCCAGGAAACTTGTCGCAGAGCCGTGGAAGGTGCCGGAGCAACTTGCCGCCGGCGACACGGCCCCGGAACTGCTCGAGTACAAGAGGATCATGCTGGCGTGCGCGGCCCAATTGCAGAAGATGGGAGGCGAGTACGCGCGGCTTTACCGGAGCGCCGAGCCGCTTGGGCGGCAGCGCGACAGGATGCCGGAGGAACTCAATGCCCGTGCCGACGCCGTGCTGGCCAGGGTTCGGACGCGTCGCCGCATCAACCTCGACAAGAGAGCCGGCTTTTATCTTCAGGCCGCCGAGCCCAAGCAGGCCCTGAGAGTTTACCGCCTAATTTACAAGGAGGCGCCGCAAGACCTCGCCAATCTCAACAACATGGTCAATGTGTATATCACCATGAGAGATTATAAGCAGGCCCTCACAGTCTACACAGATATCTACCGCCAATTACCCGAGGACGTCGAGAACCTCCAGAACATGGCGGCCATGTATGAGAAACTCGGGGATTACAAGCGGGCCCTGGAGAAGTACAAGGAGATCCTCGAACTGTACCCGCAGCACGTCGAGAGTCTCTTGAACGTGGGCAGAATGTATGCGCAACGCGGCGCGTACAAACAGGCCGTCGCCGCATACGACCAAGTCACCGAACAAGTATCGCACGACCTCGGGTGGGTCAGAAGGATGGCCGGCCTATATGAGAGTGTGGGTGCTTGGCAAAAGGCCCTCATCCTATACGAGAAGGTTTACAGGGAACTACCCGCTGCTGAGCAAGAAAAGGACGCGGACCTGAAAGCGGCCATCAAGCGCCTCAGGAGAAAACTCACAGGACGATAGCAGGCGGCAACGGGACGGCCGAATAGCGGCAACGGGCCCGTTCCTTGCAAACCGAGGCGGCGGTTGGGTTCAGGGGCCGAGGATTTGGCCCCTGTGTCGTTTGGCACAAGAAGCCGTGACGCCGGCACGGCGAGGACATCGGCCGCCCTTCGGTCGCTCACGAGCGCAATCGTTGCGGCAGCGATTCCAGGGACGGCGGCCGGCCGGGACAGTTCTGCAACACGTCCACCACCTCTTCGAGCGATGTGATGCCCGCCTTGGCCTTGTTGACGCCGTCGGTCCAAAGCGACGGGTATCCGGCGTCGCGGGCGGCGGCACGCAGGGCGTCGGGCTCGGCGCCCGCGCGGGTCAACTCGGGCAGGTCGCCGTCGGCTGGCACGAGTTCGAACAAGCCGATGCGGCCCAGGAAACCGGTGCGGCGGCACGCGGGACATCCCCGTCCTTTCGTCAGCCCCTCTAGGGAACCAAAGGTCTCGGTCAGAGGCCGGCGCAGCAGGGCGGGCGGATCGTAGGCGACCCGGCAGTGCGGGCAAACGGTGCGAACCAGGCGCTGGGCCATCACACCACGTAGAACCGATGCCAACGCACCGGGGGGGACGGCGCCGGCCAGCGCGGCGATCGCGCTGGCGGCATCAAGCGCGCGAACGCGGGCGAACACCAGACAAGCGTCCCTGGCCGCCTCGACGGCAAGGGCAGCGACGCGCTCGTCCAAACAATCGTCCAGCGCGAGGACGTCCGGTTCCTGGAGGAGGAGGCGGGAGACAGCCGAGGCGGCGTCGGATATTCCGCACGTTGCCGGCGAGACCTGGGTGACGCCCGGGAGATGGAACCCGATATACGCCTCGAAGGTGCAGACGTTCAGGCGCACCGGGTCCAAGTCGCGCAACATGCTGTAGAGGGTGGTCGTGGTGCCGGCGGCGCGCGGCCCGGCGACAAGGACGAGTCCGCGCGGCGCGCTCATCAGTTCCCGGCAGCGGGCGAGGAGGTTGAAGTCACAGCCGAGTTGTTCGAGCGGCCGTTCGGCTTCGTCGTCACGGACGAGCCGAACGATGGTGCGCGGCCCGAAGGCAGCGTCCACCGAGGCCAGATGAAGTTGAACAGGCCGGCCCTGGATCATAAGGGGGGTGCTGCGGGACCAGCCGGCTCCCGGGTGGCCTTTAGCCGGGAACCCCATCATGTCGTTGAAAGCCGCCGCCAAGCCGGCCGCCAGGCGCGCCGGGGGGCGCATCACCACGTGAAGCACGCCGTCGATGCGGAACCGGATGCGAAGGACTTTCTGGTCGGGCTCGAGATGAATGGCGCTGGCGCGGGCGGCGACGGCCTCCTGGACGAGGAGGCCGGCAACCTTTTCGGGAGGCCAGTTCCCATAGGCGGATTCGTAGTCCTCGGCGTGTTGAAAATCGGCGGAGATGGGAGAATCGGCGGTCCGTTCCGAGGGCGCGGCGGGGGGTCCGACCTTATCCTCGGCGCAGGTTTGTTCGAGCATTTGATAGATGTTGTCCATCGTTGCCGCGACCGTTTGGACATTGACGCCCGCCACCTGGGCGGTCTCATCCACCAAAAAGGCGTTGGCCGGCTCGGCGACGGCCACCGTCAGGACGTCGCGGACGCGGAACAGCGGCAAGACGCCGTGTTTGCGGCAGAAGGTTTCCGGCACGGTGTTTCGGACCTCCGGGTCGAGCAGTCGAGGGGTCAAGCGAGCGAACGGAACGCCGCTCATTTCCGCCACAGCCGAGAGCACCTGCTCCGGGTCGGTGAAGCCCGAGTCCACGAGGATCTCGCCGAGAAGTTTCTCCTGCTGGCCGTGACGCTGGACTTCGAGCGCCTCGGCAAGTTGTTCCTCCGTGACGATGCCGCGCGCCACCAGCAGGTCGCCGAGTCGTATGCGCTGTTTCGTTGTGGTCGCCATTCGGTGCGTCCTAGTGAAAGTCCCGGACCGCTTTGTGGACCGTGTCAAAGATTTCAAACCTCTTGTCGAAGCGGACCATTTCGAAGATTTTTCGGCCGTTTCCCTTGAGGCCGGCTATTTTGGCGATGCCGCCGACCCCCTCGACCTGTTCCTGAAACCACAGGAGGTCCTCCAGACCCTGGCTGTCGAAGTAGGTGGCTTTGGAAAGGTCGAGGACGAACCAGCGTCCGCCGGCCCGGACCTGCTCGGAGGCGGTTCTGCGAAAGGTCTCCGCGTCGTCTTTCGCGAGGGCCGGTTCGATCGTCAGGACCGTCATGCTGCCGTATGTGTCGGCAATAGTGGTCATCCGGAGCCTTTCTCTTAAACCAACTGGGCGCACGGAGTGGATCGCTCGGCGAACATCCGCATCAGCCGGTCCAAGTCGAAACTCAAGAGGGCGTCCACGACGCGAACGTCGAACTGGGTGCCGACGTTTCGTTCGATTTCCCGTTTGACCTCGTCCAGGGACATCATCGGCCGGTAGGGACGGTTGCTGGTCATCGCGTCGAATGCGTCGGCCAGACCGATGATCCGCGCGAGCAGGGGAATCTGGTCGCCCTTTCTGCCCTCCGGATAGCCCGAGCCGTCGAGGCGTTCGTGATGGTAGAGGACGGCTTCGCGGATGGGTTCGAGCTGCTTGACGGCCTCGAGGATGTGCCCGCCCACCACGGGATGCTCATTCACGATGCGGCGTTCCTCGGGTTCAAGGCGGCCTTCCTTTTGGAGGATGTGCTCGGGCGTGCCGATCTTGCCGATGTCGTGGAGGAGCCCGGCCATGTACACCCGCTCGACCTGTTCGTCCGGCAGGTTCATCCGGCGCGCGATTTCGCGAGACGTCATGGCCACGCGTTCGCTGTGGCCACTCGTGTACGGGTCTTTGGCGTCGATGCTGGAGACGAGGGCCCGCACGAGGTCGAGCATCAACTCCCGCAACTCGCGGTAGAGCCGATGGTTCTCGACGAAGACAGCGGCGGAACCGGCGACCGAGCGGGTAAGTTTGGCGTCGGGGCTGCCGAACTCGCCGCCGGGCCGGTTGAACGCCGCGACCGCGCCGCTGACCCCCTCGCGCAGCGGCAACGGCACCAGAATCAGTCGCTCCAGCGCCACGGACACCTCGGCCAGGGCCGGATCGTCCCGGCAGTGGTTGTTGATGAGGACGGGCCGCTCGGACCCGAGCGTGTCGAGGACATGGTCCATGAGGCGCGGCAGTTGGGATTCGTCGAACGGGAGGCGGCCTGCGACCACCGTCTCCGGTTCCATGTTCCCGGCTGCGGGAAGGTAGGCGGCCGTCGCTTCGGCGCCGATGGTCTCGCGCAGTTCCCGGCAGGCGCATTCGAGCAACTCGGACACCGGCTGGGTGACCCGGAGCATCTCGCCGAGGCCGTGGAGAAGACTGACTTCCTCGAAACTCTGGCAAAGGGCTTCGGAGATGGCCTCGTTTCCCCGGCGGGCGGCTTCGAGGTCGAGGCGCGCCCGCACGGCGCAGCCGAGAGCGGCGAGCCCCGATGTATATCGGGGGTCGGCGACGTCGGCATCGCCAGAGGCAGGCGCTTCGGCCGCCGCCACCAGGACCGTCCGACCGCGCCGGCGGACCGGCCAAGCGGCCCGGAGCCGCTCACCTGCCCGCTCGAAGTGGTCCTCGTCGGATTCAGCGGCCTCGCGGACGAGGTGTGCGAGATCGTCCTGGAACTCGCCGGAACCGCTTACCGGCGTGCCGTCGGGCCGATAGAACACAACCGCCACACCTGTGGCCTCAAGGACCTCGCGGGCGATGTGTTCCAGAGCAGCGCTCTCGGCGGCCGCCCCACGATCGGATCCGGCGGACCAGTGAGTTGCCAGTGCAGTATCCATCGGGTTTCCCCTGGCGCGGCGTTACGGGTCCACCAACTGCCCGAGTTCTTCCTGAACGCAGGCCAGTAGTTCGCGCGGGCTGAAGGGTTTGGTCATGATGCGGCGAATGGGCAGGCCCTCGGTGGCGCCGGGCTCGAGTTCAAAACCCTTGGCGGTCAGGAGAATGGTCGGGATGGAGCCCAGTTCGGCGGTCAGCCGGGCGCAGAGTTCGAGCCCGCTCATGCCGGGCATCTGCAAATCGGTGATGAGGAAATCGGGGCGCTCGGCGATGGCGCGCTCGTAAGCCTCCTGGCCGTCCATCGCCACCAGGACGTCCAGCGAAGCATTTCGCAGTTTCAATGCGACGACGTTAGCGATGGGCGCCTCGTCGTCGACTACAAGCACTTTCGGGGCCATATCCATCCTCCTTATTCATGGCTCCTAGCGGACGGCCGGCAAGTAAAGCCGGAACGCCGTTCCACTGCCCACTTTACTCTCGACGGCGACGCGTCCCCCGTGGACCGTCTCGACGACGTGCTTGACGAGCGCGAGGCCGAGGCCGGTTCCGCGGGCGTCTCCGCCGGAACTCCGTGCCCGGTAGAACTTTTCGAAGACGCGGTCGAGTTCTTCTTCGGGGATGCCGGAGCCGTTGTCGGAAACGTCCACGACGACCGAGCCGTCGTCGAGGTAGGTGGAAATGCGAACCAGGCCGCCTTCCGCCGTGTACTTGACGGCGTTGGAAACGACGTTGAGGACGGCCTGGTAGAGCATATCGTGGTCGGCGTGGACGCGGAAAAAGACCGGGGCCAGATCCGCTTCCAGTTTCACGCCCTTCTGGACCGCCTGAGGGACGATGACGTCTGCAACCTCCCGCAGGACTTCCGTCACCGCCAGGTCGGTCTTGTTGACGGCCACCAGACCGGACTCCATGCGGCTGAGGTTCAGGATTCGTTCGATCAGCCGATTCAGTCGGTCGGCCTCGTTGGCGATGGTCTGGAGAAACTCGCGCGAAGAGGCCGCGTCATGGGCCTCTCCATCCAGGAGCATCTCGACGTAGGCCTTGATGCTCGCCAGCGGGGCTTTCAGTTCGTGCGAGACGTTCGAGACAAACTCGTTCTTCAGTGAAGCGACTTCCTTTTCCTTGGTCACATCGTTCAGCACGGCCACGACACCGCTGATCCGGTCGCCCTTCTTGTTCTGGACGACCGTGTTGAAGGTGACGCGGAAGGTTCGCGCGCGTTCGCCTTCACGGCGGGCCCACTCGACGGTGCGGTGCGGGACGTGCAGGCCGGTTTCGCGTATCTCGGTCAACATGGCCAGGAACTGCTCGTCGTGGATGATCTCATCGGCGGGCCGGCGCGCGTCGGGATCGAAGCGAAACCCGAAGATTCGCTCAGCCGCCCCGTTCGCAAGGATCAGGTCGCCGAACGCATCCGTCACGATAACCCCGTCGCTGATGGCGTGGATGACCGCCTCCACGTGCCGCTTCTCCGCCCCGAGGACCTTCACCTGGATCTGGCGTTCCTTGGCCGTCATGCGCGACTGCTCGATCTCATCCTTAACGAAGGTGAGGTAACGGTTGACGGCGTGGCCGAGGCGGCCGAGGGCGTCGGCCTGGCTCTCGCTAATCACGAGGCCCATCGTGCCGCGCTGGACCATGCTTTCGAGGCGGTCGGCGACGGCGCCGATGCGTTCCTTGGGCAGACGGGCAATCAGGTAGCCGCCCATCACACCCAGGACGGCCAGCGACAGGCCGATGGCGAGGATCATGGTTTTCGTGGCCGCCGATTCGCCCAATTCCCGCATGGGATCCAGCAAGAGGTGCAGCGCGATCCCGACCCCCAGGAACAGGAGAACGACAGCGGCAGCACGGCGAAGTTCAATCACGTTTGAAGACCTCCGTAATGGTTCCCCCTCCCGGCCGACTTACTCTCAACCCCCCCCGCTGGGCTCGGGGCGGGAGCCGGCGGCACCGGCGCGGGCCAGGAGCCGTTCCACCGCCTCGCGGTCGGCACAGTCGGGCGCCTCGAGGGCAAGCCGCAGGTGCGAGACGGCTTCGCCCGGCCGCCCGGCCTCCATCAGCACGTATCCCATCAGGGCGTTCGCCTCGGCGTGTTCGGGCGCCTGTGCCAGGGCCGCTTCCAGGTGCTTGCGCGAGACGTCGAGGTGATCGGCCAGGATATCGCATTTGGCCAGACCGACGCGGGTAGCCGCTGAAGTCGGATCGGCCGCAAGGAGCCGCCTGAACAGCGTCTGGGCCTCGTCCAGGCGACCGAGGGCCAATAGGCAATCGCCCCGCATCTTCAGAATCCCCTCGGTCGCAAACGCCGGCTCCGCCGCGGCCAAGTCTGCCAGGAGTGGCTCCGCCGCCGCATAATCACCCGAGAAAAACAGGGCGGTCGCGAGGTGCTCTTTCACCGATTCCTGTCTCGGGTCGAGCCGCAGGGCAATCCGGTAGGAACCCGCCGCCTCCTCGTATCGGTCCAGAAGGCACAGGATGTCCGCGAGAGCGGCATGGACCTGGGCCTGGCCGGGCATCCGTCCGGCAGCGTCGCTGAGCCGTTCGGCGGCCTGCTCGATGCGGCCTTGGTCGGCGAGGAGTTCCGCTTCGGCCAGGACGTAGGCCGGCCGGTCCGGATTCAGCCTCACCGCCTCGGAAAACGCCTCGAGGGCCCGGTCGGCGTGGTCGAGGGCCTGTTCAATGGTTCCGAGGACATAGCAGGCCTCGGGGGAATCGGGGTCGGTGGCCCGGGCGGTTTCCGCGTAGTGGCGGGCCGTATCCAGTTCGCCGTTCTCGGCCGCGAGGCGTGCCGCCAGGATATACAGCGGCGCGTAGGATGCGCCGGTCTTGATGCCTTCCTCAATGTGCTGGCGTGCGAGACCGAGTTCTCCGCGCTTGTAGCACCCTTCCGCCAGTTTCACGGCCATCCGGACCCGCGACAGGGCCCACCGCTCTTGGGCTTCGGCGCGTTTCCGCTCCATGTGGGTGGTTCCGCATCCGGCCGCCAGAACCCCACACACAATCGCGGCAAAGAGAACTGCGCGTTTAATTCGTTTCATGGTTTTCCTCCGCAATGGCTCCAGCAACGGAAGGTTCCTGATTGTCATGCGTCGTCCCGGTCTGGGGGGCAGGCGTCTGCTTTTCCTCAATGGGAGGCGACTCCGCCTCGGAGATGCCGCGCGCCTCGGATTCCGGTTCGGTCCCGGCGCGCCGGGACTCAGGGCCTGCAGCAGGCGTTTCCGCAGGCGTCTCGCCTTTCAGGCCCCTGGTCCGATCGGGGGGCTTCAGCCGCTCCCGGATAGTGTCCCAGATGGTCCAGGGAGCCGGGCGCATCGGTTTGCCGTGCTTTTCCGAGAGGATTTTGTCCTTCAGGCGCAGGGCCTTGAGGTTGTTCGGCGCGACGTTCAGCGCCAGCCGCGCGTACCACCACGCCCGGTTCAGGTCCTTCGGCGTCCGGGTCTCCTGAAACGTGCGCCACGCCTGGTCGGCCTCGTGGAGGTAACCCACGGTCATCCGCTCGGTGGTGAAACTGTAGAAGCCTTCGCGCATGCCAAGGCATCGCCGCTCGGCATCGTCGCGCAACTGTTCCCCGAGCGCGTTGGCTTCCTCGTAGTTCTCGATGATATGCGGGGTGAGCAGGACGATGATCTCTTTGCGAAGCGTGTCGTTTTCCTTGCTGCGAAACATCCAGCCCAGGCCGGGAACGTTGCCCAGACCGGGAACCTGGTTCCGGCTGATGGTCATGTCCTCCTTAAACAAGCCGCCGATGACGATTGTGTGGCCGTCCTTGACCATGACGTTACAGGTGACTTCCGTCGAGGTCTTGTCGGGCACTTGCTGGTCGCCCACCGTCCGAACCACGCCGCTCGAAACCTCCGGATGGATTTCCATCCGGATGTACCCGTCGTCGCCGATAAAGGGCCGGAATAAAAGGTTGGTGCCCGTATCCATAAACTCAACGGTTTGCGTGGTCGTCGTGGCGCTGGTTTCGGTGGTGACGTAACCGATTTGCACGCCGACCTTCACCTCGGCCCGCTGTTTGTTCACCGCCAGCACTTTCGGGTTGTTCAAGACCGTCGTATCCGTTACCTCTTCCAGGGCATGAATAAAGAAGGAGACGTTGTTCGTGACTACGCCGATGTTGATGCCGGTGCCGGCGGTGGCAAAACCCGCGGTGTAAGCCTGGCCCCAGGGGACGGCGTTGGTCGTGTCGGCGGCGTCGGCCATGACGGTGGCGCCGGCCGTCGTCGGGCTGGCCGGGGTCGTCAGGTCGCGGAAATCCACGCCGGCCAGCGCGTTGAAGTTCACACCCAGGCTCGTATCGTTCTCAAGGGTCACTTCCAGGATCGTGGCCTCGACAAGGACCTGACGGGGTCGGCGGTCCATTTCCTCGAGGATCTTACGCGCCTCCTCGAGGTTCTCCGGAAAATCGTGGATGATGATCGCGTCCTCCAGCGAATAACTATCACCACCCGCCTGAGCGCTGTTGGAGCCGATGCCCGTTTCCGACGCCGTGGTCACCTCGATCTTGTGCTTTCCCGACAGCGCCGGCGTGATTAGTTTTTGCGCGTCCACGGCCGTCAGGTATTTCAGGCGAAACACCCGGGTCTCCATCCGGGCCTCGTCCTTGGCGATGGCATCGAGTTCCTCCGGCGTGTGGACGTAGATAAAGTTGTCCTCGCGGACCCACCGCAGGTTGTTCGCGCGGCAGATTGCGTCGAGCGCCTCCTCCAGGGTTACGCTGTAGAGGTCCGCCGAGATCGTCCCCTTTGCGCCCTTGCTGGCGACGAGGTTGACTTCTCCCAAACGGGAGAGTTGCTCGAGGACGCGGGTCAGGTCCTCATTCCTGACGTGAAGAATGATGCCGGCCTCGGTAACTTTGACGGACGGTTCGGGGGTGTTGGTTGCCGGTTCGGCGGTCTCGGCGCCGCCGGCCTCAGGCTCGGTGGCCTCCTCCTCGGCCGCCGGTTGCTGGGACATGGCGGTCGAGCCAATGGCCAGAAACCCAGCCGCCAGAATCGCAGCCAGTATCCAGTGCCGCCATCGTTTGCGTTCCCCCGCTTCGGTCCGCGGACTCATGAGACGTCCTTTCAGTTCATCCGCAACAGGCAGGTGACGCCGCCTCGTTGCAGTTTGACTTCTCCCTCACGGATTTCGACGATCTCCATGCCGGCGACGGTGTCGCCCTCACGGTAATCGGTTTGGTTAATCACGGCCCATCGCTCACCGCCCGGCGCGACGAGCGTCATCTCGAGGCGAAGGGCCTTCAGGTCCGCCAGCAGGGCCTTCGGTTCAGGGGCGGCGTCCGACTGGCGCGCCGTCACCGAAGCCGGCGCACGCGCCGGTTCGCCCGCCTCGCGCGGTTCCAGCGGCCCGGCGGAAACTTCCCGCTCCTCCCGGCCGGTGGCAAAGGGGTTGCAACGCAGCGGCCGCACAGCCACTTCCTTCCATTCGCTGCACAATTGCTCCACCTCCCGCGCCACCGAACGCACCTTCTCGGGATTCACGGTGACGGCCGGCAGCGCGACGATACCCGGATCGCCGGGCCGGACGACCCAGGGCTGAACAACCGCCAGCGCCCACGCTCCGAGGCCGGCCAGGAGAAGCAAGGTCGTCATGAAGGTTTTGAGCCACTGCCGTTTTCTCGTGGCCCACCACCCCCTCGTCCCTGCCCGACCGGCAGGCGGGCTTCCTGCGAACCAGGCCAGAAGTCCCGCGGTGCCGTGAGGCGTCCCCCCGAAAGGGATCCCGGCCTCCTTGTCCGCCGACCCTGTGTGTCTTCGCTCGTTACTCATCCGGCCACCACCTTATCCCTTTCAGGGGGATGCCCTTCGGCACGGCCCCTCCCGCCTGCCGGTTCGTCAACCTCCACCGACGGGAGGTAATAAACCATGATGGTCGCCTCGGCCACGACGCCTTCCTTCCCTGCTGCGCGCGCCAGACGCAGCTGGCGGAACCGGCTCGCGCGCCTCAGCCCTTCGATGCCGGCCAGACACCGATACACGGCCTCGAACGGCCCGACGAGACGCAGCCGAATCGGAACGGCCGGCACCCGGTCCTGGGACTCCGCATCGGCGCGCTGAACCTCGTGCGAGACGAGGGGCTCGGCTGCGACACATTCAGCCACCTGTTCGAGAAACTCCGCGAGGCGCGGCTCCGGTGGGAGCCGGTCCTCCAGGAACCCACGCGCTTTACGCAGGCCCGCGATCCGCGCCCCCACGTAAATCCCTTTGCGGCTGGTCTGCACCTTCTGCTTCACGAGCGTCCGTTCCCGCGCCACCGCCGTGCCCAGGGCGGACAATCGCCGCTGCTGCGGCCAGAGGACCAGCAGCAGGAAACTACCGATCATCACGGCCGCGACCAGCAGGATCAGCAACTGGTGCCGATCAACGGCCAGCCGTCTGCGCGTCACCGGGCGGTATGTCACCTTTGGCTCCCTCTGTTTCCACGGCGGGCTTTGGATTAACCTCGATCACAAACAAGCGTTGCGGACCGTTTTTGCCCTCCTCCGGCCTGGACTCCACGAGGACGGCGCCTTCGAAGTGCGGCGACGCTTCCAAGGCGCCGAGCGTCCGCGTGACAAGCACCTCGGTCAAGGCTCGTCCGGCGACGCGCAGCCTTGCCCCATCGCCGTCCGTCCTACCCAAACCGGCCAGGTGGACTTCTTCGAGAACGACGCTGTCCGGCACGAGGTCGGCCAGAGCGGCCACGAGGCCCATGGTGGACACCTTCGGCCGCAGGTGCTCGAGCGCTTCGAGGCGGCGACGGTAGGACTGCTCCTCGGCCTGGAGCATCTCGACCTTCTCTACATCGACGCCGACGGCAAATCCCGTTCCGCGCAGCGCCTGAAGTTCCGCCTTCGCATCGTGCACCCATGCCCCCATCTTGAAACTCCAGAGCACCATCGCCAGACCCAGCGCCAGCAGAAGCCACGACCGGATGAAGCGGACCCGGCGGTGGAACCGCGCCCGAATGTAATCTTCCGGCAAGAACTCAAGTTCGCGCACGGCTCGCTCCTCGCTTGGGTCAGGCGGCGCAGCCCCGCTGGAGGCTGTCCTCCAGATGGAGCCCTTTCAGGCTGAGTCCGAAGGCCGTGGCCCATTCGCCCCGGCACGCCCGCCGGTCCAGCACCGGACCCAACTGATCGGTCCGCACGGTGCGGAACGGGTCCCCAATTTCCGCCTCAATCTCCAAACGGTCCGCCAGTGCCGCCGGAATCGCCGGGTCGTGCGCCTCGCCACCTGTAAAAACGATTTTCGCCGGCTGGCCGCCGCGAAACGTGACGCCGTAGTAGCGGAGGCATAGCCCGATTTCGTTCGCGAGGTCCTCAAGATGGAGGCGGATGGCGTCGCCGACCGCGCGGCGAATCTGCTCGGACTGCTCGGACTTTTCAACTTCGTCGCGGTTGCGGCGGGCCAGGCGGCGGCGAAGCGCTTGAGCCTCGGTCACGGAAAGTTCCAGGCACTCGGCGACGGCGCGGTTGAAGACAGCGCCGCCGATCGGAATCGCCTTGACGAAGACGATCTCCCGCCCACGCGCCATCACCACCGTTGTCCGAGCACCGATATCCACAAAGGCACTGACGACGTTCTCATCCTCACGCCGCCGCAGGAACCGCTCGAAACCGCGAAACACGGCACAACACTCCGCATCCAGGCTGACCACCTCGAGGCCCGCCTCGCGGGCCAACTGGGTGTGCCTATCCACCTCGGCGCGCGGCACGGCGAACAAGATGACCTCGTCGAGCAACTGGTCCCCCTGGGGGACCTCGCCGGCCCGCAGGTATTGGATGACCGCCGTCGCCGTGTCGAAGGGGAACTTGTTCTGGGCCTCCCAGTTGACGGCCGTGGCCAGTTCCTCATCCGGCATTTTGGGCATCCGAACATTGCGGACCGCCAACTGGTCCCCTGGGAGAACCATGACGCTTTCGCGTCGGCGGAAGCGGCGGTCGCGCAGGACACGCCGGATGCCCTCCACAATTGCCTGGTGCCGCGTGTGCGGGTCCTTCTTCGCCTCCTCCGGGACGACGAACTTGGCCGCCTCCACCGCCCGCAGGTCGCGGTCGCTTCCCGCCAACTGAAGCATCCGCACGGTCGCGGACCCGACGTCGAGCCCGATGGGCAGTACCCTTGCCATGTGCCCTCTTCCCGGTTTCGTCAGCCGCCTGTCCGCGCGACGGACACAGCCCCCGTCAGTGCCTCGACTGAGACCACCGCCTCGCTCGCCCCGGCCGCAATCGTGACCGACCCGCCGCTGGACGGCTCGCCTTCGGCGGAGAACGTCACGTACGAGTCGCCGCCGAAATCCACGTCCGTCACGACAACCTTTCCCATCCCCCCCAGGTCGGCCAGAACCACTTCGAGGTCCTCACCGCTCTTGACCGGGTGTGTAACCGCGTCCACGCTGTTGTACGGCTCGCCCAAATAGTTCGCGACCACCTTGTAAGCGGCCCGGTCCAACCGAAAAACCAGGGCGTGGGGCCGCTGGGTCGTCAGCGCCATGCTGCGCGCCAGTTCCAGGTCGCCCGCCACCACCCGGGCCGCACTCGTCACTTGCGTATCAGCGCTGGAGCCGATGTTCGGAAGCACAACGGCTGCGATGATCGCCAGCACCACCAGGACAATCATCAACTCGACCAGCGTAAAACCCGCGCGTGCGATGCGCTCAGGCCTTCCTGCTGTCACGGGGCTGCCCCCTTCTTTTGCTCGGCGCCCTCCTCCGCTTCCGACGTTTGGACGTGGAAGCGGCCCTCCGTCAATCCCGCCTCGATGGATGCCAGGCGCTGGTTCATCGCCCTGAGTTCCTTGATGATCATCTCCCTCTGGAGTCCCGCATCGGGAATGCCCCGGGCGCCGACGTTGGGCGTTTCGGCCCGCGCCTGCGCTTTCGGTTCAATCGCAAGCGGTCGAATCCACAAGGCGGCGGCAATGAGAGCCAGCACAAGCGCGATAAGAACCAGGCCCTGGGCTATGTTTTGAATGTGCCGGACTAGCATTATCCATTCTCCCCATTCTGCCCATCTTTACAGCCATAGGGCGAAAAAAGGCGCATGGCGCCTCCCCCCCGGCCATACATGGCATTTATCGGCAGAAAGCCGTTTCTCGCTTAAGGTATTCGGGCTGGCCCGAGGGGGGGGACTTTTGTGGGCCTGGGCGGCCAAGGTGCCGTTCCGGCCCGCCCGACCTTTTCCGAGGGACAACGGGAACGGGCCGTCCTTCCGACGGCCCAGGCCCGTTCGACCGCCCGCAGCCTCGGGGCATAAAATAACCCGAGGGCGGCCGGCGCACCACACGCCTCCGCCCCCGGGTCCAGTGCCTCTTCGCCCCTACACGAAGAGGCCGGCGGTTACCGCTGCGCACCCACAGCGTTACAGTTCATTCAACTTCGTCAAGCCGTCCGTGGTGGTGTGGCTGTCCGTGAGGTTGGCGCGAAACTCGCCCGTAACGGTGTTGAGCCACCAGCCGGCATCGGCGGCGGGCGCCGAAAAGGCCGTGGTCCCGGTCTGCTGGATCACCACCGTGTTGTCCCCGGAAACCGGGTTGCTCGGAACCGACATAAGATACGGCCCGTACGGATAATCCGAGGAGGGCGTCGCGTTCGTGTCGCCGTCCGCATCGGTGTACTGCGTCATCTGCGACACGAAGGTATCTCCGGTGTCACCCGTGTCGGCGGCCGGATAGGCCTCCTTGTGCTGCGTCTTGTACAGGAGCAACTGGCTTCGGATCGTCTGGAGGTTGGTCATGAGGTTTGAGACCCGGGCCTCGCTGGACGCCTCGGTGAACTGCGGGATCACGATGGCAGCCAAGATGCCCAAGATGATTACGACGATCAGGATTTCAACCAGTGTAAAACCTCTTTTCATCGTGCGTTTCATCATCGAATCCTCCTTTTTCGCCTTTCGATTGCCCATCCAGGGCCTATTCGCAACGGTTAGAAAGTTTTTCCGGCCCTTCGTGACACCACCCGCCTGCCCATACGGGCACGGCGATAGTCCCTAAAGACTCTCCCGTGCGTCGCCCCGATCGGTCGTCACCTCCTTTATGGGCGCCACGAGCCGGGCGGCGGCACGACGGGCCGGCTGTCGCTTGCCGCCTGCCAATTCCGTCATTTTCCAACCAAACGCCATGGCAAACTGTTCCTTCGGCGTAAGCACGCCAAACTCCTTATCGGCCGGAACACGGCTCGGCTTCAGTGTTTTTACCCATCTCCCGCATAGTGCCCATCTTTCCCCGTTGGGCCAAAATAACGCGGCCGGCACCTCGGCCGCCTTCGCCACGCCAACATTGTAAATCTACGTGAAAGGGGTTCTCCGTCAAAACCGGCGCGAGGACCGCCCCGGGCAGCCAGCCCTAGCAAGCACACAAGTCCTTTATTAACAAGCAGTTACGGGGTATTGTGCCGGATTTGAGCCTTTTCAGTCACCGGCGCCCACCTTACGCGCAGGTGCCACTTTCACGTCGATTTTTCGGGCCCTGTCGGTCTCCCTCCGCCGACCACGTGGGCCGTCATGGCAGAAAACCGCCGCAGACCCCCATCCACCAGGCGCAGCACCAGAGCGTAGTCGGCGTCGAGAGCCACCACCTCCCCGCAGTAGGTCGCGTCCCCCTCAAGGAGGGTTAGCCGCCGGCCGAGCGTGCAGCAGCGGCGGGCGGCCTCGCGTCGGATTTCCTCGGCCCTTTCGCTTCCGCCCTCCCCTGCGCAGGTGCGGTCCAGGCGCTCGAGCAGAGAACGGGCGAGGAGCGTCCGGTCCACCTCCGCGCCGCACATCGCCAAACTGGCCACGCTTTCTCGAATGTCGGGAGGAAACGCCTCGGGTCTCTGCCGGCAATTCAGGCCGATGCCCAGCACGACGGGGCTCGCCCCCCGCGCGCCGGGTCGGGCCTCCACGAGAATGCCCCCCACCTTGCGGTCCTCGACGATGATGTCATTCGGCCACTTGATGCCGACCGAAAGGCCGCACTGCTCCTCGATCGCCTCGGCGGCTGCAACGGCGGCCCCGCGGGTGAGGGCCGCGCTGCGCGTCGCCGAAGGCGCCACCCACAGCACGACCGAGCAGAGCAACGAGGTGTGTGGTGGAGCCAGCCAGCGGCTTCCTCGCCGCCCCCTGCCCCCGGATTGGTATTCGGCGAAGACCGTCAGTCCGTCCGCTTCGCCGCGGCCTCGCGCGGCAGCGTCCCAGGCCAGATCATTCGTCGAGGCCGTTGTGCCGACGCAGCGTACGCGGCGGCCGACGCGGCCGGTCCGCAGGTTCCAGGCGATCTCTTCGGCGCGCAGCGCCGCCGGCGGCTCGACCAGCCGCAGGCCCAACATCGGGTGCAACTCGACGACAAATCCGGCCGCCGACAGCGCAGCGGTCACGGCAGCCAACTCCGCCGACGTCATCTCCAGGGAGGCGGCCAACTCGTCGGGCGGAACCGGCCGGCCGCGCCGGCGTCGAAGCGCCAACGATGCTCGCGGATCCACGGATAGATCGCAGCGGCGCACGTTCTTCCTAGCCTCGTTGGATTTCCAAGGATATGTCCAGGATAGGTGCGCTGTGCGTCAGCGCACCTATGCTGATGCGGTCCACACCGGTTTCGGCAAACCGGCGCACGTTGTCGAGGCTAATCCCGCCGGAGGCTTCCAGCGCCGGGCCGCCATCGTCGAAAAGGCGGCCGCGCAGGGCCACGGCGTCGCGACACGTTTGGACAGTCATGTTGTCCAGCAGAACGACGTCGGGCTCCGACGCCAGGACCTCCTCGAGATAGTCGAGCCGCTCGACTTCGACCTGGATGGGGATTTCCGGCGAGATGCGCGACCGAGCCTCGTGGACGAGGCCGGCGATGGTCTCGCCGACGTGGTTCGGCGCCCGCACGGCCAGGTGATTGTCCTTGATGATGACGCCGTCGTGCAGTCCCGTGCGGTGATTGGTTCCGCCGCCGGCGCGGACCGCATACTTCTCCAGATACCGCCATCCCGGCGTGGTTTTTCGCGTGTCCAGGACAACCACGCCGGTGCCGGCCACGGCGTCGATGTACTTTCGCGTCAGCGTGGCGATGCCCGAGAGACCCTGAAGGAAGTTGAGCATGGTGCGTTCGGCGGTCAGCATGGGCCGGAGGGGGCCCGTGATGCGGCCGAGGAGGCGGTCGGTCTGGACGCCCGCTCCGTCCTCGACCTCAGGCTCGAATCCCAGGCGCGCATCGACGCGCCGGAGGATCGGCCCCACGAACAACAGGCCCGCCACGACGCCGCCGGCGCAGGCGATGAGGCGACCCTCGGCCTCGGCCTCGCTGTCGATGAGGACGTCGGTCGTAAGGTCGCCGGGGCCGATGTCTTCGTCGAGAGCCAGGGTCAAGAGCGGCTGGAGGCTCTGGAGGGCCCGGGTCTTGAGGCGGTCCATCGGGATGGTGCTAGGAGGGCGTTTGGGTTTCATGGAGGAGTCCTTTGATTCGGTCCCTGAGTTCGGCGGCCCGTTCGAATTTCAGGTGCTCGGCCGCCCGATGCATTTCGGCTTCCAGTTCGCGCACGAGTTCCGAGCGCGCAAAGTCCTGTTCCGAGAGGCGCACGGCCTGCCGGGCCGGCCGGCGGGCCCGAACCTCGGCTTCGATGCCGGCCCGGACGGCCTTGCGGATCGTCTCGGGCCTGATGTGGTGCTCGCGGTTGTAGGCCATCTGCTTCTCGCGCCGCCTGCGGGTTTCATCCATGGCACGCTGCATGCTGGGCGTCACGACATCGGCGTAAAGGATCACCGCGGCGCCGGCGTGGCGCGCGCAGCGGCCGATCGTCTGAAGCAAACTCGTCTCGGAGCGAAGGAACCCCTCGCGGTCGGCATCCAGAATAGCGACGAGGCTGACTTCGGGCAAGTCGAGACCTTCGCGCAGGAGGTTGATGCCGACGACCACGTCGAACTTGCCGAGGCGCAGGTCGCGCAGGATTTTGCTCCGGTCGAAGACCTTGACCTCGCTGTGCAGATACTCGCACTTGATGCGAGCGCGGCGGAAATACTCGGCGAGGTCCTCGGCGAGGCGTTTCGTCAGCGTCGTGACGAGGGTGCGCTCGCCGGCCTCGACGCGTTTTCGGATCTCGCCGACCAGATGTTCCACCTGGCCGCGCGCCGGCTCGACGCGGATCTGGGGGTCCACGAGGCCCGTGGGCCGGATGACCTGTTCAACAACCTCGCCTCCGCTCCTTTCGATCTCCCACTCGCCGGGCGTGGCGGAGACGAAGACGACCGGCTTCGCCAGCGCTTCCCACTCGTCGAACCTTAAGGGGCGGTTATCCAGCGCCGACGGCAGGCGGAACCCGTGCTCGACGAGGACGAGTTTGCGGCTGCGGTCGCCGGCGTGCATGGCGCGAATCTGCGGAATCGTCACGTGGCTCTCATCGACGAACATAAGATAATCGTCGGGGAAATAGTCGAGGAGACAATAGGGTCTCTCGCCGGGCCCGCGGCCGGAAAGGTGGCGGCTGTAGTTCTCGATTCCCGAGCAGTAGCCCACCTCGCGGAGCATCTCCAGATCGTACTTGGTGCGTGCTTCGAGGCGCTGGGCCTCCAGCAGTTTTCCCTCGCGCCTCAGTTCCCCGAGCCGCTCCGCGAGTTCCTCCTCAATGGCAACACACGCCCGATCGACGCGATCATCGGGCAGACAATAGTGTTTGGCGGGATAGATAAAGACCCGCTCTTCGGTCCCAAGGATCTCGCCGCTCGTCGGGTTAATCATAGTCAGGCGGTCGAGGTGGTCGCCGAAAAGTTCGATGCGGTAGGCGAACTCCTCGTAGGCCGGCTGGATGTCCACGCAGTCGCCGCGCACGCGGAACCGGCCGCGACCGAAATCGACGTCGTTCCGCTCGTATTGAAGGTCCACGAGGCGGCGCAGCAGGTCGTCGCGCTCAACCCGCTCGCCCCGGCAAACTGAAACGACCATCCCCTCGTAGTCCTCGGGGGCGCCCAGGCCGTAAATGCAGGAGACGCTGGCGACGATGATGACGTCGCGGCGGCTCGCCAGGGCGCTGGTGGCCCGGAGGCGCAGCCGGTCGATATCGTCATTAATAGACGCGTCCTTCTCGATGTAGATGTCGCGGGCGGGGATGTAGGCTTCCGGCTGGTAATAGTCGTAGTACGAGACGAAATACGCGACGGCGTTGTGCGGGAAGAACTCCTTGAACTCGCTGTAGAGTTGGGCGGCGAGGGTCTTGTTGTGGCTGATGACGAGCGTCGGGCGCTGGACGCGCGCGATGACGTTGGCCATCGTGAACGTCTTACCGCTCCCCGTGACGCCCAGCAGGGTCTGGAAGCGGCGGCCGGCCTCGAGCCCGGAGATAAGCGCGTCGATGGCCTTGGGCTGGTCGCCTTTCGGAGCGAAATCCGACGCCAGTTCAAATCGGTCCATAGACTCAGCACCCATTCAGCGAGCGAAAAAATCATACCACGGAAGTGACAAAGGGGCAACGCTGCGGCCTTTATCGGTCGTCGAGCATGCGGATGGGCTCGTCGTCGGCCTTGGGCTCGGCCAGGAACAGGTAGGGGCGGAGTTTGGCAAGGGTTTTTTCCCCGATGCCGTCCACTTCTCGGAGGTCGTCGAGTGAGGCGAACCGCCCGCCGCGCGCCTCGCGCGCCGCCACAATCTTCTTCGCGCTCTTCTCACCGATCCCCGGCACCAGCGCCAGCGTGACCCAGTCGGCGACGTTTACGTTGACGCGATAGGTCGGCCCGTCGGGCGGTGGAACGACCTCGAGGGGCTCGGCGCCGATGCGCCAATGGTCAACGGCCCGCCACGCGACGCCCGACACCACAGCCAGCGCCAAAAGAACCAGAACGGCCTGTTCGCTCCGGGCAACCCACGGCCGCGCGGTCCGCGAATTTACTTCGGAGGAAAGGGGCATGGCCGCCATTATGCCGATCGGGGCGGCCCGGTCAAAGGACAATCGGCGGGCGCGGGTCACGTCTCCGGCTAGAGGATGTCGGCGTCTGCGGCGGCCGAGACACCGTGAGGCCAAATCTCCTGCCTCAGGCTCAAGAGTTTGCGGTAGGCGATTTTCGGATGCAGGTCCTTTCTGAGCAGACCGCCGTGGGGAAAATAGTGGGGCTGATGGTCGGAGAAATCGCGCCACGAAACGGCCGTCACGAAGGGCTTGGAGATAGCAACATGATAGAAATCGTCAAGCCAGCCGCCCTGGACGGCCTCGTCCCATGGCTTCCGCCAGACGCCGCCGGCGCCCGGCTGGTGATTCGCATTCCCGACCGCTGCGCCCTCATCAGGAAAAGAGGCGGACGGGACGCCGACGGCGGTGATGTGAACCGGTTTGCCGAGCATGCCGAATTGATCCAGCAGACCTGAAACGGCCAGCATATCGCGGCAATGGAACCCCTGGCCGGCCGTGCCGAAGAAGATTTGCAGGCCTACCGCGTCGAACGGCACACCCGCGTTGATGCTCATCTCGGCATAATGGAAAGGCCAGATGGAACGCTGGTTGGTGGCATAGTACTCGCCCCACGGGTACAGAAGATCAAGGACCACCTTGGCCGACGGGTCGGTCCGCTTGATGGCATGAGCGGCGATGCGTGTGAGTTCCAGAATGCGGTCGAGCGAAAAGCCCAGGCAATTCTCCACGTTCAGGCCGGTGACGGCATCCCAATAGTCAATGCGGCCGTGATAGCGCTGCACGCACCGCTCGACGTGATCGAAGACGTAGTCGCGAACAGCCTCGAAATCGGTTTCCCAGACCCAAACCCAGTCGGGCAGATGTGCCTCGGAGAAACGGACGGGGGACCCGCCCTTGACGACGATACCCTTCGCTCCGAACCACTGGACCCACCCGTCGTGCCACGCCCAGTTGAATTCCTGCTCGCGCGGCTCGATGCGGCGCCAGACGAAAGGCAGCGTCGCATGGTTGAAGATTTTGGCGAACCGTTCCCGGACTTTGGGGTTTTCGTCGGCAAGTTCCCAGTGGCATCCGAAGTCGACGGCGCCCAACTGGCCTCGTGCGCGGCGCGCCGAAATACCGTTGCGAGCGTCGGCCAGAGCCAGCGTTTCGCCGAGCGCGACGGCCCGCGCGAGCGCCTCTTCCGCCAGGTCCGCCGCCACCACCGGCGCGTCCCGAACCGTCACGGCTCGGGCCAGGAGCAACTTCGCCGCCGCCAACTCCTCCTCGATCCCTTCGATCGGCTCGGTGTAAATGTAGCCCCAGTCTTCCTTCTTGCGCCAGACGTCCGCCACGTGACCCCGCGCCAGTTCCAGCGGCAGGAGGTATGGCTCATCGGCGTCGGGCAGAAGGGACGTCCGGAGCATCAGCCGCCCTTCGCCACGCACGGACCACGGCAGGTTCAAGGCGGCCAGCCCTTGGGCCCGCCGCTCGCAGAAAAGCAGACCGTTCTGCGGCACATAGCGAAACCGCCCGCGGACCGGCTGGCCCTCCAAACTCGTCAGATACATCACATCCAGGTCGAGTTCAGGAGGCGGTTTCCCATCAACCAGTACACGAAACGTCAGCACGCGTCTCGCCCTCTAAACAAAGGGCCGCACGGCGGCCCACCCTTCTCCTGAGATACGCGCGGCAATTATAGGGGACTCACCCAGCATCGCTCAAATGAAAAACATACCGCCTCCCCGGCACCGGTCCGGAGTGACCTGCCCCGTCCCGACACAGCCTGCTGCGGCAAATATCAGGGTTGGGACAATCATCAGCGCCGTCGTTCTTGTCGGCATTCGCTGGTATCTTTCCACACAAACCCCTTGCAGTGCTTGCGTGGATTATTATAGGCCGAAACCCTGCGCAAATGCAACCCTGGCCGGTCAACCCCTGCCGTCCAGCCGTCTGTTTCCATCGGCGGCACCGTTTCGCAAGGTTTGCCTCGTTTTTCGTTTGCCTCTTGCCCGAGGGCCCCGGGGCATGGCCGGTGGGACGAGGGTGACTTGGCGGGTTAGGACGCTTGGATTTCCATCGCGATGAGGGCGGCGCCGAGGGCGACGGCAAGTTCCGGCCGCTCCGGCACAACCAGTTCGCCGGGCAGTTCGGCTGCCAGAACCTTTTGCATGCACGGATTACAGGCGACGCCGCCGACGAACAGGGTCTTGGCCCCGAGTTCAATCCGCGAGGCCATGGCGGCCACGCGCTGCGCCGTGGCCACGTGGAGTCCGAGGGCGATCCGCCGGCGGTCCTCGCCGCGCGCTATGAGCGACACCACCTCCGACTCGGCAAAGACGGTGCACTTGCTGGTCAGGCTCACGGGGCGGTCCGCGCGAAGGGCCTCGGTGCCGAACTCCTCGAGCGAGTAGCTGAGCGCTGCCGCCATCACCTCCAGGAACCGTCCGGTGCCGGCGGCACAGCGTTCGTTCATTTCGAAGCGGCCGAAGCCGCCGCCTTCGGCGAGTTCAATCGCCTTGGAATCCTGGCCGCCGATGTCGATGACGCTGCCGGCATCCGGGCAAAGGTGACGAGCGGCGCGGGCACATGCCCGGATCTCCGTGACCGCCGGGCAGGCGAGATGCGCTTCAGCGAGGTTCCGCCCGTAGCCGGTTGCCACAGTTGGCTCATCGCCGGAGCCCTTTAGGATTTCCCGAAGGTGGGCCAGTGGATCGTGGCCGGTGTCGAACATGCGCGAGTCGAGGATTTCGGCCGATGGGCCGGCGCGCACAACCTTTGTCAATCGCGAGCCGAGGTCGATTCCGGTTGATGTTGTTTTCGGCGTGCTCATACCGCCCCAACGAGACCGGCAACGCGCGCCGGCGGCGCGGCTAAACCGAAGTCGTCGAAGAAGACGTCGTCGGGCTCAAGGCCTTTCGCGGCGAGAACGTCCTGGACGGCTTCGATCATAACCGGCGGTCCGCAGAGGAACGCCTGGCGCTTGACGCCCGGTTCCAGATACTTGTCCACCGCCAAGTGGATGAATCCCGTCTCGCCGTCCCACGGTTCCTCCGGCTCCAATTCTTCCGAGAGGGCGTAAACAACGCGGAAGTTGGGGTGCTCTTTCGCCAGTTCGCGGAACTCGTCCAGGTAGTAGATGTCCCGCGTGGTGCGGCAGCCGAAGAAAAGCCGGCAGGAGCGTCCGGGCCACCGGTGGCAAAGGCTGTAAATAATGTTCTTGACGGGCGCCATGCCGCAGCCGCCGGCCACGCACACGATTTCCGTCTCGGGGTCTTCGTTCAGTCGAAACTCGCCGAATGGGCCGGTGAAGGTGACTGGATCGCCTTCCTTCAGATTGTGAAGGTAGGTGGAAGCGATGCCGCCCGGCACCAGGCGCACGACCAGTTCGACGGCGTTCGGCTCATAGACCGGCGAACTGATGGAATAGGCCCGCCAGACGGGCCCCTGAGGCGACGGCGCCTGAATCTGGATGTATTGGCCGGGCCGGTGTTCGATGGCGGGCGGCTCCAGGAGCCGCAGGCGAATCTCTTTCGTATCGTAGGTCAGGTCGCGAGTATGTTCGACCTCCGCCGAGTAGAGTTGAACGTTCAGGATCTCCTCGGGGATGCGGATCTCAAGGTCGCCGCGAACCTTAATCCGGCAGGCGAGACGGACACCGGCCCGAATTTCTTTGCGGTCGAGCAGCGGCCGTTCGGTCGGCAGGACCGGCCCACCCCCCGAAGAAACCGTGACCTTGCAGTAGCCGCACGTGCCCTGGCCGCCGCAGGCCGACGGGACGTAAATCTCCCGGCCATTGAGGGCTTCAAGGAGCGTCTGGCCGCCCTCGATCTCCAGGACCCGCTCTCCTGTGTTGATGCTTACCTGGCAGACGCCGTAGTCGAGGAGGAACCGCTCGGCCACGACCAGGAAAGCCGCCAGCGCCACCAGCAGCCCGCCGAAAACCAGAATCGATGCCAGGTAGATCATATCCGCCCGCTACTGAATCGAGACCATGCCGGCGAAGCCCATGTAGGCCATGGCCATGACGCCTGTGACAATCATCGTAATCGCGACGCCGCGGAACGGGGCCGGCAGGTTTGCATACCCCATTTTCTGCCGCAGCCCCGTCAAAAGGACGATGACCAGCGTCCACCCGACGCCGCCGCCAAAACCGAACGCGACCGCCTGGAAGAGCGTAAACTGGAACGTGACCATGAATAGAGCAACGCCGAGAATCGCGCAGTTGACCGTGATGAGCGGCAGGAAGATGCCGAGCGCATGATACAGCCGCGGGCTGAACCGCTCGATAATCATCTCAACCAGTTGCACGAACGCCGCAATCACCGCGATAAAGATAATGTATTGAAGATGCGTCAGGTCCATGGCGCACAGCGGCGCCTCCGGCACCAGGATGCCGTAATAGATCCCATAGTTCAAGATGGTCGTCGAGGTCAGGACAAAGGTGACCGCCGCCCCCAGGCCGATGGCCGTCTCGAACCGCCGCGAGCAGGCCAGGAACGAACACATCCCGAGGAAATAAGTCAGCAGGATATTGTTCGTGAAGACGGCCGCCACGAAGATTACCAGCGCGCTCGTGTCGTTCATGGGTGCGCCTCCTGCTCCCTTTGCAGGCCGAGCGCGTAAAAGAGCGCAACCAGGAATCCCAGCGCGATGAACGCCCCCGGCGCCAGAATCATGACATGGTTCGGCACGTAGCCGGGGATTTCGAGGAGCGTCCGCTCGCCGAAGACGATTCTCCCCGTTCCGCCCAACTCGCGGACCAGGCCGACGAGCGCCAGGATGATGGTGTATCCCAACCCGTTTGCCGCCCCGTCAACGACGGAAACCGCCGGCCGATTGTGCAGGGCGAACGCTTCGGCGCGGCCCATAACGATACAGTTCGTGATAATCAGGCCCACGTAGGGGCCGAGACGCCCGGACATGTCCGGATAGTAGGCCTTCAGGAACTGGTCCACGAGGATGACGAACGTCGCGATGACGGCCACTTCGGCGATCATGCGAATGCGTCGCGGCGTGGCGGTTCTCAGAAGCGACAGCAGTAGATTCGACAGGACGATGACGAAGATGACCGCCAGCCCCATCACCAGGGCGTTCTCCAGGCGCGTTGTCACGGCCAGGGCCGAGCAGATGCCCAGAATCTGGACGGCGATGGGGTTGTTGTTCCAGACGCCCGCCCGGAAGACGAGGATTCCCTGACTGCCGCAGCCGCCCGGGGGACAGAAGCCGCCCGTGTTCGCGCCGCTAGCGCTCATCTTCTGCCTCTGCCTCCAGGACCTTCCGGATCGTATGATTCAGCATCCGCTCGACGCGGTTGCTCGTCATCGTCGCGCCGCTGATGGCGTCAACCTTGATGCCTGGTTCCCCGGCCGGCGAGACGATGCGTCTTTTCTCGAACCGCTTGCGGAACGCTTTCGTTGAGATTTCGCCGCCCAGGCCCGGCGTTTCCTCCTGCTCGTAAAAGGTGACGCGCCGGACGGTTCGCATGTCCGGCTCGAGGGCCAGGAACCCCTTAATCGGTCCCCAAAGGCCCGGCCCCTCGAAATGGACCGCCACGGCCTGAACGTTTCCGCCCGGGCCGGCGCATTCGTAAAGAAGTAAATCGCCGCGCCATCGCTCGCGCACGTTTTTTTCATAGGCCGCCAGGAGTTCCTCACTGGACGCTTGCGGCTTTCGCTCAATGCCGAGCACGTCGAGGATGTGTCGCACGCGTTCGGCCTGCCGGTTGGCCTTTTGCCGCTCGGCCGTCAGTTCCCTTGCGGCCGTCAGGAGGCCCGCGCACACCAGGCCGAGCAGCGCGGCATAGAGCAGAGTGTAGAGGCTGCGTTTCATTTCCCGAGTTTCCGAACTCGCCACCGGGCAACGGCCTCGTCGATGGTCGGCGCGGCAATGTTGGCGAGGAGGATGGCGAACATTACGCCTTCCACGTAGCCGGTCAGGCTGCGTATGAGAAGCGTCAGCCCGCCAATCAGAACGCCATAGACCCACTTGCCCCCATTCGTAATCGGGCTGGTCACGGGATCGGTGGCCATGAAGAACGCGCCGAAGAGCAGACCGCCGGCGAGCATGTGCCAGCCGACCGGCCCGAAATGCTCCGGCACGAGGCTCCTGAGAAGAAGGCCGAGCAGCGCGAACGAGCCGAGCGTCGCCGCCACCGTCCGCCAGTTCGCCACACGCACCAGGATGAGAAACAGGCCCCCCGCGAGAATGACGGCCGCGGAGGTTTCGCCCACACAGCCGGTCACGTTTCCCCAGAAGAGGTTCGCGAGCGGGGCGAACTCGCCCTGCTTCGCCAGGACCAGAGGCGTGGCGGAAGAGACGACGTCCGCGCCGACGTATTCCGTCGCCCGCCCGATCCACCCGCCGCCCGGTTCGATCCAGGCGCTCGTCATTGCTTTCGAATACCCAATCGCCAGAAAGCACCGGCCGACGAGGGCGGGATTGAACGGGTTGCGCCCCGTCCCGCCGAAAACCTCCTTGCCCACGATGACGCCGAACGCCACCCCCACCGCGACCATCCAGAGAGGTAGGGCGGGCGGCAAAATCAGCGGGAAAATCAGACCCGTCACGAGGAATCCCTCGTTGATTTCCTCTTTCCGCACGATCGCAAAAAGGACTTCGACCGCGCCGCCGACGATGTAGGAAACCAGAATCATCGCCACGACGCGCAGGCCGAAGAAGTAGATTCCGGCCAGTGCGGCCGGGGCGATGCCGACGATGGCCATCGTCATGTATCGCTTCACGTCGAGCGGATCGCGCACGTGCGGCGCGACGCGGGCCACCGTCTTCGGGCCGAAGAAAAAATTGTTAATCGCGTCGAAAAGCGGCCGCGCGCGGGCAAGGCGCCCCTTGTCGAACGTCGGCCGCAGGCGATCAAACAGGCGCTCGAGAACTCTCACGCGAGCGGCTCCTCGGCATGTTGCCGTTCTTCGGCGAGTTGTTCCTGGGCCTCCAGAAACTCCTCTCGCAGTTCAATCTTCGACGGGCAGACGTAGGAACACAGGCCGCAGCCGACGCAAAGGTCCACGCCGAGCCGTTCGACGTCGTCCAACGCGCCCGAATACAGGTACTTATGAATCAGATGCGGCATGATGCGGGCCGGACACACTTCTTCGCAGAACCCGCACGCGATGCACGCCCGCTTCTCGCCGCGAAGCGCCGTTGTCAGCGGTTCCGGCCCGGCCCGGCGCAGGGCGCTTAGGAAGCAGACACTGTAGGACCTCCTTGTCCATCCCGGCCTGAGGAACGCGAACAGTTCCCTCCGCCTCGGTTCGGCGAGGACCGTCAGGCCTGCGCACTCGGCGTCCAGGCCCTTCTGCGCCTCGCCGATGGTCTCGCCGGTCAGGGCCCCGCCGTTGATGATGCGGGCGGGCTCTTCTGAAAGGGCGCCCGCAAGGATGTCTTCGAGCGGATAGCCGGCGACGGCCGAAAGGTGCGCCGGCTCCCTGGCCGCCGGCCCGCCGAACGAGATGATCCGTTCCGTGCAGGCCCGGCAAGCCGTGAGCGCCCGGTCAACGGCCAGGACGCCTTCGGTCCGGAGCGCCCAGACGGGCCGACTCGGATCGGCTTCCAGGCCCAAGCCGCGCGCCAGCAGCGCGAAATGATCAAACGGATACCGTAAGGGAATCGTGACGATCCGCAGGTAGGCCAGACCGCGCAGCGATTCGTGCACCTCCCTGGCAAGCGGGCTTTGGACGTCCGGCACGACGAGGTAGATCGGCTGGTATTCAAGAAGCGACTGGAGGTGCTCAAGACCCCTTTCGAATGCATCCAGTCGGCCCGCCAGTTGCGCGTCGCCGCGCGGCCCAAACGGCTCGAGGCGCGCCGTGGAGACGACGACGGCGCGCGGCACGCCGGACGGGTCCGGCAGTCGGCCGGTGTTGGCATCCTCGAAGAACTGCCAGGCTCCGAGCCGCACAAGCCTTCGGCGCTTGACCTCAATACTGTGCCCGTCGGGGGTGCCCACCTGCACGGGGCGCTCCATTTCCCGGCGCGTGTTTTCGAGGGTGATGTGGTTTTCGACGGTCCCGAGGCGGACTGTGCCCGCGCGGGGCGCGAGCAGCGGCACATCGAAGTTTGCCGGGTCCGTCGCAAGGACCTCGCCCGGCGCGACCTCCGCGCCGTCCTCGACTACCGTTTGGGTGAAGGCGAAGCGGCGGCTGGTGAGCGGCAAATAGAGGGCGTCCGGCTCGGGAAGGGCGCGGATTTCGCCCGTGGGTTTCCCCGCCAGAGGCACGTTGTATCCGCCTTTTGTCCTAAGCCTCATCCGGCCCCTTTGTTTTAGGGTTGTGTATCTCTAATCCGCTTCCAAGGCGGTGGTTCCGCAGATTTTGCGCGGAGGGCATGGGAAAATCAAGGCGCGGCCGGCTTATGATGCCTCATCATCCAGAAAGTACCGCATTGGGGCCTTTTTGAATTCGGTCACGGAGAAAAGGACGTCATGGTCCGTCAAGTTGTGTTCCTCGGCCATGCCGGACACCAGGGCGAGGACTTCGTCCTCCGTGCAGCCGTGGACCATGGCGTAGAGGTTGTAGGGAAAGTCGGGAAGCGGCGGGCGCCGGTAGCAGTGCGTGATCTCGGGACGCTCGGCCAGGCGCCGGCCTATGGCGTCGATGCGCTCCGGCGGGACGTTGAAGACCGCCATGCCGTTTGCCCTGAATCCCAATCGCTGATGGTCAACGACCGCGCCGAAGCGGCGAATGACGCCGGAATCGAGCCAGTCGTGAACCTGCCGCAAGACCTCGCCGACGGACCAACCCACCTCTTCCGCGACCCGCGCAAACGGTTCGGGCTCAAACGCAAGGCCGCCTTGGAGAAGGCGAGTGAGGTGCTTTTGCTCATCATCGAGTGCGACGGGCGCGCCGGGGGACGCCGGCGTGGCCGTCGTGGAGGCGTCACGGCTTGGTGGGCCAAAGAGCACGCGAATCTTGTAAACAGCCAGGGCGGGGAGGCTGCGAAACTCGAGGCCCGTTTCCCGGCCGAGGGCCGCCAGCGCCCGCTCGATCCCCTCTTCCGGGCGGGCCGTCAGCGTGAACCAGAGGTTGTAAGGGTGCCGCCGCTCGTAGTTGTGGGTGACGCCCGGAAGTCGGCTCACCTGTTGGGCGATTTCCCTGAGCCGTTCGGCGGGCGCGCTGGCCGCAACCAATGTCGAAGTGTAGCCGAGGCGGCGCGAGTCAAAGATGGGTCCGATGCGCTTGATAAATCCGGAATCCACCAGCCGGTGAACCCGAGCAAGGCACTCCTGCGGCGCGACGCTGAGGCGCGCGGCCAAAACCTCGAATGGGCGCGCGGCAACGGGAAAATCTGTTTGGATGAATGTCAGAATGGTTCCGTCGAGTTTGTCCGGGTTGCTCAGGGGGGTTGGGTTTTGGGGCGGCGAAACGCCGCGCCTCGGTTGGTAGATGCAGAACGGTTCTTCCGAGAGATAGTCGCCGGTCATCGCGTAGGCGCGCGCCCTGCATCCCCCGCAGACGGCGTTATACTCGCAGCGCCCGCAACGGCCGCCGTAGGCCCCCACGTCGCGCACCCGCCGGAAGACGTCGGACGTCTCCCAGATTTTTCGCAGGTCGAAGTTCTCCCGCCGCAGGTCGCCGCATTCAACGTCCAGGAAACCGCAAATCTGGACCTTTCCGCGGTGAGAGACGAAGGCGAAGGATTTGCCTCCCATGCATCCTGCATCGGCGGGCGGCTCGGGATCGCCCGGACGGCGTCGCTCGCGGAGGATGCGCTGGAACTGCGGCGCACACGTCACGCGGATGCCCGTATCCCATCGTCCGCGCTGGTCGGCGAGCCAGGTGAGCGTTTCTTCATACTGGTCGGCGGAGAGTTCTTCGTCGGCAAGTTGGCGGCCGTGCCCCGTCGGCACAAAGAGGAACGGATTATAGACCGAGGCGCCCAGCGAGACCGCCAACTCCAGAATGGCGGGCACCTCGTCCACGTTGTGCCGCGCGACGGTCGTGTTGATTTGAAACGCCAGGCCGGCTCGCTTGGCCGCCTCGATGCCGCCAACGGCTGCCTCAAACGCGCCGGGCACTCCGCGGATGGCATCGTGCGACTCGGCCGAGGCGCCGTCGAGCGAAATTGAAATGTGCCGGATGCCGACGGCGGCCATCCGCTCCGCCGCTCGCCACGTCGAGTCGCCTGTGGAGACCCGCTCGTCCAGCGCCGTGCCGCACGTTGCCAGCGCGACGGGCAGGCCGAGGTCCCTCGCGTGGGCGGCGAGGTCGAAAATGTCGGGCCGAAGCAGCGGCTCCCCGCCGGTCAGGATAATGATGGGCCGCGCGAACGACGCGACATTCTCAAGCAGTCGAAAGCCTTCTTCGGTTGTCAGATCGTCGGAGTCCCGTGTCGGCCGGGAAGCGGCGCGGCAATGTTTGCACGCCATTCGGCACGCGCGGGTGACCTCCCAGGCAATAAGCCGGGGGATGTAGCGGCGGATGTTGCCCTCTTCGCCCGTCACGGAATTGCCTCGGGGTTGGCTGCCACACCGATTTCCTCGTCCGTCAGGAAACAGGCCGGATCGGGCGCCCATAGGTCGCCGGTCACAGTCTCGGCTCGGACGCGGAAGTTTCCGCCGCATGCGTCGAGAAAGCGGCAGCGGGCGCAGCGGCCCTTTAGATGGGCCTGCCGGTTCCGCAGCGCATCGAGCAGAGGATGCGACCCGTCGGCCCAGATTTCCGAGAACGGCCGCTCGGTCACGTTCCCCAGCGACACGTGCCGCCAGAATTGGTCCGGGTGGACCGACCCATCCCAGCCGACCGCCGCAATGCGCGAACCGCTTGCGTTCCCGCCGTTCGCGCGGAGCAGGCGGAGCGCTTCCTCGGCCCGCGGGTGGTTTTCCCGGACCAGCCTCAGGTACAGGTATGGGCCGTCGGCGTGGTTGTCCACGGTGAGGACTTCCGGTGTGCGGCCTTCGGCGTAAAGGTCGGCGGTCCGGTCGATGATGCGGTCCACGGCGCGGCGCGTCCCTTCATGGTCCAGGTCCTCATGGATGAGGTGGCTTGCGCGGCCGGCGTAAACGAGATGGTAGAAACAGAGGCGCGGGATGTTTTCATCGCGCACGAGGCTGAAGATGTCGTCAATCTCGGCCGCGTTGTGCCGCATCATCGTAAAGCGCAGGCCGACTTTGATGCCGAGGTGGCGGCAGTGGCGGAGACCCGCCAGGGCGCGGTCGAAGGCGCCGTTGCACGCGCGGAACCGGTCGTTGGTTTCGCGCATTCCATCAAGCGAGATGCCGACGTACCGGGCGCCGGCGTCGCGCAGGCGCTCCGCGGCCCGCTCGTCGATGAGCGTCCCGTTGGTCGAAACGACGGGCCGGATGCCGAGCGCCGAGGCGCGTTCAATTAGAGTGAAGAGGTCCGGCCTGAGGAGCGGCTCCCCGCCGGAGAAGAGCACTGCCGGCGCGCCGAACTGTGCAAGGTCCTCGAGCATGGCGAGGCCGGCCTCGGTTGAGACTTCGCCCGTATCGGTCGCATACGAGGTCTCCGTGTCGGAATTGGCCGACGTCGCGTAGCAGTGAACGCACCGCAGGTTGCACGCCCGAGTACAGTTCCAGACCACGACGGGTTTCGGGGCGGCGGGCGCAGCGGACGGTCCTTCGCCGTCTGCGCCGTAGCGTAGCGCGTCCGACGCTTCTTCGGCGCCGCAATAGAGTTTCGATATCCCAATCACGTTTGCGAGGCTCTTTCGTAGGTTGCGATTGTTTCGGCGAGCCCGGCGATGGTGTGCGGTTCGGCCTCGACCGCCGGTTCTAGCCCCAACTCGCGCAGCGTCGCCGCGGTCGTCGGCCCGATGCTGGCCGTTCGCACGCGCGACCGGCGCACCGTTTCGGGGGCGACGGCTTCGAAGAAACTCCGCACCGTCGACGAACTTGTGAATGTCAGCCAATCGATTTCGTCGCGCGCCAGCATCTCGGCCACCTCGCCGGCTGCGGAATTGTCCGCGACGGTGCGGTAAGCGGCCAATGCGGTCACCCGCGCGCCGCGTGCGCGGAGGTCCTCGGCCAATTTTTCCGGGGCGATGTCCGCTCGCGGGCAGAGGATGCGCGCGCCCTTCAGGTTTTCCCGTGCGGCCAAGGCCTCGACAAGGGCTTCGGCCGTAAAGACGCAAGGCTCCAGGTCGGCCTGCACGCCGAATCGGGCCAGCCGCTCGGCCGTCGCCGAACCGATGACGGCGATGCGGTTGGCCGAAAGGGCGCGGGTGTCGAGGCCTGCCTCCGCGAGCGCCCGGAAGAACGCTTCAACGCCGTTCGTGCTCGTTAGGACGATCCAATCGAAGGATCCGACCTCCTCGACGGCTTGCCTGAGCGGCGCCGGGTCCGCGGGTTCGATGCGGATTACGGGCGCTTCGATCACGCGTGCGCCCATCTCTTCCAGGCGGGCGGATAGTTCGGTTGCCTGGTGGTGTGGGCGGGTGACGACGATTCGCCGGCCGAAAAGCGGCCGTTTCTCAAACCAGGCCGCGCGTTCCCTCAAACGCACCACTTCGCCGACGAGAATCACGGCGGGCGGTTTCAAGTCGGCCGACGCGGCCCGCTGGGGCAGCGTGGCGACGGTGGCGGTCAAGACGTCTTGGCGTGGCGTCGTGCCCCAGCGAATAGCGGCCGCCGGTGTGTCCGGCGCCAAACCGTGGTCCGTCAGTTTGCGGCAAATCTTGGCCAGGTTTCCCACGCCCATGTAAAAGACGAGGGTGCCTTTCCAGCGAGCGAGCGCTTCCCAATCGATGGCCGAGCCGCCTTTTTCCTCCGCCTCGTGGCCGGTGACAAAAGCGACCGCACTGGCGAGGCCGCGGTGGGTGACCGGTATCCCCGCGTAAGCCGCGGCGGCGACGGCGGCTGTGACGCCGGGCACAACCTCGAACTCGACTCCCGCGTCGGCCAGCGCGAGCGCCTCCTCCCCTCCCCGTCCGAAGACAAACGGGTCGCCGCCTTTCAATCGCACGACCGTCGCCCCGGCGCGGGCCCGCTCGACCAGCAGAGCGTTAATCTCGTCCTGCGACAGGGTGTGGTCGGCCGCCTGTTTGCCGGCGTAGATGCGCTCGGCGCGCTGCGGCGCCAGGTCCAGGAGGCGCGGCGAGACGAGGTGGTCGTACACGACCACGTCGGCGCGCGAGAGGCAGTCCCTGCCGCGAAGGGTCAAAAGGCCCGGGTCGCCGGGCCCGGCGCCGACCAGATAGACGCGTCCGTTGCTCATGAGCGGTCTCCATCGCTGCCGCTCTGAGGGATGTTCTCCGGCCCGGCGTCCAGGGCATCAAGGTTGAACATCCGTCGGACGGCCTCGACGGTGGCAAGCGTCTCGCTGACTGGTTCCTCCTCGGACACGCGGCGAAGGAAGGTTATGGGGTCGTGCAGGATGCGACCGCAGACCGACTGCATGAATTGCTCGAGTTGCCGGCGGTCGGCGTCGCCGAACTGCCCACCATACTGTTCAATGAGGGCCTGTTGAAGGTCTGCAAAATGCTTCTGAAGCAGGCGGATCGTCGGCGCCACCTGGAGCGAATCCACCCATTTGCTGAACGCGCGGACCTCCTCGGCGATGATTGCCTCGGCCCGCGGGATTTCCCTTCGCCGCTGCTCGAGGTTCTCGGCGACAATTCGTTCCAGGCCGTCGATATTGTAAAGATGGACGTTCGGAAGCGCTGAGAGTCGCGGGTCGGCGTCGCGCGGCACGGCGATGTCGATAATCACGACGGGGCGGCCGCTTTGCTTGAGCGGCTCGGCGAGCGCGTCGGCGTCCAGCACGATCTCCGGCGAGCCCGTTGACGAGATGACCAGGTCGGTGGCGGCGATGACGGCTGGAATATCCTCAAGACTGATGGCTTCCGGTTGGAACCGGCCGGGCTCGGATTCGGCGGTGTCCGCCGGAGTGTCTC
>Ga0307379_10000848_pt1 | contig 49758 bp, 40 predicted proteins | sample UN2MG_FD_202237 | JGI IMG/M metagenome (GOLD analysis project Ga0307379, IMG submission 202237) | Soil microbial communities from Risofladan, Vaasa, Finland - UN-2 | ecosystem: Environmental > Terrestrial > Soil > Coastal area > Acid sulfate soil | place: Finland: Risofladan, Vaasa | collected... | reverse complement strand
AGCGCTTCATCGTCCGCTTCAGGAACTTCAGAGCAGCCTTGCGATCCCGGCGCTTCGTGGCGAAGGCCTCGAGCACCTCGCCTTCGTGGTCCACAGCACGCCAGAGATAATGCGTCTCGCCGTTGATCCGCACAAACACCTCGTCCAGGTGCCAGCGCCAGCAAGAGTATGATCGGTGATGAAGGCGCCGCTTTCTAATCTCCGCGGCGAAGACTGGACCAAACCGGTTCCACCAGAACCGAACCGTCTCATGGCAGATATCGATCCCCCGCTCGAACAGCAGGTCTTCGACCTGCCGTAGCGAAAGCGGGTATCGAATGTACATCATCACCACAAGGCGGATGACCTCGGGCGAACTGTTGAAATAACGGAAGCGATTGCGCATCCGACGAAGCTACGGGAGGCCCCTGCCCGTCTCAAGCCAGCTTACTCTGACAAAGCCAAGAATTGCGAAGGTGATGATGACGTGACGGCGAAACAGGGTGACCGGGACCGGCCAAACCCGAGGCTTTGTCCGAGCCTAGAGCTCGATAGTCTGACTGGGCGTCGGTCCGCGGATTCCATCAGGGCCCGCGGTCGAATTGAGCCGCACACAGAGGCCGGATAGATGACTGCAAACCCCAACCTCGCCGCACATCAGAAATCCCTTGGCAAGCAGGGGGCGTTCATAGATGGCAATGCCGACTAATCCCTTGGCAAGCAGGGGTGTTCATAGATTGCCATTCGCGACCCCGCGTCATCGGTTCATGTTACGAGAACAGTCGGACAGTGAATGACCAATCGCCATGACACCACACCTCCGCCCAAGCCCATCTCGGATTCTGGCGATCCGCGGCCGCGTACATCGATTATCCTCACCGAACTTCTCAATGAGCTAGGAACAAGAGGGCTGACCGTCGTTGAACTCGTTACCATCCTGCGCCGGCGGGCCTATGGCGTAATCTTTCTGCTACTCGGACTAATCAGCCTGTTGCCAGGCATTTCGATCCCAGGTGGCGTGCTGATTGCGTGGTTCTCGCTTCAGATGGTGATCGGACGCAAGGTGCCCACGATACCGCGCGCGCTCGGCCGGATAAACTTGCCCGCCGACCGGCTGCGCTCGGGTCTCCGCCGGGTCATTCCATGGCTGGAGCGCCTGGAGTCCCACGTCGGCCCACGCTGGCCTTGGTTGACCGAATCGCCCATGCTCAACGTGCTTGGCGTGTTCATGGCGCTGGTCAGCGTCACTTTTGCGTTGCCGGTCCCGTTCACTCAGTTTCCGCCGGCACTGACTATCATACTGGTTGCGATCAGCATGCTGGAGCGGGACGGACGTGTTTTGGCGGCGGGGATTGGCGTTGGCGGTTTGGCGCTCACCGTGGGCTATTTCGCGATCAAGGCGACGGGGCGCGCCATCGGGCTTTGGTAAAGGGCGTCTGCTCTATCATCCCCACGGCCAGGGCGTGTCGCGCCGCTTGAGACGGCCCACTACCACGGTGACATTGTCGGACTTAGCGCCGGCCCTTTTGGCGACGGTTTCGGCAAGAACGTTGGCCGCGGTGTCGAGATCGGCCGCCATCGCGGTTTCGATCATTTCTTCCGGCTCGATACTGTCCCAAAGTCCATCGGTACATAGGACGATACTATCGCCGTGGCGGATCGTCGCTTCGCCGATGACGAGCTTGGGCGGTTCCTCGCCGCCGAGACTGCCGATGACGAACCGGCGATCAGGGTGTTCGCGGATCTCATCCTCGGTGATTTCGCCCATATCGACGAGGAGCTTGACGACCGACTGGTCCCTGGTGCGTTCCACGAGTTCGTGCCCCCGAAATCGATACAAGCGCGAATCGCCAACGGAGACCCAATACCCTTCGTTGGACTCGGCATAGAACGCTGTGCAAGTCGCGCGTGGTCCTTCTTTGGGGTCGTCGGTAAGTCCTTGGGTGGCATTGTGGGCCGTCATGCAAATGTCGCGAAGCACCGACGGTCCATCGAGTTCGTCGCGATCCGCGCGATTTTGCATGACCATACGGGCACTATCGATCACCGCCGCAGCCGCATCGCCGCCACGTGGGCGACCGCCCATTCCGTCGGCAACGACGAGAAGGCAGGTCGACGCGTCGTCGAGGACAAACGCTTCGAACCGATCCTGCTGCTCGCTTCGGCCGCCGACCTGCTCGCCTTGTCCGATCTCCCATTGGCGCATCAACCAACCTCCGCCGTCAGAATCCAATGGTACGCTTTGTCGAGTATAGCCTCGGCCAAAGAGACACACCGTGCATTTCCCGGTCGGTTGCAGGCCCGGTTGCCGCGGCGCATTTGCGAATCCGCCACGACCGCGGTCTCATCGAGAACTAAACGACACAACGAGCCCCACCCGTGAAGACAATAGGATCAGACCGGAACTGACCTAGCTTGCCGCAGTCAGCATGAATGAGAGCATCGTCGCAATGCCGAGGAAGGACATGAAACCGGCTATGTCGGTGACCGTCGTCAGCACGATCGACGAGGCGGTTGCCGGATCCTGACCAACCCGTGTGAGGCCGATCGGCACGAGCGCACCGGCGAACCCCGCCGCGACCATCGAGAGCACCATTGAAATCGCAATGACCAGCGCCAAGCCAATCGAACTCGACCAGATTAAGACGCCGATGCCGGTCGTAGCGGCGATGGCAATGCCATTCACGAACCCAGTAAACACCTCCTTGCGGGCGACACGCAGCCAGTGCCCGATGCCGATTTCGCGCAGCGCCAGACCGCGCATGGTAACCGCGAGTGCCTGAGCACCGGCATTGCCCGACTGGCCGGCAACGACAGGCAACAACACCGCAAGGGCCGTGTACTTGGCGATTGTGCTTTCGAACATGCCGACCACGGAGGCCGCAAGGAACGCGGTCAGCAGATTAATCTGCAACCAGGGCAGGCGCTTGCGCACCGCGAACATGGCCGGTGACAGCGCGCGTTCGTCGCGGCTAGCGCCGACCATTGTCTGGATGTCGACCGACGCCTGCGCCTCGACCGCGCGCACCAGTGCCGATTGCTGAATGATGCCGAGCAACCGACCGTCGAGGTCGATCACCGGCAGCTCGTGCACCTGGCCGCCCCTAAGCCGTGCCACCACTTGTTCGGCAGGGTCCGTTGCATGGACAACGTCGGCGATCGGGCTGGATATATCGTCGATTGGGGTCTCGTTCTCGGCAATGGCGAGATCCCGCAGTTCGACCATTCCGGCAAGACGATTGCTGTCGGCAACCACATAGAGCGCCCCTCGAGGCAGAGTTTCCGCTCCCCGCAGCCGCTCCCGTGCGGCGCCGACACTCATGCCGACACGCGCCAACACGAAACGCGTGTTCATCATCCGCCCGGCGCTGTCGGCGGGGTAGTCCAGCAATCGGCGCAATTCACGCGCGCCGGCGCCTGCCTGCTTCAACAGATCTTCACGGACCTGCGGGTCGATCTGGCCAAGCAGGCGCACAGCGCGATCAGGACGCAGGCTTTCCAGAAGCTCCGTGATCACCTTGCCCGGCAGCGCCTGGAAGGTCCGCGCCGCCGCGTCGGCGGTCATGCCATCGAGCGCTTCGGCGAGAGCAGTCTCCGGCATGTCCTGCAGAATTGCGGCAGCGGTAGCGCCAGCGCTGTCCTCCAGGCTGCGCCCGGCCTCGCGCGGGTAGCTGCTGACAAAACCGCGGTTGAGTGCCAAGGCCGCGCGTGCGAGTTCACCCGTCATCGCCGTCCTCCTTCTGAACTGCCGCGCCGGAACCCAACACCGTACGCAGCATTCCGCTCATTCCATCGTAATAAGCCGAGCTGATCGCCATCACCATGTCACCGGACGGCGCGGTGTGGCCGACGCCGGTGGTTTGCGCAAGGCCACGCCCAAGCGCAGCCCGCGTTAGCGCGCCAATCAGCCGATCCTGGCGGTCGACCACCGGCAGCGCACCGAGTTCATCCCATTCCGGCCGGCCGCGCGCGGCTTGGAGGGGGGTCCGGTCAAGCAACGCCGGCACCCGACGCCGGTGCCGCGTGAGGTTTGCGCCGAGCCCGAGGCGCACGAGATCGGCGATCGTAAGCAGGCCCTGGTAGCGTCGCTGTTCGGCGATAACGAAAACAACGCCGCTGACGCCGGCCCCGGTTGCGCGCAGCGTCTCCAGCGCCTCCGCCGCAGTGGTTCGAGGACCAAAGGCGATATAGTCCTGATCGGCCCAGGCGGCGACGGCGTGCTCCGGCAGGGCAAGATGGCGCCGGATGCGTCGTGCGGCTGAGGTGTCGCAAGCATCAAGCAGCGCATCCGCTTCCACGGCATCCAGGGTACGGAGCGCGATCGCTGCCGGACGAACCGCTGCGACTGAGAGGCGCTCTCCGACCGCTGCACGACTCATTGCCTTGAGCGCCTGTCCCGCAACAGCCGGCGCCAAGAGTTCCAACAGCCTAGCTGCGACGATAGCTGGGCAGGCACCAAGAAAGGCCGCTGCCTCGGCTGGTGGCAACGACTGGACGATGCGCGCTGCTCCTTCGGGATGATCAGCGGCGAAGCGAAGGGCAAGGTCGACCGGCTCAGTCACCCGACGTGTCCTCCGACTTCAGCACCGCAATCTGTTCGACGAAGCGGGCGGCTGGGACGTGCACTATCCCCGTCTTCGCGGCAATGACGACGCTGGTGGCGGTGATCTCGATCACGGTGCCCTCGATCTCACCTACGCGAACATGCTGACCAGCCTGGTAGCGTCCACGCACCTCTTGCGCCCCAATCACATTGCTGACATAGCCGCGCGCGCCCAGACCAAAGGCCAGCGAAAGCCCGGCCAAAACACCGCCCACGATCACTGCGATAATGATGATCAGAAACGTTACGTCGATCTCGATCTGGTCGAGACCGATAACCAGCGCCGCTACCATGATCGCGGCCTGCGCCATTCGACCGAGTAGCTCGGCCTGTGAAACACCGGCCGCGGCCGCCGCGGCGCTGACCAGCCGGCGGACGAATTCGCCGGCAAAGACCCCGACAGCCACAATCAATCCAGCCGCCAGCAACACTGGCAGGTAGCTGCCGGCCTTGCTCAGCCATCTTCCGACTGCGGTTATCCCAACCGCTTCCGCTGCGAGCGCCACGAACATAAGAAAGACCAGCCAAAAAACGGCGGCCGAAATGGCGGCTATCAGCGGTGCCGCGAGGCGAATTCGTCCCGTTGGGCCACTCCTGGCAAGGCGGCCTAGCATCGTATCGATTCCGCGGCAAAGACGCGCGGTCAGGCGGCGCGCGAATACCGCGATCAGGACACCCGCAATCAGCAGCAGTAGCGCTCCCACCAGATCCGGCGCGTGCTTGATGAGGTCGGCAATCAGGCGGTCGGCTGTCTGCCCGAATTGAGCGGCAATCCGTTTGATCAATTCCATGGCTGAACGTTCCTCGTTTGTCCTTCTCGCATCACGCCCGTTCTGGCCGAAGCCAGGTATCGCTCAAACGGCACCCTAGAATCCTGCCGCGTCATCCATACGATCCCAAGGGGAGGTAAGGCGCTGTCCGATCGGCATAAGTATGACCAACCGTGGCGAGAAGAGGCTTCCGCAGTCGTTGGTTCGTATTGGGGTGTAACCCCATTCGATACTGCGTTGTCCACGCATGTGACGGATTGAAGTCCGTGTGCGTTATCCGGGCCATCGCTCAGATGATCTCATCGTCGTCGAATAGAGCATCGCCACCAAGCTCCGTTTCAATGGCGTCGACCTTGCGTTCCGCCCCAACCGCGCTCGGCACCTGAGCGATGTGGAAAAGCGCGTCACCTTGGTTCACCACCGGTAGGTTTGTGCGCCCGATGATGAGGCCAGGCGCGTTGGCGCGCACCTCGGTCTCTACATCTTCGTAAGGGTTGGCGATCACGCCGAGCAGCTCATCTGACGTCATGCTCGCGCCCGTTGTCTTGAAGGTCCGCAGGATGCCGCTCTCGGGCGCGCGTGCCCAAGCACTGGAATGCGACAGTGCCGGCTGCGTGTGGGCATCGGCCACGCTGCGTGGCGGAACCATTCCCACAACCTTCATCACCCGCAGGATGCCACGTACGCCCGATCGAACGGCCAACTCGTCAAAACGCAACGCCTCGCCGCCCTCAAATGTCATTACCTCGATCCCCGCCTGCTTGCCCGCCGATCGCAACGATCCCGGCCGGTCCGGCGCATCGACAATCACGGGCGCTCCGAATGCCTTGGCCAGCTCCAGGCTGCGCCCGTGTTCGAAATCGATGCGAAGCTGAGGCAGGTTCACGCGGTTGATCGCGGCCGAGTGCAGATCGATACCGAAGTCGGATCGTGAGAGGACCTCACTCGAGAAGAGATGCGCGAGTTGGCCTGCCAGCGAACCTTTTATGCTGCCCGGAAATGAGCGGTTGAGGTCGCGCCGGTCAGGCAAGTAGCGCGAATGTCCGATGAAGCCGAAGACGTTGACGATCGGAATGCAAAGCAAAGTCCCCCGCAGCCGCCGCAGCGGCGGCGTGCGGCACAGTCGGCGGATAATCTCCACGCCGATGATCTCGTCGCCATGGATGACGCCACTGACGAAGAGCGTTGGCCCGGCCCGCCTGCCATGAATGACCCGCACCGGCAGCGTAATCGGCGTGTGGTTAGCAAGGAGGCTGACCGGCAGGTCGACGGTCGCTCTCGACCCTGCCGGCACGCTCACATCGCCGATGCGGAAGGGCGAGCGTGTCGCGCTCATCCCTTGCCGCGGGTCTTGGTCTCGCCAGTTTTTGCGTGCTTCTCGATGAACTCAATGATCTTGCCGGCAATGTCGATCCCGGTGGCCTTTTCCACCCCCTCCAGGCCGGGCGATGAATTGACCTCCATCACCACCGGCCCATGGTTAGAGCGCAGCATATCGACACCGCAAACATTGAGGCCCAAAATATGGGCAGCGCGAACGGCGGTGGAGCGCTCCTCCGGCGTGATCTTGATCGACGTGGCACTGCCACCGCGGTGAATGTTCGAGCGGAATTCGCCTTCGGCACCCTGTCGCCGCATTGCCGCGACCACGCGCTCGCCAACCACGAAGGCGCGGATATCGGAACCACCGGCCTCCTTGATGAATTCCTGGACCAGGATGTTGACCTTGACCCCGCGGAACGCTTCGATCACCGACTTGGCCGAGCTCTCGGTCTCGCCCAGCACAACGCCGATGCCCTGGGTGCCCTCTAGCAGCTTGATCACCACAGGCGCCCCGCCAGCCATCTTGATAACTTCGTCCGATTGTTTGGGGTCGTGGGCAAAGGTCGTTATCGGCAGCCCGATGCCCTTGCGGGCCAAGAGCTGAACCGAGCGTAGCTTGTCGCGCGAGCGCCCGATAGCAACCGATTCGTTGAGTGACCACACACCCATCATCTCCAGCTGACGCAGCACCGCTAGACCGTAGAAGGTGACCGACGCGCCGATGCGCGGGATCACCGCATCATACCCCTCGATCTTGGTGCCGTCGTAGTGGGCCGCCGGCCGGTGCGACGTGATGTTCATGGTGATCCGCAGCGTGTTGAAGATCTTGATCTCATGCCCGCGCGTCTCGGCCGCTTCGACTAGCCGTTTGTGCGAATAGAGATTAGGATTTCGCGCGAGCATCGCGATTCTCATTGAGCGTTCTCCTTGTTTGGGCGCTCCGGTACAACGGGCGCAACAAAATGCGTGTTCACTGGCTCAATCGACGCGTAATCAGGAATGAGCGGCTCGGATCAATGATCGCGCGACGTCGCAACGCGGTTCGCCCGAGAAGCAGCCGGAACCCCATCTCGTCTCGGTTTGTCAGTGTAACCTCGATCCGCCGGCGCGCGTCGCCGAACGCCATCAGAGTCTCGATCGCATAGCGGGTCTCCAGCGTCCCGCTGGAACTACGAATCCGACGTTCGCCTACCACCCGAGCTTCACAGTCGACGATGACGTGATTGTCGCGTTGCATCGGATGGAGTTGAAAAGCGATCCACTCACAGCCGTCGCGATCGAAAGGTCTGATGTCCCAGGCGTGCAGCGCCGACGATCGCGCGCCGGTATCGATCTTCGCCTTTAGCATCTGCACACCGAGTTCGGGCAACCCGACCCACTCGCGCCAACCGATTAAAGTCGGTTGGCGCGTCCGCCGCATTGTTCGTTCTTTAGATTTCTTTGTCGCCAATTTACGATGCCTGCATTTGGTGAAGCTCGTGAAGGCGTAATCGGATTGGGCGCAGTGACTGATTGCGCGGACAGTCCGACCCACCTTTGAAGTTCGTTACTCTGCTGGGTTTTGTGCCGCCGTTCGGTTCGCGACGGCCATCTCCAGGCTCGCCTCATTCACGCGGCGATAGCTGGCAAAGGTCCTTTGGCTCAAGACCACGAAGAACGTCTCCAAATCAATCAAGACTAACCCGCGTTCGTAGACCTCATCGGCGATCGCGCGAATGTGTGCCGGGTGCAGTCTGCGGCGGCCAGCGATCCCCCTCAGCATCTTCATGGATATCCGAAATCGACCACGCCTGTTTCCACCGAACTCTTGGTCATAGAGCATTGCCAGGCAGTCGGCGACGGCGGCAGCGTCGAATCTGTGGTTTTCGTTTTCCACTATTTTCCCTTATAGCAGATATTTTTTTCTGTATATAGAATATTTTTTCATATATTAGTCTTCGAGAACGTACTCATATTTGTTAAGGAGAGATTCCAAAATGGCGGATTCAGATGGCAAGCTAGCCAATACCAGCGCGGCGTCATCGCAAACCCCTGCAGGAAAGTCGGTGAAGCCAGCCGGTGCGGGCTCGGAAAAAGGCCGCTCAGCCACCGCGAAGAAACCAAAGACCGGCACACCACAAAAATCGACTTCGGTGAAGAACGCCCCGGCAAAAACGGCTGATCCCAAGCCGCGCCAGGAAGAGACTGCGGAGGCATCCGGCAAGGGAAAAATCAGCGTTCAGGTCGAGCAGGTTCTTGCAAGCGCGACGGGGGCAGTTTCCGAAGCCGTCGATGTGATTTCCGAAGGCGCCGACGCCTTTGCCGAAGTGAGCGATGTGAGCAAGGCGAAGAAGGCCGCGCCAAAGGAGACACGTCTCGCGCATATTGCCTATCTGCTTTATGCGTTGACCCCGATCACCGGGATATCGTTCGTCGCCGGCCTGATGCTGACTCTGCTTCGCCGCGGCAACACCGGCGTCAAAGGCACTCTCGTGCAGAGTCACTACAGTTGGTTGATCTGGACATTTTGGTACGGCCTGGTTGGGTTCGCCGTGTCCGCATTGCTGATCTTGATCTACGTCGGCTGGGCACTCATCGCGTTCACTGCAATCTGGATGGTGTGGCGGCTCGTCAAAGGCTGGCTGACGCTCTACGACGGCGAGGCCATGGCCAGTCCTAAGGCCGCACTATAGGCCTCGGGAGACTTCGATCTGACCCGAGACCGTGAGGACCGCAAATTGCGAGCGCCAAGGCAAAGCCGAGGCGCCAAAACCAGGTGTCGCAGCGTCGTTTTTTCGTTCTAACGATACGAACGCTCGTTGGAAAACGCAGCTTGGTAATTGCGAGACGGTGAGACGGCAATCCCCTCCTCAATCTTGCTAGGACGAGGACGGTCCCAACATCGCCGAACCCGATTTCGCCCGTTGGCGCGCCGCCGGTTTGTCCTTCGGCGATTGCGCCTCAATGAAAACCGAGGAGACGCTGCGGTATTTCCTTTTGATGCGCGCCTCAATTTCACTAACGGCCTGCTCAACATCGCGGCTGCTAAGCTCGTCGGCAAAGTCTACGGAGACCGCAACCAGCAGGTCATTGGGGCCGAAATGGACGGTGCGCAGCTCATGGAGTTTCAGCACGCCATCGGTTTCGCGGATGATCCGGCGCAAGCCCTGGATTACTGCCGGGCGCGCCGCTTCGCCTATCAGCAGGCCCTTTGTCTCCCAAGCGAGCAGCACCGCGACACCGGCCAGGATCACGCCGATCACGATGGAGGCGGCGCCGTCGAGCCATTCCTCGCCGGTAATCTGCGCCAGCAGAATGCCCAGGAACGCAGCGACGATGCCCATCATGGCCGCGCTGTCCTCGAGTAGCACCGTAAATATCGTCGGGTCCTTTGAAGCCCTGATCGCGGCCAAATACCCGCCTTTGCCCTTTCGTCCCTTGAACGCTTTGTAGGCGAACCACCAGGCCGCCGCCTCGAACACAAAGGCGAAGGTGAGCACGAGGTAGTTGATCCAGGCATCCTTGATCGGGTGGGGCTCAATAACCTTGACCACGCCCTCGTAGATCGAGACGGCCGAGCCCACCGCAAAGATCAATATCGCCACGATGAAGGCCCAGAAATAGATCTCGTTGCCGTATCCGAAAGGATGACGCTCGTCGGCCGGTTTCTTTGCCCGGGCGAGGCCGACCAGCATCAAAGCCTGATTACCGGTGTCGACCAGCGAGTGGATGCCCTCAGCCAACATCGCCGAGCTGCCGGTAAGAGCTGCGGCGATAATCTTGGTGATCGCGATGGCGCCGTTGCCTATGAACGCCGCATAGATCACCGTTTTGGACGACGGCACCGCCATTGGTTAACTCCCGTGCCGCTGCCCGTGCCGGGCAGCCATCTACGTCCTGCCCGACGGCCCAGCAAGAAGCAAGTGGATTGGACGTCGTGAACCGTTTGTGGGGAAACCGGAATGTCAATGGCCGTGGTACCGGCCACAATGCTTTTGCCAGCGCAATCCGGTAGGCGCTGTCAACTTAACGAAGGCAGGTCGCAGTTGAACGTTTGAGCTGAGCGGCTCAGGCGGCAGCGGTCACGGTCTGCCACGTGCTCATCGCTTCACCGCGAAACTGGCGCAACGTCTTGCGCGTGATCAGATGACGTTGGATATTGAAGGTGTTGTAGATGGCGGCGTGAATAGAGAGAAACCTTTGCGCCGATCCTGGCGATTTGAAACCCTGCATCCTGCGTTCTCGTTGTCGAACCGGCAGATGCGAATTCTCCGCCCGATTGTTGCTCCGCCCGCCGGTAACGTGTTTCTCCGTCATGCTGAGATCACGCAATGCCGCCCCGTATGACGGGAGTTTGTCGGTCACCACGTAGTTGGGTGCATATCCCTGTTTCTTGAGCAGCTTTCGCATCAGTTTGAGCGCGGCTTTCTTGTTTCGACGGGATTGCACCAGGATATCCAGCACTTCGCCCTCGCTGTCGACGGCACGCCAGAGGTACATCCGTTTGCCATTGATGGAGACGAACACCTCGTCCAGGTGCCAGCGACCGTCGGGCCGGGGTCGAAGGCGCCTTAGCTTACGGGCATAGGTCTGTCCGAACTTCAGAGCCCAGCGCCGAGCTGTCTCGTAAGAAATCTCTATGCCACGTTCGGCGAGCAGATCCTCCACATCGCGGTAGCTGAGCGGAAACCGGAAATACAGCCACACTGCTTGTTGGATGATGGCAGCCGGAAAACGATGCCGTCGGTAGGAGACTTTCTGCATCGCTCGACACTATCGTGCCAGCCATACCATGGTCACGACGTTTATGTGACAGCACCGGAAAGAGTATCATTCAGGAACGCCCATCTTGAAAACGCTGATTTCAGGTATGCCGAAAATGTATTGAAGGCCGATTTCAGCGGCGCTACGGGTCTCGACAAATGCTTCTTTGACGAAGGCATGCGAGAGCAGATACCATCGCAACACAACTCATAGTGCCCGTGCAGCGGATAGCTAACGTATCGTATCCTATAATCAGCCTCAGTCCGCCGCTGAACACGGCAAGGAGCTTAAGTCGTGGTGTGGGAAGGCCAGGCAAGAATGTGTCCTCCTCGTTCACGAACCTACCTTTGTCGTTCTGAGGGGGTCCGATCATATCATCTAGCCTCTTCGTGGTGCACTCATGGTGCACTCGGCGGCGAATACTGACGATATTCCACGATCAACCACGATACGTCGGTGGAACTAACTCGCTGATTCCACTTACGTAGTTGATCACCAGCGGTCGTCAGGTGTCATTACCCCGATATTCCTAATCCTGAGGTCGCAGGTTCGAATCCTGCCGGGCGCGCCAATCTTTTCAATAACTTAGCGATTGCGGACCGTCATCAAGAGTGTATGAGATGCTAGTCCTCTTTGTCCTTGTCTGGACGGACTGTCGAGGCGCTGTAGGACGTTTTGTCAGTTTGCGCATCAGCTCCGGTTAGGCTCACGTCATAGCCCCAAAGCCGGCGAATGTGAGCAAGCACTTCGTCCATGCCGCCTTCATTAAGGCGAACATCGTCGCGCATCGTATGGTGCAGGTGCAAGACCCGGTCGCCGCGCAGGTCGACGTCGACAACCTGGATGTCGGGCTCGATGGCCGCCAGATCGTACGATCGGGCGAGGGCTTCGCGCACGCCATGATAGCCCCGTTCGTCGTGGATACTGCCGACATTGAAGTGCGGCTCAGATGCATCGTTGCTCAGCACGAACAGCCGCAATTCGCGGATCAGGCGTGGGCTCAGATATTGCCGGATAAAGGATTCGTCGCGGTAGTTCGCCCAGGCATCTTTGAGCGTGCCGCGCCAGTCGCCGCACCCGGCGATCTCCGGAAACCACTCCCGGTCCTCTTCTTCCGGCGCGCTGCAGATGCGCCTGATATCGGCCATCATGGCAAATCCAAGCGCATATGGATTGATGCCCCGGTAGTGCGGATCGTCGAACTCCGGCTGGCGCAAGACGTTGGCATGGCTGTGCAGGATCTCCAGCATCGCCCCGTCGGTCAGCAGGCCTCGCTCGTGCATCGTGTTGGTGATGTAGTGGTGAACGAAGGTGGCACAGCCTTCATTCATCACCTTGGTCTGTTTCTGCGGGTAGAAATACTGCGCGATATTACGGACGATACGGACGATCTCGCGCTGCCAGGGCTCCAGAATCGGGCTGTTCTTCTCCAGGAAGTAGAGCAGGTTTTCCTCGGGCAGTTTTAGTTTCTTCTTGCGCTCGGCGATGTCTTCGTCGGCGTCTTCCGGTTTGTCGCCGGCGCCGTTGCCGGGCACCGTGCGCCACAGATCGTTGAATGTCCGGTCTTCGTAGTCGCGGCGCTCGCGTTCGCGCTTCAGCTGCTCGCGCAGATTGAGCTTGGGCCGGCGGCCATAGCGGAACACCCCCTGATCCATCAAGGCATGGGCGCTGTCGAGCAATTCCTCGACCGCCACGACGCCGTGCTTTTCGTCACACTCCGCAATGTACCCCTTGGCAAAGTTCAGGTAGTCGAGAATGCCTTCGGCGTCGGTCCATTGGCGGAACAGGTAGTTGTTCTTGAAGAAGTGGTTGTGGCCGAAAGCCGCATGCGCCATCACCAGGGTCTGCATCGCCATGGTGTTCTCTTCCATGTTGTAGCTGATGCAGGGATCGGAATTTATGACGATCTCGTATGCGAGGCCGCTGTAGCCCTTGCGATAGAGCCGCTCTTCGCGAACGAACTGCTTGCCGAACGACCAATGCCGGTACATGAGCGGCATACCGTGCGAGGCGTAGGCGTCGAGCATTTGCTCGGAGGAGATGATCTCGATCTGATTGGCATAGATGTCGAGGCCCAGATCGTCGAGTGCCACCTCCGCAATGGCATCGTAGGTTCGTTTCAAGGTGTCGAAGTCCCATTCGGACCCCTCAAACAGAAGTTGGCGGCCCGTCCGCGGGCTGATCTCCACCTCGCTCTCGGCCGCATCCGCGCTGCCCATCAGTTTTTACCGTCCTGCTTGGCAAACAACTCGCGAAAGACCGGATAGATGTCGCCCGGCGAGGCGACGCGCTTCATTGCGAAATTGGGCCAGCCACCGCTGACCTCCTGGTAGTTGCGCCACAGGGCGGCTCCGGTGCCCGGGTTCATGAACAGCCCGGTCTCGCGCTCGTCGAGGATCTCGACATAAGCGTAGTACTGGCATAGCGGCATGAGTTCATTGTTGAGCATTGTGACGCAACGTTCCGAATCGCCGCTGTAGTTCTCGCCATCGGAGGCTTGGGCGGCATAGATGTTCCAGTCCTTGCTGGGATACCGCGCCCTGACGATTTTGAGCATCTCGTCGAGTGCGGTGCTGACGACAGTGCCGCCCGTCTCGCGGCTGTGGAAAAAGGTCTCCTCGTCGACTTCCTGCGCCTCGTGCGTGTGGCGGATAAACACGATGTCGATGTGCTCGTAACGGCGCTGCAGGAACAGGTAGAGCAGGATGAAAAAACGCTTTGCCAGGTCCTTTTCCCGCTCCCCCATCGAGCCGGATACGTCCATGAGACAAAACATGACGGCCTTGGTGTTGGGCTCCGGCTGCGGCTGGCGGTGGCGGTACCGCACGTCGATGGGATCGATGAAGGGCACGGCACGCCGTTTGCGCTGTATCTCCTCGACCTGCTTCCTGAGCGCCGACAAACGATCGCGATCGGCCTCGCTTCCGGTTTTGCGGCTTTCCAGCTCGGCGATCTCCGCCTCGAGCGCTTCCAGCTCGCGCAGGCGTGGACGCCTGAGCGCGAGCCGCCGGCCCAGGCCGTTGCGCATGGTTCGCCTGACGTCGATGGCCGAGGGCGACCCCGACGTCGTAAATCCCGCCGGCCGCCATTTTTGGGCGTAGATCTCCTTGAGGTCGGTCTTGACCAGGTCGGGCAGCTCGAGGTCCTCGAAGAACAGTTCGAGGAACTCCTCGCGCGACAAGGCGAACTCGAACACGTCCTCGCCCGAACCCTCGGCCGCGCCGTCCTTGCCGTCGCCCTGCCCGCTGCCTCCGTTTGGCTTTGGGACCTTGTCGCCGGTCAGGAATTCCTTGTTGCCGGGGAGCACGCCGTCACGGCGCCCGCCTTTGGCATCATGACGCAAGCGCGGCTCGGCAATGCCCTTGGCCGGGATCGAGACAGTCTCGCCGCCGGCGATGTCGGCAACCTTGCGCTCACCGACGGACCGGTTGACCGCCTCTTTGATCTGCGCGCGCGCGCGTCGCAGAAAGCGCTGGCGGTTGCCAAGGCTCTTGTCCTTCGGGTTCAGCCGGCGGTCTATGAGGTGGAACATGGCGCATTCGCGACCGTTAGCCGCCTGCCTTGTTGACGCGCATGTACCATTCGACCATCCGGCGCACCTGCCGTTCGGTATAGCCCCGTTCGGTCAGGCGTTGGACGAACTCGGTGTGCTGCTTGTCCGTCTTCGTGTCCTTTTTGGTGCCGAAGCTGATCACCGGGAGTAGCTCCTCGACCTGGCTGAACATGCGTTTCTCGATGACCTCGCGCAGCTTCTCGTAGCTGGTCCAGGCTGGATTCTTGCCTTTGTTCTGCGCCCGCGTGCGCAGCGCGAATTTGACGACCTCATTGCGGAAGTCCTTGGGATTGGCGATGCCGGCCGGCTTCTCGACCTTGGAGAGCTCGGCGTCCAGCACCTCGCGGTCGTAGATCTGTCCGGTGTCGGGATCCTTGTAGTCCTGTTCCTCGATCCAGGCGTCCGCGTAGGCGATGTATCGGTCGAACAAATTCTGGCCGTACTCGGTATATGATTCCAGATAAGCCTTCTGGATCTCATGGCCGATGAACTCAGCGTAGCGCGGCGCCAGCTCGGACTTGATAAACTCGAGATATTTATCCTCGGTCTCCTGCGGGTATTGCTCGCGCTTCACGGCCTGCTCGAGCACGTACATCAGATGGACAGGGTCGGCGGAAATCTCTTCGGTGTCGTGGTTGAAGGTCTCGGACAGCACCTTGAAGGCGAACCGGGTGCTGACGCCCGACATGCCTTCGTCGATGCCCGCGGTTTCCCGGTACTCCTGCATCGACTTGGCCTTCGGGTCGGTGTCTTTCAGGTTCTCGCCGTCATAGATCCGTAGTTTGGAGTAAAGCGTCGAGTTCTCGTGTTCACGCAGGCGGGTTAGAGTACAAAAGCCGGCGAGCATCTTGAGTACCTCGGGCGCACATGGCGCATCGCCGAGCTCGCTGCCGTCGAGCAGCTTTTGGTAAATCTGGGTTTCTTCCGACACGCGCAGGCAATAGGGGACCTTGACCACGCTGATCCGGTCGAGAAACGCTTCGTTGTTCTTGTTGTTCTTGAACTGCTGCCATTCCGCTTCGTTGGAATGCGCCAGAACAATACCCTGATACGGGAAGGCGCCGACACCGTCGGTGCTGACATAGTTGCTTTCCTGGGTCGCGGTCAGCAGGGGGTGCAGCACCTTGATCGGGGCCTTGAACATCTCGACGAACTCGAGCAGGCCCTGCGTGGTGCGATTGAGGCCCCCCGAATAGCTATAAGCGTCGGGGTCATCCTGGCTGTACGTCTCCAGCTTGCGGATGTCGACCTTTCCGACGAGGGCGGAGATATCCTGATTGTTCTCGTCGCCCGGTTCGGTCTTGGCAACGCCGATCTGGCGGAGCTTCGACGGCATCATCTTCACAACGGTGAAGCGGGAGACATCGCCTTCGAACTCGTCGAGACGCTTAATCGTCCAGGGCGACGCCAGGCCCGTGAGGCGCCGCTGCGGGATGCCGTATTTATCCTCGAGCAGGGGGCCGACCTGCTCGGGGTCGAACAGGCCGAGTGGCGATTCGAAAAGCGGACTGATCTCGTCTCCGGCCTTGAGAACGTAGATCGGCTGATTTTCCATGAGTTTCTTGAGACGCTCGGCAATCGAAGATTTGCCGCCGCCGACCGGACCGAGCAGGTAGAGAATCTGCTTTCTTTCCTCAAGACCCTGAGCGGCGTGGCGGAAAAAGCCGACGATACGCTCCATCGTGTCTTCCATCCCGTAGAAGTCCTTGAAGGCGGGATAGCGTTTTAATGTTCGGTTGAGGAAGATCCGGCCGAGCCGGGTATCCTTGCTGGTGTCGACCAGCTCGGGTTCGCCGATTGCGGCGATCATGCGCTCGGAGGCGCTGGCGTAAAAGCCCTTGTCGTGGCGGCATCCCTGCAGGTAGTCCTGCAGGCTCATCTCGGTCTGCTTCTTGCGCGAAGTGAACTCGGTGATCGGGGGGAGAATCTCCATCGGTCGATCCTGTCCGGCGGCGGGGATGATTTCAGCCTACGTTACGTCATTAACGTTAATCGGACGTTGACGTAGAGAAATACGCGTGAGCGAGACCCCGCGTTCCCAGCAAGCCGATCAAGATCGCGTTACCCGGCCAGATCCCGAGGCACGATCGCTCGGCCAGGTTTGAATGAATGAATTTTGTGCCCGACAGCGAATTCGCATCGAACAGAGCCGATCCGGGAGCAGGCCGATCGGATGCCCGCTTATGGCCCGAACTGCCGAAGGGCAACCTTGATGCTTGGCGTTAGAGGGACAGCGATCGGGTCGATGGCCGGCGCGTCGGCAAACAGATGCCGCTCGTCAGGCCAGTGAATCCTCGAAGGCTTCCTGCGCGGCGTCGCTGCCGTAGCAGATCAGGACATCGGCAGGCGAAACCAGGCCCATATTGCCAAGAACCATCAGCGCGACGATGATCCGCCGACGGATCGGATAATTCACGATCATCTCGGACTCGGTCGTGGTGAAGCCGGCGCCGGTGAGCGCCGAAACGCACTGAAATCGGGCGACGTTTTCCGCCAATCCGGTGATGCGCATTGCGACCGCCGCAATCCGCACGACGATGAACGAGAAACTGAAAAGCACGGCGATCGTCAGCGCGGCCGCCATATGCGGCTAGGCTCCAAGCATTGTGCGGCCGATCGCAACCGCGCCATCGGTAAAAAGCCGAAGCTCCTTGTCGATATCCGGCAGGGACAGAATCTCGCTCGCAGTTGCTATCGCGCCAACGAAACCTTTCGTGTGCCAATGGCCGGGTGCTGGGAGTTCGGGCAAAGTATCCGCACTCAGATGCGGCCACGGGTTGATATAGAAATACGGCTCGCCATAGGTGCCGTCGCCCGGTGACATGCCCACGCCAATGCCGCGCGCAGTTTCGAAATCGCCGTCTTCGAGGCGGATATAAGTCGCGATGTCGAAATGATGCGGCCAGCAACGCACCGGGCTTGGTCCGGGATCGAGGTGGGCGTTTTTCTCCACTGATGCCGCCAAGACTATATCGGCAAGCATGAACCATGACGCCAGAACCTCCAGGTCCTCGGCAACCCCGTCGAGCGCGTAGGCATCGATCCGCTCGACCGATGCCGGCAGATCGTAGGGCAGCGTCGTCGACGCCGTCGGCGCAAGGCCGGTATTGGCAAGTTGCGTATCCAGCCATTCGGCCGCATCGGTGTCGGCAATGCCGGCGAGTTTGCGTGCCGCGATTTCCTGCCCGTCGTGGATGACGATCAGCTCGAAACCGGAAACCGCAAATCCGATGACGGTTGTGCCGGTCTTGCCCATGATCGGCTGGGACAGGAACGCGCCGCGCTTGCGCTCCCAACCCAGGTTGGAGTGGCTGTCGTCGGGCGCCGCGGTGAGGTTCGCGCGGGCGGCCTTCGTCACCAATTGAACCGCCTTGTGCGCCAGATCGCGTGCCGTGCTCAATCTTGCCGGCGCGATCCGTCGGATGCTGCCTAGATCGTTCATTGGGTTGGTTCCTATCGGTTCTTTCCGGCAAGGCGCATGGATTTATACGAGATCGGCATCGGTCATGACCTCGACCAATGCCGGGCCTTCATGCGCCAGCGCTTCGACGATTGCCTCCTCCAGGGCGCCGGCTTCGGTGACGCGTATGCCATGCCCGCCGCACAGCTTTGCAAATGCCGCAAAGGACGGATTGTGAAGGTTGGTTTCCCAAACCGGCCATTCACCGGCCCGCTGCTCCTTGGAAATCTTTCCAAGCTCGCCGTTGTTCAAAAGGATATGCGTGATGTCCATGCCGTATTTGACGGCGGTCGTGAAATCCATCGGGTACTGGCCAAAGCCGCCATCGCCAGAGATCGCGACGATCTTGCGTCCGGCGAATTCCGCAAAGTCCTGCGTCGCCGACCAGGCGCCCATCGCGGCGGGAAAGGCAAACCCGATGGAGCCGAGATAGCCGGACATGAGAACCCGTTGGCCCTTGGTCTCGAAATAACGGCCAAACGAGTAAGTGTTGTTACCCACATCCACGGCGATCACGGCATCGTCAGGACAGACCTCCGAAAGGACACCGAATATCGCCGCCGAATGAATGCCGTGGCCGCGGTCTTCGGCAAGGCGTGATTCCTTTTCCGCCCGCCAGATGCGCCAGCGCTCGACCAATTCCGCAACTTGATCCACGCTGTTGTCCGGGCGCGAAATTCGCGGCGCGATGGCTGCGCAGAAAGCACCGATTTCACCCCATATGGGCAGCGCCACCGGATGGAACTTGCCGAGCTGCATGCGTTCGAAATCCACCTGGATGATCGGTTTCGAGCGTTCGATGCCGGTGTGATTGGAAAAGGATGAGCCGAGTGCGATGATCAAATCGGTTTCGTTCATCAACCAGCTTGCGATCGGCGTACCCGACCGTCCCAGGACGCCCGCGGCGTTGGGATGCGCATCCGCAATCAGTCCCTTCGCTTTGAACGTCGTCAAAACCGGCGCGCCAAGTTTTTCGGCGAACTCGACTATGGCGTCCCGGGCCGCGATAGCGCCGTGCCCGACAATGATAATCGGGCGTTCGGCGCCGCCGATCATCGCGGCCGCCTCCTCAAGATCTTCATCGGAGGGAACGACAACCGAACCCGCTATTCGCCCGTCCGCTTTACCCGCTTGGGCATCGCTTGGCAGGGTTTGAATGTCGTCGGGAAAGATCAGGTGCGAGACATCGCGCTCAACGATTGCCGTCTTGCAGGCAAGCGACATCAACTCGGCATGGTTCGACGTGCTCAAGACCGGCTGGGAGAAGCGGGTTACGGCATCGAACGCGGATTTCAGATCGATGTCCTGAAAGGCTCCCGGACCGAACACCTGGGTCTGCACCTGTCCCGTCAACGCCAGTACCGGCGCCCGGTCGACCTTGGCATCCCACAGCCCGGTCAGGAGGTTGGTGGCGCCAGGGCCGGCAATCGTCAGACAGGCGGCGGGCTTGCCGGTCAGCTTGCCGTAGGCCGAGGCGGCAAACGCCGCGGCCCCTTCGTGGCGCACGCCGATATAGCCCAGCTCGCCGTCCAGCACGCGCAGGCGAATGGCGTCGGCGAGCCCCAGATTGGAGTGCCCGACGATACCGAACACCCGTTTGACCCCCCAGTTGACCATGGTCTCGGCCATCAAGTCGGTGACCGTGCGGGCCCGGGCCGGCTCCGCTTCCAGGCCAACAAAAATTCCGCCGTCACGGATCTCGACCGGGTAAAGCGTCTGGCCGCTATCCGCATGCCCGCCGGGGGGCGCCCCGGTGAGGGGATCGAAGTCCCAGCCATGCCACGGACAGCGGATCCAGCATTTCCCGTCCGCGCCGGTTTCGATCGACCCCTCGCCGAGCGGGCCACCTTGGTGGGGACAATGATTGTCCATTGCCGCCCACTTTCCGGCGAAATGGGAGAGGCAAATCGAAACGGTTCGCGCCGTGACCGTTTTGACCCGGCCTTCGGGCAGATCGTCGATGCGCCCGACATTGATCCAATCAAGATTTTCAGGGTCCATCGTGTTTCCGTCGTCCTGCTTGCTCATGACACGCCGCCATAGGCGACGCCCGACAAATCCGAGATTTCCTTCTTCCACGCCGTCAAATCGCCGGCCGCGAATTTGGACAGATGATCGTGGCCGCAAGCCCGCGCCATGACCTGCATGAGTTCGACCGATGCCTCGAAGAAGTTCTTCAGCTGATTGGCGGATTTTTCGACGACAAGGCGGCTCATCAAGTTCGGCTTCTGCGTGGCGATGCCGACCGGACAATTGTTGGTGTGGCAGGCCCGCATGGCGATACAGCCAATGGCCTGCATGGCCGCGTTGGAGACGGCAATTGCATCGGCGCCGAGCGCCATGGCCTTGATGAAATCGACGGGTTTGCGCAGCCCACCGGTGATGATCAGCGAAATATCGCCGCGGTCCAACTGGTCGAGATGCCGCCGCGCCCGGGCCAGGGCGGGTATGGTCGGAACCGAAATATTGTCCCGGAAGATGATCGGCGCAGCACCCGTACCGCCGCCCCGTCCGTCCAAAATGATGTAGTCGACACCAACCTCCAGCGCGGCATCGATATCTTTCTCGATGTGCTGGGCGGATAGCTTGTAGCCAATCGGAATGCCGCCGGTACGATCGCGGACCTGATCGGCGAAGTCGCGTATCTGGCTGACTTGCGTCCATTCGGGAAAGCGCGGCGGCGAAATCGCGGGCTCGCCCTCGCGCAACCCGCGCACCTCTGCGATCTTGCCCTTGACCTTGCTGCCAGGTAAATGCCCGCCGGTGCCGGTCTTGGCGCCTTGTCCGCCCTTGAAGTGGAATGCCTGGACGTGTGCGAGCTTCGCCCAATCAAAGCCAAAACGCGCGGACGCCAGCTCATAGAAATAGCGCGAATTGGCTTGTTGCTCCTCCGGCAGCATGCCGCCCTCTCCGGAACAAATGCCGGTCCCGGCAAGCTCGGCGCCGCGGGCGAGCGCAACCTTCGCAGGCTCCGACAGGGCGCCGAAACTCATGTCCGAGACGAAGAGCGGTATCTCCAACTTGAGCGGCTTTTGTGCATTCGGGCCAATAACGACTTCGGTCCCCACCTCGTGATCGTCGAGCAAGGGCGGGCGATGCAGTTGTGCGGTAACGATCTGGATGTCGTCCCACGAGGGCAGTTGATCGCGCGGGACGCCCATCGCAGCCACCTCGCCGTGATGTCCGGTCTTTGAGAGCCCCTCGCGCGCGTATTTCTGGATCAGCGCGTTGTAAGGCTCTTCGGCCGTTCCATGACCCGTGTCGGCGTAGAGGCCGAGATAGTCGCCGCGATTGAAGGGCTGCGGATTCTGCTTTGCCCATTCAGCGATTTCATCCGCATCGACGTGGACCTCGCCGTCTTCGAGCCACGATGAGAACTTCGGCAATACCTCCTTGTTGGCATATTCCGACACGCCGGTGTCGAGGCGGTAATCCCAATTGTGAACGCCGCAGACCAGATTATTGCCGCGGATAAATCCGTCGGACATCAGCGCGCCGCGGTGAAGGCACCGGCCATAGAAAACAGACACTTCGTCATCAATTCGCACGACGACCAGGTCGACCTCGCCGACCAGGGCATATTCAGGATTTCGATCCTGCAACTCTTCGTATTTGGCGACTGAGACATTTTTCATTGGTCCTGCGAACTCCGATTTTGATGAGACGTGCTTCCAATTGTGACGAGCGGTTTGGCCGAGACGGCGATAGGTTCGGTTTCCGGGCAAGCGCCCATGGCGCCGACCTTGGCCGCGTACCAGCGGGCAGCGGGCGTCGCGCTCAATCCGTGTAGCAACGCGCTGATCCAGACCGCGTTGATCGCAATCGCCAAGACCGGCTCGGCGAGTTGGTGGCTGATCTTCGGCAATATGAGCAGCGCAAAGAGTGCCGTTGCCAAACCGCGAGGCCCGAACCAGCCAAAGAAAATGCGCGTCAGGGGTGACGCATCCGTTCCGATGAGCGAGAGCCAGATCGCCAAGGGACGAACCACAAACAGGCTGATCAGGATAATTGCTAGAATGGTCGGGGTCAGGTGCTGCAGGGCTTCGGGAACAAGCGCCAGCCCCATCAGGAAGAATGCGGCCCAGGTCAGGAACTGACCTTCGCTCTCCGTGAACTCATAGATGAATTTGCAGTGCCCCTTGACGATATTGCCAAAGCACAGGCCCGCTACAAACGCTGCGATAAAGCCATTGCCGCCAATCTGGGTGGCGCCCAGATAAGCGGTGCCGGCAAGCGCCAGCGCGCCGATACCTTCAAACGTATCTGATGTCAGATCGTGTTTGTGGGCAAGCAGCAGCAGCTTGCCGCCGATAATGCCGACGGCAATCCCCACCAGGGGGCCAAGCCCCAACTGTTTGATGGCAAAGAGAACCCAATTGGTCTGGGTGCCGTCCATCGCTTCTGCCGCGAGGCTGGCGAAAAGAAGGATCGCCGGCAGGGCGAGCCCGTCATTGAGGCCGCTTTCCACGGTCAATGCCCGCCTGACCCGATCGGGGACGATGGGGTTGGTCACAACAGCCTGACCAAGCGCTGCGTCGGTCGGCGCCAGTATCGAAGCCACCAAGGCAACCGCCGCCAACGGCCAACCAGGCAGAAATGCAAAGGCGGCAAGCGTCCCGAGCAGAATGGCGGCCGGCAGCCCCAGGAGCAGCATCCGAACGGGCCACACATGACGCACGCGCAAAGCGTACAAATCGGTCTGCGCCGCGTCCAAAAACAACAGTATAACCAGGGCGATTTCCGCAACCAGATGGAGGCCGTGTTCGGCTTCCTTTTGGGGCAGCAGTCCGGTCGTCGAAAGCGCCAGGCCCAATGCCAGGAAGACCATTGGCGCCGTCACTACGGTCCTTGCCAACCGCTTCGCCACCATCGTGAACGCAGCCGTAAAACCGGCTACGATCAACAGACCCGTTATCATGATCGCTGTCCTAATTCCTTGGTGGCGGTGATTTGAATTAGTTGAGATGGTCGGGTGGCGACAATCGTTACAATGCACAGCTGGCAGGTTCGCATTTCCGTACTGTGCTCGGAGGCTTGATCGCGCTTGGGCGTAGGCACGACAATATGCAGATACGCTCGCGCAGCGAAACCGGAAGTGATCAAAAGCCCGATCGCGACGTGATATCCGACCTCAAGAAGGACGATGGGCCATCTACGGATACGTTCGTCCGCACGAATATCGGCTGGATGCGGGCAAGCGCGCGCCGAATCCTGCGGGACCGGTTCCTTGCCGAAGATTGCGTTCAAGCCGCCTTTGTGAACGTCTTCAAGAACCTGGACGGTTTCAAAGGTCAGTCAAGCTTAAGGACCTGGATGCACAGGATTGTGATCGATCAGGCGCTGATGTCTTTGCGGGCGCGAAATCGACTGCAAGAGAAGTCGATCGACGATCTTCTGCCGGCGAGCGCCCCGCCGAAAAAGTCGCGCTCGACGCCAAGCGCGGCATCGTGACGGCAGACGGTGCGCGGCGCTATGGCGTCGTGCTGACGGCCGATCTGCAAGCCGACGAGAGCGCCACCGCGACGCTGCGGCGCACGAAGGCCGCTGAACGGGGCGAGACCGCGCTCTTCAATTTCGGCGGCACGGTCGAGGAGCTGAAGGCGCGCTGCAAGGCCGACACCCATCTGGAGCCGCCCACGGCGCCGGTGTTCCAGAAGTGGATGGGCCCGGCCGATATGCGTGACGCGGCGGATTAGCCTACACTCCTGAGCCCCGACCCGCTGCTGCGCGAAATGGATCTCTATGTCCCGATGTATCGCCCGACGACGCCTGGCGCTGGCATTCCTGCTGGCTGGTGTGTTCGTGTCCCCAGCACACGCCAAGGATGGCTGGCACGGCGCCGAACGGCCCGGGGCAAGAGCGCTCTTCTATGGCGAAGTGCCGCCGACTGGACGGCAGCCCAACCCGGAGACGATCCAGCTCATTCTGCGTTGCGCGGACAAAGGAAGGGCCATTGTCGTGTTCGTGGCGGAGACCAGCGCGAAGCTGAAACCTGGCAGGGCCCTGCGTGTGCTGCTGTCCGTTGCCGGGGTCCGGTCCGCGGCGATGGGCCGAACCACGGCAAATCAGCTCGCCGGTGTCCCGAGCCTGCGGGCCACACTCCCCCTCCATGCCAGGGTGTTCGCCGCCATGACCGAACCCCGGACTTTGCACATCCAGGCGGGTGGCTGGCAAAGGTCGCTACCGCTCAACGGGCTCGGCGGCCGGCTGAAACGGCTCACGGCGGGTTGCCGGAAATAGCCTGCACGGGCGCCCTCACGCTACGCCTCCGCCGCCATCACGTCCTTCAGGTCGATGTCGAAGCGCTCCCCGCATGATCGCGCAGATCTCGTCGTAGCCGGCGCCGGACCGGGTCGGCGCCGGTTACCGGCGGCAGGCGGGCGTGTTACGGTCCGCCTGCATTTGTCACCGGCCGGGGCCTGCCGATGGGACCGAACCGAATATTTCGATCGATCATCAGGCAGTACTTCCGGCTGCACGGCGCGGATATCGTGTGGGGCGGCGGGGCGTACAAGTTCACGTTCGACACCGGCGAGGAATTCCCGTTCGAGCTCAAGGACCCGTCGTTGTTTCGCGACATGGCGGTTCATGGGTCGATTGCGTTCGCCGAAGGCTTCGTCGACGGCAAGTGGGACATCGATTTCGACCAGATGGAGCCCCTGCAGCGGCACATGATGGCGCGCGGCATGGCGCGGCCGCTGCCGCACAATTTTCTTTACCACAAGGCCCGGCAAACCTTCTCCCGCACCGGCCGGACGGGCGACGCCGAGGCAAGCCGCAGCAACTCCGCGCACCACTACGACCGAGGCAACGATCTGTTCGCATCGTTCCTCGACGAAGGCATGAACTATTCGTGTGGCTTCTTCGACGATCCCGAGTGGGATCTTGCGACCGCGCAACGGCGCAAGGTCGACCTGACGCTCGAACGCCTGCAATTGTTCGAGGGCGCCAGGGTGCTCGACATCGGCTGCGGCTGGGGCAATGTGGCGATCGAGGCGAGCCGGCGCGGCTGCGACGTCACCGGCATCAACCTCGCAGCCGAGCAGATCGAGCTCGCCCGGAGCCGCGCTGAGCTGGCGCAGGCCAAGGCCCGGTTCGTGCTTGCAGATTATCGGGATTTCGCGCGCGACCGCGAGGCTTCCTTCGATCGCATCGTTTCCATCGGCATGATCGAGCATGTCGGCAGGCGTCAGCACCGCGTGTTCTTCGACCGGGTCCGGCGCATGCTCAAGCCGGGCGGGCTGGCGGTGGTTCATTCGATCGTCGACTGGCCCTACGGCATCAACGAGCCGTGGCTCGAGCGTTACATCTTTCCCGGCTCCTACGCACCCCGGCTCAAGGAAATGGTGGACTGCGCAAACGCCGCCGGATTGCGAACGGTCGGCGGACCCTACCGGCACGACGGGGCAAACTACGCGGCCACCCTGGGGCACTGGCGCAAACGGTTCCTCGCCAACTACGACACGCTCGACCCGGCACGGTATCCCGAGCGGTTCAGGCGGCTCTGGGTGGCCTATCTGGCCGGCTGCGAGGCGGCGTTCGGCACGCTCGGCTTGCACAATGCCCAGGTCGTCTATCAGCGCCCCGTAGAGGGATGACGGTTTTGCCGCGGTGTGCGGCCGTTTGGGCCGGGCCACATTCGAGCCAGTCGTGGCCGCGCCCCGCACCTACCCCTTCGCCGCCATGATCCCTTTCAAGTCGATGTCGAAACGGTCCAGGACGATCGCGCAGATTTCGTCGTAGACGGCGCCGACGCGGATGGTCTCCCAAGAAATCAGATCGACGATGGTGCTGCCGAGCCCACCCTCGGTGCGGTAGGGGACGAGCCCGTAATCGACGGTGATGTCGGCGGCCTCGAGCACCTGGTCCTCGATATCGCTGAAGACGAACTTGCTGCCCGTCAGCGAGCGGTTGGCCGAGGAGCCGACGACGGCGTATTCGTTCTCCCGCGCGAGGCGCGCGATCTCGTCGTGCAGCGGCCCGGCGTTGAGCAGCATGTCCATGGTGCCGGCCTTGGTCGCGTTCTTGAGCGCGAAGGGCGGCAGGCTGGCGATTACCGGATGCTCGGCGCGGAAGGGGGCGACGATCGAGAAGGGCAGGTCGTGGTCGTGGATGATCGCGCTGACCACGTCGCGGGCGCGTTCGGGCACCTCGATCGCCTCGTTGAAGAGCTGCCAGTCGCAGAAATTGCCGCAGGGCTTGTCGAAGGAGCGCTCCTTGGCCCGGTAAATTCGCGCGACCGCGTCTTCCTCGTGGCCGACGATGGCGTAGCCGACGCTGACCGGAAAGATCGCCACGCCGCCGCCGCGCACGGTCTCGAATATCCGCGCGGCATCTTCGGCGATTGGATAGCCTTCGAACACGGTTCGGTCTCTCCCCTGCCGGTCGATGCTGTTAAAAGTCGATGCGGGTAGAATAGGCGGCGGCCGGACGCAAACCAAGCAACGCTAACGGACGGGACGAAGCATCGTGACGACGCAGACGGTCTCGAGCGTGGACATCGCGGGCGATGCGCGCCGCGCCTTCGACGTGCTCAAAGCCGGCGGCATCGCGATCCTGCCGATGGATGTCGGCTATTCGTTGATCGGCGGAGGCGAGGCGGCGCTGAAGCGCATCTTCGAAACCAAGCAGCGCGCGGCCACGAAATTGAATGCCATGGTGGCGGACAACGAAATCCACCGCGAGGTCCACATGCTCGACCAGCGCGGCTTCGAGATCGTCGAGGCGGTGACGCGGGACCATGGCCTGCCCCTGGGGGCGATCGCACCCGCCCGCCTCGACCATCCGCTGCTCAAGGCGGTTTCGCCCGAGACGCTGGCGCGCAGCCATCGGGGCGGCACCATCGCCATGTTGCTCAATGCCGGGCCGCTTCACGCCGCGATCTGCCACTTGAGCCGCGCCGAAACCCATCCGCTGTTCGGCTCTTCGGCCAACCTGTCGCTGTCGGGCACCAAGTTCCGGGTCGAGGATATCGAGCCCGAGATCCGCGCCATCGCCGACATCGCCATCGATCATGGGCTTCGCAAGTATCACCACTATAAGGCGTCTTCGACGCTCCTGGACGTGGAGCGGATGGAGGTGGTGCGGCACGGCGCCTGCTTCGAGCTGATCGCCGATGTGCTGCAGCGCTCATTCGGGATCGCGTTGCCGCCCGCGCCCACGACATCCCCGTAGTCAACAAATCCGTCAGCAACAGGAGGTTCCATGAGCAAGCCCAAACGCGACAACATCATGTCCGACGCTCTCTTCGCCCGCGTCGTCGACGGCAAGGCGATGTTCCCGCATGCGGTTTCGGTGTCGGGCGGGCGGCTCGTCTGCCTCTCGGGTCAGCTTGCCTGGGAAAAGGACGGCAACACCGTCGGTCCGGGCGATATGCGCGCCCAGTTCCGCCAGACCGGCGAGAACATCAAGGCAGCTTTGGAAGCGGCCGGCGCGACGTTGGCCGATATCGTCAAGACCAACACCTATGTCACCGACATGGAGGCGTTCTTCACCTGCGTCGACATCCGCGATGAATATTTCGGACCGGGCTGGCCGACCAGCACCACGGTCGAGGTCTCGCGCCTCGCCGACCCCGAGGCGATGATCGAAATCGAAGCGATCGCGGTGGTGGAGGATTAGGGGAAGAGCCATGAATTCCCCTCCCCCTCAAGGGGGGAGGGAGAAGGCTCAGCCGGTTCCAAACTTTCAGTCCGCTTCACCCAAGCATCAACTGCGCGCCGTTGAGCTGATAGACCGTGCCGTTGGTATAGCTCGCGCGTGGATCGGCCAGATGGCGCACCGCGTGGACGACCTCGTCCATCGTGGCAAGGCGGTGCATTGGCACTGCGCGGTTGTACTTTTCAAGCTGCTTTTCGGCGAAGGCGTCGGCCATCGAGCCCTCGATGATCGACGGCGCGATCGCATTGCAATAGATGTTCGAACGCGCGCCCGCGAGCGCGTATGTCTTGGTAAGCGCATGCACGCCCGCCTTGGAGGCGCCGTAGGCCGGATGCGGGCCGAGCCCGCCGAGCTGTCCCGAGATCGAGCCGATATTGACGATGCGCCCGCCCGGCGGGTCTTGGCTCGCCATCGCCTCGAGCGCCGCCGCACAACCATTGAAGCAGCCGGTGAGATTGACCCCGATGACCCGGTCCCAATCCGCCGCGCTGGCCTCCTCGACCGGCGTGACGACAACGATGCCGGCGGCGTTGATCCAGACACCGAGACGGCCCTCATCCGCCGCGCGGCGGGCCAGTGCGAAGACGGCCTCGCGGTCGGTGACGTCGAGCGCGACCGGAGTAATCCCTTCGGCAGCGTCCACCTCGCGAATGTCGGCCGCATAGACCTTGTGGCCATCAGCGGCATACGAGGCGGCCAGCGCGCCGCCCATATCGCCGGCCGCGCCCGTGATGACAACGCTATCCAAAGCCGCCGCGTTCGGCATGGCCACGCCTCCATTCTGATGCCAAATATATGGCCCCGAGCCTAGCGCGTTCGGGCCCGAAGCCGGCAGGATTTTCTGGGCCTAGGCGTTACTGTCGCTTTGGGCAGTCGTCGGGATGGCTCATGCGGGTGACCGCGATGGTGGTGCCTTGCATGCAGACCGAGGCCGCGACCACGCCGCCGCAGGCACATACCTCCACCCCGGCCTCCACCCCGCTCTTGGCCGCAACCTTGGGCTTGCCGAGCGTGTAAAGCTTGCCATCGACGCCGCGCAGCGCCTGGCATTCGACGCCTTCGCCGGTCAGCCGCCCGCGCACGCAGATTTTGCGGCCGGCGGCCTTGCGCAGACCCGCCTGGGCCTCGCGCCAACGCCAAGGCTTAACGAACGCTCCCTTCCAAAGCCCCGAGCGGCGCGCCTTTGCCGCCGCCCGGATGCGTCCGTAGTAACGCCGCCCATAAGGCAGCTGGGGCAATGCCCAGCCCGTATGCACCATGTTCCAGGCAAGATCGACGCCGGTGGCTTTGCAGATCGCAAGCGTCCGGCCCTGGCCGTCGGTTCGGCCCGCAAGCGCCGCGCGCTCGCCTGAGACCGGCTGGCAGCTGACGCACGCGCCGGCGACGAGATCCATCAGCGCGGTTCGCGCCACGCTGCCGCAGGGATAGGCGCGGCCAAAGCGCTCGCAAGTCTGGCCGAGATCGGGAACATCGATGCCGAAGAGCCGGTAGCGCACGCCGCCGACGATCAACGTGCGGCCATCGATCACGGTGGCGGCGCCCACCGATCCGGCCGCGATAGCCTGGGTCGACGCCAAAAGAACAAATGCCTGCAGCAAAACTGTGATGAGAAGGCGCGCCATGGGCTAAATCCTAACGCAGCCGGGCCGGCGCGCGCCATCAAGCCATCGTCAAGAAACCGCGAGCGGTCCGCAAATCGGCCCCGAATTCGCCCCATTCACGGTGCAATTTCCCGCTTGAACCCGGACAATCGAACGCACGCGCTTCAAACATGCGTGACAGTTCCATGAAGAATGCCGGGCGAACGGGGTAAGCAGCTGCCGGTGATGCGGCCCAACAACGCGGCACTGTGTTAGTGTCGATCCCGTCGCCCCGCGCGCCCATTGCCGCGCGCTGGTTGCGGGAAAACAGGGAGCCTTTCATGCGTCCGATCCGCCTTATTCTGGTGAGCCTTCTTCTGATCGTCTCGACGAGCGCCAGCGCATACGACAACCCGCAGCTGGCCCGCGATGCGGCAATTTATTTGCGGGCAATCGCCGCCAAGTTCCCCGGAAAGCCCGACGCACGGCGGGCGACCAGCGCATTCAACAATGCACGCGCCCATGCGAGCGGACGCAGGATGAACCAAGCTGTCGCCGATTTCGAGCAGGCGATCGCGCGCGGCAGGCGCGACCCGGATGTCTGGTACCAGCTCTCCAACGCCTGGTCGCGGCGGCAGCCGCCCAACCGCGAGAGGGGGCTGGCGGCGGCCTTCAATGGCTTCAAGATTTCGCGGACCGCGCCGGAACGCGCGTTCGGGCTGTGGCACATCGCTACGCATTACGAGAATTCCGCACGCGTGAAACTGGCGCTCGTCGCCTACGAAGCTTCGCTCGCCGAGCGCAACGACGCGCGCGTGAAGACCCGTTACGATAAGCTCGTCGCCAAGGTAAAGTTCGTGGTCCGCCGCATCCGCGCCGAGGCCGAGAGCGACACGCCGCGCATCTGCGTTGAGTTCTCAAAAGCGCTGAAGAAGCAGACTGACCTGCGTTTCAGCGACTACGTCCGCCTTTCGCCGCGCGTGAAAATAAACGTCACGGCGCGCGGCAGCGGGCTTTGCATCGACGGCGTCACCCATGGCGCGAGCTATCAGCTGACGCTGCTGAAGGGCCTGCCCGGCGAGAACAAGCTGGTCTTGGAGAAGACCGCGAAGTTCAACGTCGTCGTCCCGAACCGCAGCCCGAGCATCGCCTTCAAGGGCAGCGCCTTTATCCTGCCCACCAAGGGCCGCCAGGGCCTGCCGGTGACCTCCGTCAATGTCAGCCGCGCGCGCGTCGAGGTGCTGCGTGTCAACGACCGCGCTATCGTCGAGCTGATCAAGGAGCGCAAGATCACGCGTCTGCTCTCCGGCCATGACGCGAGCGAGCTGCGCAACGCCGATGGCGAGCGCGTCTGGATCGGCACGCTCTCGATCACCGCGGCGCAGAACAAGGAGGTGACCACCATCATCCCGGTCGCCGATATCCTGAAGACCCGCAAGCCCGGCATCTATGTCGCGGTCGCCAGCCCGATCGGCGGCAAGCCGGTGCGAAGCTGGAAAGACCGCGCAACGCAGTGGTTCGTCGTCACCGATCTCGGCGTCTCGACTTATATGGGCGGCGATGGCCTCCACATCTCCGTCCGCTCGCTGGCCTCGGCCAAGCCGTTGGAGAAGATCAATGTCCTCGTTGTTGCCCGCAACAACGAAGAGCTGGGCCGCGCCTTCACCGACCAAGCGGGCATGGTTCGATTTGCGCCAGGCATCGTGCGCGGGTCCGGCGGGTCGCGGCCCGCGGTGGTTATGGCGTTCGCCGAGGGCGGCGAGTTCGTCTTCCTCGACCTCACCAAGCCGGCCTTCGATCTGACCGATCGCGGGGTCGGCGGGCGTACCGCGCCCGGCCCGGTCGACGCATATCTTTATACCGAACGCGGCGTCTATCGGCCCGGCGAGACGGTGCATGCGGTGGCGCTGCTGCGCGACGACCGCAGCGCGGCGCTGGCCGACGTGCCGGTGATGCTGAAGCTGATCCGCCCGGACGGCGTGGAGGCGCGCCGCTACCGGCTGCGCGCCGGCGCGTTACTGGGTGGCCACAAGGTTTCGATCCCGCTGGCCAGCTCGGCGCGCACCGGCCGCTGGACGCTGTCGGCCTATGTCAATCCCAAAGGCCAGCCGGTGGGCTCGGTGCGTTTCCAGGTCGAGGATTTCGTGCCCGAGCGCCTGGAGCTGACCCTCAAGGCCGGCAAGCCGGTTCTCGCCGCCAAGGTGCCGAACGCGGTCGCCGTCGAAGGCCGTTTTCTCTACGGCGCGCCCGCGGCCGACCTCCGGGTCACCAGCGAACTCGTGCTGCGCATGAACATGGCGCCGTATGACAAATTCAAAGGCTACGAATTCGGCCTCGTCCAGGAAGAGTTCCGGGCCCGCCGCACGGCCCTCAAGCCGGCGCGAACCGACAAGGCAGGCCGGCTCAGCCTGCCGCTCCTGCTCGAAGCGCTGCCGCAGACGACGCGTCCGCTCGAAGCCCAGATCCGCGTTTCGATGCTGGAGCCGGGCGGCCGTGCCACCGTGCGCGTGATCACCCTGCCGGTGCAGCCGGGCGCGCTTATGATTGGCATCAAGAAGACGTTCGAGGGCTCGGTCCAATCCGGCAAGCAGGCCGAATTCGCCATTGTCGCGCTCGACAAGTCGGGCGCGCCCGTCGCAACGAAGGCGCTCGCCTACGAGCTCATTCGCGAGGAGTACCGATATCACTGGTACTACCGCAACAATCGTTGGAACTACCGCGTCACCATGAACGAGGGCGAGACCCGCAAGGGCACGCTCGATGTCGCAAAAGACCCGGCGAAACTCGCCTTCGGTCTTCGCCCCGCCGCTTACCGCCTGGAGATCCGCGACAAGCGCACGGGCGCCGCCAGCAGCGTGCGCTTCCGTGTCGGCTGGTGGGCGAGCGCGTCGGCCGGCAACGTGCCCGACAAGCTGAAGGTCACGCTCGACAAGTCGGCCTATAAGGCGGGCGATACCGCGAAGGTCTTCATCAAGCCGCCCTTCGCGGGCCGCGTCCAGCTCGTGATCGCCGGCGACAAGGTCCACGAGACCCGCAATCTTGACGTCACCGAAGAAGGCCGCACGGTTGAGATCCCGGTCAAGGCCGACTGGGGGCCGAGCGTCTATGTGCTGGCCTCGGCGTTTCGGCCGGGCGAGCAGACGGGCGCCCGGGGACCGGCGCGGGCGATCGGTCTCGCCCACCTCACCACCGATATGAGCGGACGCACGCTCACGGTCGCGATCAGCGCGCCCAAGACGATCACGCCGCGCCGCACGGTCGAGGTTCCGATCAAGGTGACCGGCATGACGCGCGGCGGCCAGGCCTTCGTCACCCTCGCCGCCGTCGATGAAGGCATCCTTCAGCTCACCAACTACAAGAGCCCCAAACCGACCGCGCATTATTACGGCAAGCGGCGGCTCGCGCTCGAGCTGCGCGATGACTACGGCAAGCTGATCGACCCGGGCAAGGGCACCTTCGGGCGTGTCCGTCAGGGCGGTGACGCGGCCACGCGGCGCCATCTTTCCGGGCTCGATGCCTCGAGCATCAAGACGGTGGCGCTGTTCTCGGGCATCGTCCGCGTCGACGGCGAAGGCAATGCGGTGATCACGCTCGATGTTCCCGACTTCAATGGCCGGCTGCGGCTGATGGCTGTGGCCTGGAACGGCGGCAAGGTGGGTTCGGGCGAAGCGGCAATGACCGTGCGCGATCCCATCGTCAGCGTCGTCACCCTGCCGCGCTTCCTCGCCCCGCGCGATGCGGCACAGATGACCGTAAGCCTGCACAATGTCGATGGCGCCGCCGGGACATACAAACTCAGCGTCAAAGGCACGCTCGCCAAGCCGGTGGGCGGCAATGGCGTGCGGACGGTCGAGCTTGCCAAGGACCAGCGCCGGGTCGTGGTGCTGCGCCTCAGCGCCGGCCAAGTCGGCGTCGGCCGGATCACCATGGAGCTCAGCGGGCCGAACAACTTCAAGATCGCGCGCGGCTGGGACCTTGCGGTGCGCGCAGCGCAGCCGGTGGCAACCCGGCGCTTCGTCAGGCGGATCGCGCCGGGCGCGGCGGTCAGCTACAACCGGACGCGGCTCGCGAGCTTCGTGCCGGGAACCGCCGAGGTCACGATGGGCTTTTCCACCGTGCCCGATCTCAACCTTGCCGGGCTCATCAGGCGGCTCGACCGCTATCCTTACGGCTGCGCCGAGCAGACCACGAGCCGCGCGCTGCCGCTGCTGTATGTCGCCGACATCGCGCGCAATCTCGGCGTTGCCGAAGACCGCACGATCCTGCGCGGCCGGGTCCAAAGCGCGGTCGGGCGTCTGCTCACCATGCAGCGCTCCGACGGCTCATTCGGTCTCTGGTCGTCGCAGTCGTCGCGCGAGGAGTGGCTGACCGCCTATGTCATGGATTTCCTGATTCAGGCCAAGCGGCTGAAATATCCGGTGCCCGAGCACGCCCATGAGCAAGGGCTGAAATTCCTCGCCCGGCAGGTTGCCGATCCCGACTTCCAGCCCTGGCAGCTACCAGCAAAGGCCTATGCGTTCTACGTGCTGGCGCAGGCCGGTAGCGCGCGCATCGGCGATCTGCGCTACTTCCACGACACGTATCTGAAGCAGATGCCGACGGCGCTCTCGATGGCGCAGACCGGCGCCGCGCTGGCGCTCGCCGGCGACAGTGAGCGCGCGGCGGCCGCCTTCCAGGCCGCCTTCATCTTCAAGTCGCGGCCGAAGCAGATCTGGCGCAACTGGGCCTATTGGGATTACGGCTCGAACCTGCGAGACCGTTCGGGCCTGGTCTATCTCGCCGATGCCAGCAAGCAGGCGACCACGCGCCTGCCGGCGGCGGTCGCCGATCTGGTCCAGCTTTCGCGCGACGACAATAACACCTCCACCCAGGAGCAGGCTTGGCTGCTGCTGGCTGCCAAACAGCTGATCGGCTCGGCGACCTCGATGAAACTCAACGTCGCTGGCCGGCAGATGACGCGCGCCAAACCGCTCTTCATGCTGCGCAAGGCGGCAGCGCTGGGCGCCGCCGGGCTTACGGTGCGCAATCTCGGCAACAAGCCGATCTGGCATTCGGCAACCGTCAGCGGCGTGCCCAAGGCGGATCAGCCCAAAGCGAGCCAGGGTTTCACCATCAAGCGCGCGTATTATTCGCTCGACGGCAAGCGCGCCGATCTGGCCAAGGTGCGCCAGGGCGACGTGCTGGTCGCGGTGATCAGCGGCGAGGCGGTTTCCGGCGTGCGCCATCAGGCGCTCATTGTCGATCTGCTGCCAGCGGGGTTCGAGATCGAGAATGCGCGGCTGCGTGGGCGCAAATCGACCGCCGAGCTCAAATGGCTGCCCAAGCTTACGCGGGCGCTCCACGTCCAGCCGCGCGACGACCGCTTCGTTGCCGCGCTCAACCTCACCGGCGGCGGCAAGCGGGCCTTCACGCTGGCGTATCTCGTTCGCGCGGTGACGCCGGGTACCTTCCGCCTGCCGGCCGCTTACGTGGAGGACATGTACAAGCCGCGCTTCTATGGCCGCGACGCGATGGGTTCGGTCACCATCGCGGCCGTGCGCTAAGCGCGCAGCGTCGCTGGCTACAGTGAGCGTGCGGAAAGATCACCCCCCACCCCCTGAAACGCCCAAAGGCGTTTCAGCCCCCTCAAAGGCGGAGGGAGCTAGGCCACGCGTGGCCACCGGGGCGTCCCCTCCCCCCAGGGACAGGGAGGGGGGAACACGCCAGTGGCGTGAAGACAAGCCCCGATATTGGAGCCGCCTGCAACGCATCGCCGCCTATTTCAGCGGCGGGCTGCTGGCCTTGGCGCTCACCGTCGGGATCGCCGACCGGCTCGCGCCGCCCGATCTTAAATCCCTCGACCACACCTCGACCTTCGTCGTCGACAGGCATGGCAAGCTGCTGCGCGCCTTCACCAACCGCGACGGTGTCTGGCGGCTGCCGGCGACCGCTGGCCAAGTTGATCCGCTCTATCTGCGTATGCTCATTGCTTACGAAGACCGGCGGTTCACGACGCATTACGGGGTCGATCCGCGTGCCATCGGCCGGGCGATTTGGTCGGCGGTCCGAACAGACCGCCTTGTTTCCGGCGCCTCGACGCTGACCATGCAGACGGCGCGTCTGCTCGAACCACGGCGGCGCTCGCTCGCGGCCAAGCTGTCCGAGATGGCGCGTGCCTTCCAGCTCGAAGCGCGGCTCTCCAAGAACGATATCCTCGCCGCTTATCTCACGCTGGCGCCCTATGGCGGCAATATCGAGGGGGTGCGTACGGCCTCGCTCGTCTACTTCGGCAAGGAGCCCAGGCGTCTCACCCCGGCAGAGGCGGCGCTGCTGGTCATTCTACCCCAATCGCCCACCGCGACGCGCCCCGACCGCCACCCGCACGCGGCCAAGCGCGCGCGCGACAAGGTGCTGCGGGTGATGGCCCGCCGCGGCGTGTTGAGCCAGCGTCAACTGCGCGAGGCGCTCGAAAGCCCGGTGCCGCAACGCCGCCGCGCCATGCCCTTCGATGCACCGCATCTGACGCGGGCCCTGGCCGCCGCACAAACAACAGGTGCGCGCGAGGCGCGCGGGCCGGGCCGGCGTATCATTCGCACGACCATCGACGGCTCGCTGCAGCGCGCGCTGCAGGGCCTGGTTCGCCATGCCGCCAGCGGACTCGATGCGCAGGCGACGGTCGCGGTGCTGGTGGTGGAGAATGCGAGCGGACGGATCCGCGCTTACGTTGGTTCCTCCGACTTCTTCGACCCCCGGCGCGCCGGCCAGATCGACATGATCCGCGCGATCCGCTCGCCGGGCTCGACGCTCAAGCCCTTCGTTTACGGCATGGCGTTCGAAGACCGCATCATCCATCCCGAGACGATCATCGCCGACGTGCCGACGCGTTTTGACGACTACCAGCCGGAGAACTTCCGCCGCGTCTATCATGGCGAGGTGACGGTGCGCGAAGCGCTTCAACAGTCCATGAACGTGCCGGCCGTTGTCGTGCTCGACGGGGTCGGACCGGTGCGGCTGGCGAGCCGGCTGCGCCAGGCCGGCGCACGTCTGGCTTTCGACCGCCAACGGCCAACGCCCGGCCTGCCGCTGGCGCTCGGCGGGGTCGGGCTGACGCTGCGCGATCTGGTCGGGCTCTATACCGGTCTTGCCAATGGTGGCCGGGTGACCCGCCTGACCGTGCGCCCGCTCGAGACAGAAGCGCCCGATGCCGGCCGGCGCATCGTCAGCGCGGCGGCCGCCTGGCAGCTTGCCCGCATCCTTGAGGGCGCGCCGCCGCCGGCCGATTTTGTCGCCAACGCCAATACCAAAGGCGCGCGCAAGATCGCCTACAAGACCGGCACCTCCTATGGTTTCCGCGATGCCTGGTCGGTGGGCTACGACGCCGCGCACACCATCGGCGTCTGGGTTGGCAGGCCGGACGGCACACCCAACCCCGGTCACTTTGGCCGCAAGACCGCCGCGCCCATCCTCTTCCGCGCCTTCGGCCTGCTGCCCAAGGGTGACGGCCCGATGCCGGGACCTGCGCCCGCCGGGGTCCGGCTGGCCGATGCCGGCGCGCTGCCGTCCCATCTGCAGCGGTTCGGCAAGGCCGCGCGCCAGGGCGGGCTGCTGACGGCAATCCGCCCCCTGACGATCGCCTTTCCGCCCGACGGAGCGGTTGTCGAGCTCAAGCACACCGCTTTGGCAAAGACCGCCGAGACGACCACAAAGACGGTCGCCAAGACGATATATGAGCGCCTGCCCCTGGCCGCCGACGGCGGTCGCAAACCGCTCAAATGGCTGGTCAACGGCCGGCCGATCGAAAGCCGTCCGCATCGCCGGCAGACCCGCTGGACGCCCGACGGCGAGGGCTTCGTGCGCATCACCGTGATCGACGCCGACGGCCGGGTCGCCAGCGCGGTCACCAGGCTGCGCTGACCCTCCATCTCCGCGCGCGCTATCACCGAACGCCGCCGGCACCCACCCTTGAACGACCGAAGCGCGGCAAGTATATTGCGCCGCACAATTTCTATTGCATTGCAAAATTTGAGGGATTGCCGATGGATGCGAAAACCGAGCCGCAGGGCGATGCTCCGCTCCAACCGCTTGCGCCGATCGACCCCGATCTGGAGGCCGAGCTGCATGGTTATTATTTCGAGGACCTTGAAGTCGGCATGAGCGCTGTTTATGCGCGGACCGTCACCGATGCGGATATCGTCATGTTCTCGGGCATCTCCGGCGATACCAACCCGATCCACCTCGCCGCGACCTTCGCCGACGGCTCGATGTTCGGCGGCCGGGTCGCCCACGGCATGCTGACCGCGAGCTTCTTCTCCGCCGTCATCGGCACCAAGCTGCCGGGTCCGGGCTGCGTCTATATGAGCCAGAGCCTGCGCTGGAATACGCCGGTCCGGGCCGGGGACACCGTGGTGACCCGGGCTGTCATCACCGAGCTCAACACCGAAAAGCAGCGAGCCGTGCTGGAAACCATATGCACGGTCGGCGGCGAGGTGGTGCTTGAGGGCGAAGCGCTGGTCAAAGTACCGTCCCGCCAAACCACCGGCTGAGCCGAAGGATTTCGGAACGATTTCGTATGCGGCACGCAAATTTCTTGCCGCAGGCCCACGAGCCGCTAACCTGTCGCCCGATTGTTGGACCCACGCCGGATCGCTATGGTCCGGCGGCGTTCGTTGAGGGCCTGGACGGCATTCACACTTGGACGGCTTAGTTATGCGTATCCTCCGCCACACCGCCGGCGCCGGTGACCGGGACAAGGGTTCGGTCGTCGCGATCGGAAACTTTGACGGCGTTCATCGCGGCCACCGCGCCGTGATCGACGCCGCCGGCCGCATCGCGCGCGAAACCGGGGCAGATCAAGCAGTATTGACCTTCGAGCCCCATCCGCGCTCGGTCTTCCAGCCCGATATCGCGCCTTTCCGGGTCACCCCCTTTCGCTCCAAGGCGCGCCAGATCGAGCTGCTCGGCGTCGATCTTTTGTTCGCGCTGCATTTCGATTTGGAGTTTTCACGCCATTCGGCCGAGGACTTCGTGCGCAGCGTGCTGGACGCGGGCATCGCGGCCTCCCATGTCGTGGTCGGCGCCGACTTCGTCTTCGGCAACCGCCGCCGCGGCACGTCCGATTTTCTCGCCCAGGAAGCCGGCAACCACAGCTTTGATGTGACGTTCATCGAGCCCGTGCTCGGCCCGGACGGGCTCGCCTATTCCTCCACCCGCATTCGCGAGCTGCTTGGCTCGGGCCGACCAGCCGAGGCGGCCGAGCTCCTCGGCCGCTTCTGGGAGATCGAGGGCCGGGTCGAGAGGGGCGACCAGCGCGGCCGGACGATTGGATTTCCGACCGCCAATCTCGCGCTCGGCGACTATCTGAGGCCCGCGACCGGCGTCTATGCCATACGCGCCGGGCTCGACAGGCCTGCCGGTGAAGGCGGCGGCGTTGAGACGGTCTGGTTCGACGGCGTTGCAAACCTCGGCCGACGCCCCACATTCGGAGGCGACGATCTGCTGCTCGAGGCGCATCTTTTCGGCTTTCAGGACGACATCTACGGGCAGCATCTGCGGGTCGCGTTGATCGAGTATCTGCGTCCCGAAACACGGTTTGACGGGATTGACGCCTTGAGGGCGCAGATTGCCGAGGATGCGACCCGCGCGCGCGAGCTGCTCGCAACGCACGGGGCCGCGCCGGCCGGCGCCGAGCGAGTGGAACGATGAGCACGGATTACAAATCGACGGTCTTCCTGCCCAAGACCGACTTCCCGATGCGCGGCGGCCTGCCCAAGCGCGAGCCCGAACTGCTCGCGCGCTGGGACGAGCTCGGCCTGTTCGAACGGCTGCGCGCCGACAGCAAGGGCCGCGAGAAGTTCATCCTGCATGACGGCCCGCCCTACGCCAACGGCCACCTCCATATCGGCCACGCGCTCAACAAGATCCTGAAGGACGTCATCAACCGCTCGCAGCAGATGCTGGGCAAGGATGCCAACTACGTCCCCGGCTGGGACTGCCACGGCCTGCCGATCGAATGGAAGATCGAGGAGCAGTACCGCGCCAAGGGCAAGGACAAGGACGACGTGCCGATCCTGGAATTCCGGCGCGAATGCCGCGAATTTGCCGAAAAATGGGTCGCCATTCAGTCGGAGGAGTTCCAGCGGCTCGGCGTCGTCGGCAATTGGGACGACCCTTATCTCACCATGGCGCTCGAGTCGGAGGCGCGCATCGCCGCCGAGCTGATGAAGTTCGCCGAGAACGGCCGGCTGTTCCGGGGCTCCAAACCGGTGATGTGGTCGGTGGTGGAAAAGACCGCGCTCGCCGAGGCCGAAGTCGAGTACCACGACCACACCTCGCATACGGTGTGGGTGAAGTTCCCGGTGATTGCAGGGCCGGAGGCCCTCACTGGCGCGGATGTCCTGATCTGGACCACGACCCCCTGGACGATCCCTGCCAACCGCGCGGTCGTGTTCTCGCGCGATATCGACTACGGGCTCTATGAGATCACCGCCGCGCCCGACGACAATTGGGCAAAGCCGGGCGACAGGCTGGTTATGGCCGACGCGCTGGCCGCTTCGGTGATGGAAGCGGCACGGGTGGAGGCCTACGAGCGCACGGCAGAGGTCGATCCGGGCGAAATCACGCACTGCGCCCATCCCTTCCGCGGCATCGAGGGCGGCGAGGGTTATTGGGACTATGATGTGCCGCTCCTGCCGGCGGACTATGTGACCGACGATGCGGGCACGGGCTTCGTGCATACCGCCCCCGGCCACGGCGCCGACGACTATGTGACGTTCGTGAACAACCGGGAGGTGTTTGCTGGCGTTGGGCTGAGCGAGGTGCCGCACACGGTCGGCGAGGCGGGCGAGTATTTCGATCACGTGCCGCTGCTGGCCGGCAAATGCGTCTACACTCATAAAGGCAAAGAGGGCGACGCCAACAAGGCGGTGATCGACCTTCTGGTCCAGTGCGGCGCGCTGCTCGCGCGCGGCCGGCTCAATCATTCCTATCCCCATTCGTGGCGCTCGAAAGCGCCGCTCATCTTCCGCAACACGCCCCAGTGGTTCATCTCGATGGGCGACGACCCAACTGACAACAGGGGCGCGGACGGGTTGCGCGCGATCGCGCTCAAGGCAATCGAGGAGACGCGCTTCGTTCCGGCCACGGGCAAGACGCGGATTCGCGGCATGGTCGAAAGCGGCCCCGACTGGGTGATCTCGCGCCATCGCGCCTGGGGCGTGCCGATCGTGGTGTTCGTGCACAAAGCCAACGGCAACGTGCTGGTCGACGCCGAGGTCAACACGCGCATCTTCGATGCTTTCGTCGCGGAGGGCGCCGATGCCTGGTTCGTCGATGGCGCGGCCGCGCGGTTCCTCGGCGACACCTACGATCCCGACGAGTGGGAAAAGGTCGACGACATTCTCGACGTCTGGTTCGAATCCGGCTCGACCCATGCCTTCGTTCTGGAGCAGCGCGACGAGCTTGAATGGCCGGCCTCGCTTTATCTTGAGGGCACCGACCAGCATCGCGGCTGGTTTCGCTCGTCCCTGCTGGAATCGTGCGGCACGCGCGGCCGCGCGCCTTTCGACGCGGTGCTGACCCACGGCTTCGTCCTCGATGAGAAAGCCCAGAAGATGTCCAAGTCCTCGGGCAACGCGCTCTCGCCCCAGGATGTCACCAAGCAGTACGGCGCCGATGTTCTGCGCCTCTGGGTGGTCGGGACCGACTACACCGAGGATCCGGTGTTCGGCCCCGAAACGGTCAAGCAAATGGCCGACATCTATCGGCGCCTGCGCAACACGCTGCGCTATCTGCTGGGCGCGCTGGCCGATTTCGACGAGGGCGAACGGGTCGAGCTGCACGCGATGCCCGAGCTTGAGCGCTGGGTGTTGCATCGCATCTACACGATGGACCAGGGGTTGCGCACGGCCTGCGACGGTTTCGAATTCCACCCGTTCTTCGCAGCGCTGCACAGTTTCTGCGCGACCGATCTCTCGGCCTTCTACTTCGACATCCGCAAGGACGCGCTCTACTGCGATCCGGCGGACGACCCGGCCCGGCGCGCGGCGCGCACGGTGCTCGATATTCTCTTCGATCACCTGACGGCGTGGCTGGCGCCCTTCCTGGCCTTTACCGCCGAGGAGGCCTGGATCAGCCGCTGCGGCGAGGATGCGAGCAAGCCGGCGAGCGTCCATCTGCGCAGCTTCCCCAAGGTTCCGGAAAACTGGCGCGACGACGCGCTGGCGGAGAAGTGGGCCAAGGTGCGCACGCTTCGACGTGTCGTCACGGGCGCGCTGGAATTGGAGCGCGCCGAAAAGCGCATCGGCTCCAGCCTGCAGGCTGGGCCCAAGGTCTATGCTCCGCAGGCGCTGGCCGATGCCGCGGACGGCCTCGACTTCGCGGAGATCTGCATCACCTCCGGCATCACGATTACGACCGAGGCACCGCCGCCCGGCGCCTTCGCGCTCGACGACGTGGCGCAGGTCGGCGTGCTGCCGGCCCTGGCCGAAGGCGAAAAATGCGCGCGTTGCTGGCGCGTGCTGCCGGAAGTTGGTCGGGATGCCAGCGCGCCCGAGCTATGCGGGCGCTGCGCGGCGGCGGTCGCCGGGTTCGAGCCGGTCGCCGCCGATGCCTGAGGCCGCCTCGATGCCGGACGCCGCCGCGGAACCGGCCCGGCGTTTTGTCCGGCTGGGCCTTGGCCTTGCGGTTCTCACCATTGCCCTTGATCAGCTCAGCAAATGGTGGATCGTCGCCCAGGTGATGACACCGCCGCGCGTGATCGAGGTCACCTCGTTCTTCAATATCGTGCTGGCCTGGAACACCGGGGTCAGCTTCTCGATGCTCAATATGGGCGGTGCCTTCGGCCGCTGGGGCCTATCGGCGCTCGCGCTTGCCATCGTGGCGGTGCTGTTCTTCTGGCTGCGCAAGGCCGAACGCCAACTGCCGGCAATCGGACTGGGCCTGGTGATCGGCGGCGCGCTGGGCAATGTGATCGACCGCGTTCGCCTCGGCGCTGTCGCCGATTTCCTGCTCTTTCATTGGGGCGATGCCTATTGGCCCGCCTTCAATGTCGCCGATTGCGCAATTACCGTCGGCGTGGGCGCACTTCTTGTGGATGCCTTGTTTGGTTCCCGCGAATCGCATACATAGAGGGTTCATGACAGACCGGGTGAGGTCATAAAAATGCTCCGATCAATGATACTGGCTTGTGGGGCGGCGGTTGCCCTGGCCGGTTGCAGCGCCGTGTCCGACGTCAAGTCTCTGGTTCAAAAAGGCAACAAAGACGGCAACGAATACCGTGCCGTCCGCAACCAGCCGTTGGTGGTCCCGCCTGGCTTCGATTTGCGGCCGCCTCGCGGCGGCGGTTCGGCCGGCCGCGGCGGACGCTCGACCACGATCCGCGCGCGCCGCGCGGTGATCGGCGGCGGCGGCGGCGGTACAGCGACGCTGCCCGGCACCGGCGAACGGGCGCTCGTCCGCAAAGCCGCAAGCGGGGTCAGCGGTGCCGGCAGCTACGTCCGCAAGGAAGTCGACCAGGAAACCAAGAAAAACAAAGAGAGTGAGCGCAAGTTCACCGACAAGCTGCTGAAATGGGAGAACCGCGAGGGCGCTTCCGATCGCAAGAACCCCTTAGGCGGCAACACCGACCCGGTGATCAAGCGCAAGGGTCAGATTTTCTAAACCGGTTGAGTGTTAAGAAACCGGGACTGACGCCTCTCACGACGGGCTTTCGGGGGAGCCGATCGGCGAGGCGGTCCAGTGCATCGCAACCACCAGTGCATCGCATCCGTTAGTGACTGCCTGTCAACCAAGCGAAGGGCCGCAATGCTGCAACGCGCCGCTGGTACTCCCCTGTCCATCCGCATAGTCGCCATCGCCATAGTCGCCGCCTTCGCGGCCCTCGGCCCGCCGGCAGGCTCGACCGCCGCGGCGAAGGTCTTCGACCCCCAGACGTTCATGCTGAAGAACGGCATGCAGGTGGTTGTCATCCGCAATCCACGCGCGGCGGTGATCACCCACATGGTCTGGTACAAGGTCGGCGCGGCCGATGAGCCGCCCGGCCAGTCCGGCATCGCCCATTACCTCGAACACCTGATGTTCAAGGGCACCAAGAAGCTGAAATCGGGCGAGTTCTCGAAAATCGTCGCGCGCAACGGCGGCCGCGAGAACGCCTTCACCGGGCAGGACTACACCGGCTATTTTCAGGTGTTCGCTTCCGACCGGCTGGAAACCATGATGCGCCACGAGGCGGACCGGATGACCGGCCTCGTCCTCAGCAAGTCGATCATCGAGCCCGAGCGCGGGGTGGTGCTGGAGGAACGGCGCAGCCGAACCGATTCGCGCCCCTCATCGATCTTGTGGGAACAGGCACGCGCCGCGCTATTTCAAAACCATCCCTACCGGGTGCCGATCATCGGCTGGGCGCATGAGATCAAATCGGTGACACGCGACCAGATCATCGGCTTCTACAAGGTCCACTACCAGCCCAACAATGCGATCCTCGTAGTTGCGGGCGACATCACCGCCGAGAGGCTCAAGCCGCTGGCGGAGAAGTATTACGGGTCCATCCCGGCGCGGCCGGTCCCCAAGCGGGTTCGCCCAATGGAGCCGCCGCAAAAGGCGGCGCGCCGGGTCATTCGGTTCGACCCGCGGGTGCGCCAACCGTCCTTCGGGCGCATCTATCTTGCACCCAGCTACAGCACGGCTGCGAGCGAACACGCCTACGCGCTGCAGGTGCTTTCGCAGATCTTGAGCGGCGGCGCGACCAGCCGGTTGAACCGCGCGCTGGTCATCGAGCAGAAAGTCGCCGATAGCGCCGGTGCCGGCTATGACGCGCTCGTCGTCGACCATGCGACATTCTATTTGTATGCCAGCCCGCGCGCCGGCGTGACGGTCGAGACGGTCGAGGCGGCCATGGACGCAGAAGTGCGCAAGCTGCTCGACAAGGGCGTGACCGCCGAAGAGCTCGCGCGCGCCAAGCAGCGCTTGGGCGATGCCGCAATCTATGCCCGCGACTCGGTCTCCACGGGAGCCCGCATTCTGGGCCGCGCCCTCGCCGTGGGGCGCTCCATCGCCGATATCGAGACCTGGCCGGAAAAGATCGGCGCAGTCACCGTCGAACAAGTGAACGCCGCCGCCCGCCACGTCTTCAAACGCAACAGCTCGGTCACCGCCATCCTAAAGCCGCCGGTCCGCAAGGCCGATGGCGGGGCCGGCGCAGGACGCAGGCCGACCGGCGCCAAAAACCCCGCCAAGCTGGGAGGCAAGAAATGAGCCTGCACGCCAACGCGATCTCGATGAGTGAGATCCCTATGAAGGGCATTCAAATCATCCGTGCCTTTGCCCTCGCGGGCGCGCTGGTCCTTGTCGCGGTCGCTTCCATCCCGGCGAGCGCCGCGGTAACGGTCGAAGAAGTGAAGAGCAAATCCGGGCTCACCGCCTGGCTGGTGCGCGATCGCTTGAACCCGATCATCTCGATGCGGGTGTTGATGCGCAATGGCGGTGCGGTTCTCGATCCCAATGGCAAAGAGGGGCTGGCGCGGTTCACCGCAAGCCTGCTCGACGAAGGTGCGGGCGAGCTCGACAGCCAGGCTTTCCAGCGGCGACTTGAGGACCTCTCGATCTCGCTGGAGTTCAACGCCGGCGCCGATCACCTTTCAATTTCGCTGCGCACCTTGCGGCGCAACCGCGCCGAGGCTTTCCGGCTCTTGAGGCTGGCGCTGACCAAGCCACGCTTCGACGGTGAGCCGGTCGAACGGATCCGCGCGCAAATGCTGACCAGCCTGGCCCGCCGTTCGGTGCGTCCGGGCTATATCGCCGGCCGGACGTTCTGGCGGGCCGCATTTCCAAAGCACCCTTATGGCCGGCCGACGCGGGGTACCCCCGCGACGATCAAGGCAATCGGCAAGGCCGATCTTCAGGCTTACGTGAAAAGCCGTTTCGCGCGTGGCGCGCTTGTCATCGGCGTCACCGGCGATATCACGCCCGATGAGTTGAAAGCGATCCTGGATACGACATTCGCCAGCCTGCCCCGGCGTGCCACGCCAGTGGCGGTGACCCGGGTCGCGCCCGCTACCCGGGGCAAGCTGACCGTCATCCGCCGGCCCTTTCCGCAAAGCGTGGTCATCTTCGGCCAACCAGGTCCCGGTCGTAAGGACAAGGACTTCTATGCCGCCTTTGTGATGAACCACATTCTTGGCGGCGGTTCCTTCTCATCGCGGCTCTACCAGGAAATCCGCGAGAAGCGCGGCCTTGCCTACAGCGTGAGTTCGAACCTCAGCCCGATGCGCCACTCGGCCATGATCACCGGCTCGGTGGCGACCCAAAACGCACGGGTGCGCGAGACCATCGATCAGATCCGCCTGCAGTGGAAGCGCATGGCCGACCAAGGCGCGACGGCCCAGGAGCTGAAGGATGCCAAGCTCTACCTCACCGGCTCCTATCCTTTGCGCTTCGTCAACACCGCGCGCATCGCCGGCTCGCTGGCGTGGCTGCAGATGCTGGGGCTCGGCCGTGATTATTTCGAGCGGCGCAACGCCATTATCGAGGCGATCACGGTGGCCGATGTGCGACGCGCCGCCAAGCGGTTCCTCGACACCGACAAGCTTTATTTCGTCGTGGTCGGCCAGCCCAAGGGCCTCGACGAGAAAGGCTAGGCGGCGGCCCGGGCATCGCAGGGCCAGGAACGCATCGCTGAGCGGCGCACGCTCACGCAATCCTGCCCTCGCACGGTATAGTAATCCCCCATGCCCTATCATCAGGACATCAGTGCCTGCTTCGGGACGGGCGCGCTGGCGCTCGACGAGCGCATCTTCGCCGAGCTGCTTGCCGGCACCGCCGAAGCGCTCGACGCGTTGCGCCTTGCCCGCGCCGAGGGATCGCTGCCGCTCTTGGCGCTGCCTGGCCGGCGCGACGATCTGGACGCACTGAAACCGCATGCCGATCGCTTTCGCGCCCTCTGCGATGACGTCGTCGTTCTTGGAACCGGCGGCTCTTCGCTGGGGGGCCAGGCCATTCATGGCTTTGCCTCGCCGGGCGCCACGCCGCGGCTCCACTTCCTCGACAATATCGATCCCGAGCACTTCGAGGCGATCCTAAACGCGCTCGATTTCGCGCGGACCGGCGTGATCGCGATCTCCAAATCGGGCGGCACGGCGGAAACAATGACCCAGTTGCTGGCGGTGCTGCCCCGGCTCGCCGGCGGCGAAGACCGGCTCGGCGAGCGCGTGGCGGCGATCACCATGCCGGGCGACAGCCCGCTGCGCCGGCTCGCGCTGCGCTACGGCCTCACCGTTCTCGACCACGATCCCGATATCGGCGGGCGCTTTGCGGCGCTGTCGCTGGTCGGCTTGTTGCCCGCCATGATCGCCGACCTCGATGCGGCCGCCGTGCGCGAAGGAGCGGCCGCGGTGCTCGATCAGGCCCTTGGGTGCGACGACCCCTCGCTGGTGCCGCCGGCAATCGGGGCGGCGCTCAATGTCGGCCTGGCGCGCGCGCACGGCATCAGCCAGACCGTGCTGCTGCCCTATTCGGACCGGCTGGAGCCCTTCGCGCGCTGGTTCCGCCAGCTCTGGGCGGAGAGTTTGGGCAAGCAGGGCCGCGGCACCACGCCGGTCCCCGCGGTGGGCGCGGTCGACCAGCATTCGCAGCTCCAACTCTGGCTCGACGGGCCGGCCGACAAGCTTTTCACGATTATCATGGCCGACCGCGCGGGCACCGGCGCGCGCATCGACCCCGCGCTGGCCGAGGATCTGCTGGCGGCGGACGGGCCGCTCAATTGGCTCGCCGGCCGCACCATGGGAGATCTTATGGAGGCCGAGCAGCGCGCCACCGCCGAGACGCTCAGCGCCGCGGGCCGGCCGGTCCGCATCATCGCCATGAAGTCGATCGACCTTCGGGCCTTGGGTGCGCTGATGATGCACTATATGTTGGAGACGGTGATCGCCGCGCATCTGCTCGGCGTCGATCCCTTCGACCAGCCGGCGGTGGAAGAGGGCAAGGTTCTGGCGCGGCGCTATCTTCAGGAGATGCCGCGCGCGCGTGGCTGAGTTGCGATCGGTCAGAAGCACGCGATGAGCGGGCGGGCGATCGCAAACAAGTTTGGGAGCGAAGGCTTGACCATCCGCCTGCTGCCGCCGGGGCTCGTCAACCGCATCGCCGCGGGCGAGGTGATCGAGCGTCCGGCCGCCGCCGTCAAGGAGCTGGTGGAGAACGCCATCGATGCGGGCGCAACCCGCATCGACGTGGTGCTGCGCGACGGCGGACGCTCGCTGATCGCCGTCACCGATAATGGGCGCGGCATGAACCCGGATGAATTGACGCTCGCGGTCGAACGTCACGCCACCTCCAAGCTGCCCGATGACGACCTTGTCCATATCGCAACGCTCGGCTTTCGCGGCGAGGCCCTGCCGTCGATCGCCGCGGTCGCGCGGCTGGAGATCACCAGCCGCGCCGCCGGAGCGGAGGACGCCTGGACGATCGCGGTCGAGGCCGGCGAGAAATTCCCCCTGAAGCCGGCGGCGCTGGCGGCGGGCACCCGGGTCGCCGTGCGCGATCTCTTCTACGCGACGCCGGCGCGGCTCAAATTCCTGAAAGCCGAACGCACCGAGCGCGAGCACGCCGCCGATGTGGTCAACCGCCTTGCCATGGCGCATCCGCAGATCGCCTTCAGCTTCGCCGACGGTGAGCGGGTGATGCTCGATCTGCCCGCCACATCGGCCGAGCTGCTGGACGAGGATGGCGAAGACGCGGCGCGCCTCGCCCGGCTTGGCGCGATCATGGGCCGTGATTTTGCCCAGAACGCGCTGACCATCGACGCCGCGCGGGAAGGGCTTCGCCTCACCGGCCATGCCGGGGTGCCGACGCTCAACCGCGGCGTGGCCCGTCACCAGTATCTTTTCGTCAATGGCCGGCCGGTGCGCGACCGTCTTCTGGGCGGCGCGGTGCGCGGAGCTTACGCCGACTTCCTCGCCCGCGACCGCCACCCGATGGTGGCGCTGTTCCTGGAGGTTCCGGCCGAAGCGGTCGATGTCAACGTCCATCCGGCCAAAACCGAAGTTCGCTTTCGCGATGCCGGGCTGGTGCGGGGCTTGATCGTCGGTGCCTTGAAGCACGCCCTTGCCGAAGCCGGCCATCGCGCCTCGACCACAGTCGCCGCGGCCGCGTTGGGCGCTGTTCGCCCCGGCGGCGCGCCCCTGCCCTATCCGATGCACGGCCGGGCTCCAGGTGGAACATATCGCGGGGCGATCCCGCGCGGTCTCGCCGAAGCGGCGGCGTATTATCAGGCGCCCGATGCGAACATGACGATGCCTGGCTTCGATGCACCTTCAGCCGCAAACGCCTATGACGCGACAAGCGACGCGCCGCCCGATGTCGCCTATCCGCTGGGCGCAGCGCGCGCACAACTCCATGCCACTTACATTGTCGCCCAAACGGCAGACGGCATCGTCATCGTCGATCAGCACGCGGCCCATGAACGGCTGGTCTATGAGCGCATGAAGAAGGCGCTCGCCAATGGCGGCGTCGCGCGCCAGGGCCTGCTGATGCCCGAGGTGGTGGAACTAGATGAGACGGCGGCCGACCGGCTGGCGGCGCGCGCCGACGACCTGGCCGAGCTCGGCCTGACGCTGGAGCGGTTCGGGCCGGGCGCGGTCATCGTGCGCGAGACCCCGGCGCTGCTGGGCGAGGTCGATATTCAAGGCCTCGTCCGCGACCTCGCCGACGAGCTGGCAGAACTGGGCGAGGCCTTTGCGCTCAAGGAAAAGCTCGAGGCAGTCTGTAGCAGCATGGCTTGCCACGGCTCGGTGCGCGCCGGCCGGCGGCTCAACGCGGCGGAGATGGACGCGCTGCTGCGCGAGATGGAAGTGACCCCCCATTCGGGCCAGTGCAACCATGGCCGGCCGACTTACGTTGAGCTCAAGCTGGCCGATATCGAGCGGTTGTTCGGGCGGCGTTGAGGCCCAACGTGATCTAGAGCGGATTCGACTTAATCCGGATCGTATCCAGTGGCTGCGAAGTAGTTCTGGCATTCGGTTGGCGTGAAGGCATCGAGGGTTTTGGCGATTGCGTCCCAGAGATCATCGACGGTTCTGGCGGCGGCTTTTCGGAGCAGGGCTTTGAGCTTGGAGAAGGCC
>Ga0307379_10000847_pt1 | contig 49813 bp, 42 predicted proteins | sample UN2MG_FD_202237 | JGI IMG/M metagenome (GOLD analysis project Ga0307379, IMG submission 202237) | Soil microbial communities from Risofladan, Vaasa, Finland - UN-2 | ecosystem: Environmental > Terrestrial > Soil > Coastal area > Acid sulfate soil | place: Finland: Risofladan, Vaasa | collected... | reverse complement strand
AAAATACCTCTTAGGATTTGATATGTGTCTCGTTATCTAAACTGGAGTCAATAGTGTTCTTCAGTATACCAACGAGCTTTCGTAAATTTTGCTGATACTCTGCGAATGTTAAATCCAAAGCGCCATTCACTTTGTCTTTGCGGCCTGGTGTTTTTGCATCGGAACTTCGATAACAAAGGTCGTGGAGCCCCCAGTTGAAATGGATTACATCCCACTTGCCGTCTCCAAGCCATTTGTTGATGTTTTCCAGGCCTATACCGGTATGTCGGGCGTTACCAGGAACTCGATGGACATTGGCCTTGTCGGTAAGCAGCTTGCGGACAGACGGTGTATAACCAATCGAGATAGAATCACCAATCAGCAGGATTCTCGGCAGGCTCGGGTCATCTATGACAGGCGCAAAAACAGGATTTACTCTGGTTTGTTTCTTTCCGGACTGCTTTGGTTTAGAAACGTCCTTCAAATAACCTAAGGTAGTAAGAAACCTGTCAGTGGCCTGGACGGTCTGCTCGAATGAGCTGTTATCTTTATCCCTTCCAAAGTTAAAAAAGCCGTGTCCCTTGTCTTTGAACGGTACAAGCTGGCACACGTTGCCGGCATCTTTCATAGCCTTGCTGAAACGCTCAACACTATCGAATGGGACAGTACGGTCAGCAGTTCCATGAAATATAATACATGGAGGTACTCCTTTTTTGATATGTTGTAAGGGCGACAACTCTCTCAAGCGGTTATTAAACCTTTCAGCCAAATGTTTTTCTTCCGGTATTCTCAGTAAGTCCACTGCCGGGTTGAACAACACTAATGCATTCGGTTTAGAACTGATATTGTGGTCTTCATTTTTCTCGTCAAGCCCTTCAATCACGCCGGTGCAGGCTGCTACATGCCCGCCCGCCGATCCGCCGCCTGCGGCAAGTTTTTTGGGATTTACACCCAGCCTTGCCGCGTTGGCTCTGACCCAGCGTATAGCGGATTTACCGTCAGCGACACATTCAAATGGTGTCGTGCCGTGCTTATTCTTTACACGATATTCGGCAGAAATTGCCACCATTCCCCGCGAGGCTAAGTAATCGCACTGGTGGTAAAACTGATCGGGATTACCCCCGACCCAGCCGCCGCCGAAAAAGAAAACTATTGCCGGTAATAATTCTTTGGTATCCCGTTTGGGTGGTTCAAACACGTGCAGCTTCAATTCGACTTCGCCGATAGTTTTGTATACTACAAGCTTCGGCTTTATTTTGGTTTCCTGGGAGTTAATCTGTAGTTCAGATGCTACTGCCGAGAGAACAACAGCAAATATGCAGGTTAAAAATATCACAATCTTTTTCATTCTTTTATTCCTGAAAATGAACGTTGAACTAATCCCACGGCAGCTCTGTTTGGTCTGCGCTTACAGCATATGCGGGCCTTGGATGATCGGGGCCAAAAACATACATATCTTCCTGTTTTTCAATAACAACAAAGCTCTCATCGATTGAACCATCCTCCTTGGTTAATTTATCCAGAGAAAGTCTCAAATGTTTGGCAAAAAACTTGTAAGCACCGAGACGCTTTGAAAATCCATAATCGTGTCCTTCATCGGGAAGATGCAGGTTCTCGACGTTACCCTCGGCATCATACAGACGATAGACGTTCTGGATATAAGGCAACTCAACATTGGGTGTGTTTTTAGTCCAGTCCTTACCGTCAGAGATAAGTAGCTGTGGTCGCGGCGCAGCCAGTGCGGCGATATCCGTATTGTTTGTTTCATGCGTGTCGCTTATATGAATAGGCATCCCGCTTTCGCAGATACACCCTCCGAAGAAGTGAGCTGAGACCATGACTGCCGGAACCGACACGGAAATACGATCGTCCACCGCAGTGAGAAGAAAAGTCTGTGTTCCACCGCCCGATGCGCCTGTTACACCGATACGTTTAGGATCTACGTCTTTACGGGAGGTAAGAAAATCAACAGCTCTAATGCTGTTCCAGAGTTGCAATTTAAGAACCTTCGGCCGTTTGTGCTCCCATCCTGCATTTTTCCATTCACCATATCCCACCATATCGTAAGAAAAAACGACCGCGCCCATACTCGCCAGCGTTGCACATCTCTTCTGCATATTCGGTCGAAATCGTCCGTAGTTATCGACTTTACTGAAGTGGCCATGCGGGCAAAGCACTGCGGCGAAAGGCCCCTTGCTTTTTCGAGGACAATAAAGATTTCCTGTTACAAAGACGCCGGGCAGACTTTCAAACGCTACGTTTTGGACTGTGTAGCCTTTATATTTGCGCTTGCTGTGAATAATTGGATTCAGAGGGCACTTATCGGGCATGGGCAAAAGCTCTGCTCCACTAAGAATGCCTTCACGGATCCGTTCGGCCCTTTTCTTCCATTGCGCCAGGTTGGAATAGCTTTGGGCAAACTTGGCAAGCTGCTCTTTGGCTGCCTCCTCACTATGATAATGTCCCTGGCAGAGTTGAGGTTTCTTGCTTTCAGCACTTTGAACCGTCCTGCCTGAAAGTGCAACTGCAAACATTGATACGCTGATAACAAGGATTCTGTAGATACTGCCTGATCGACTTTGCATTTGAGACCTCCTGATAATGAAGTTTTTCATACTATCCTCTGCCCCTCTAATTATTCTATTTTACCATTCTTCCAGGGGTTTTAGCTCCACTGACCTGACAACATTGCCGTCCTTCCAGAGAGGAGACAGCAGAATTGCCACACGAACATTACCCTTTGCCTGCGGCAATCGCACTACGAGTCGGCTGACACCCTTATTGGTCTTCTGGGGTGCTTTCTGCTCGGCTGACTCAATCTCAAATTCGGCGCCGACAGGTGATAAAACACGTGCAATAAGCTGTTTGTTACCCAGAGTAAGTAAGGCAATCCCTTTTTTCTTGATATCAATTTTCTCATCTGTTGTCATACCCCAGGCTACGTTACAAGGCTTTTCGATGTCGAATTCGTCCTGCACGAGCACTGCCCGTCGCCCCGGCAGCATAGCCACGCCGCGTGTCACCTTTTTTGCAAACTTGTTGTATGCGCTTGTCAGGTCAATGAGGACCAGGCCGGATGAGTTCTTCGACTCAAACTTGATAATACTGGATTTGGCGTATGCATCCTGATCCTCGCCGCCTAATAGCGGAATGTTATGACTTTGGGAGTTCAAGCGATAATAACTCCACCGCTTGCCACCTCTTTTTCTATCCCAGTAGCCGGGCAGGTTGTAATTGTCTGAACCAAGGTCGCGTGCCCACCGAACTCCCATAGCATCAATTTCGAAGTTGCCCAGATCAAGATGTCCGTGATTGACCTGATTATAGCCGGCTTTGACTCCAACAAACAATGCCTCGGGATCATCCCAGGCGCTGCGGAATACTGCTACTTCCACGGGTCCGCGGAAATAGCAGTCGAGGTTTCTCAGTTCGGATGTCTTCTCCGGGGCAGGTACATACCAAACTATATGCTCAGGACTGGCGCTGTGCCTGGCAATCTCAGCGTGTTCAGATTCAGCGTAGAGAGAATTGCCAAAAACTCGCGCGAGCCAGAACATGCACGGCATAGGTCTCCTGGAGTTTTTTTCTCCGCAGTCGGCAAGGTTCAGGGACAACCCGGTCGGGCCTGTCGTATATATCGGGAAATTTCCTGCTTCCGCCAGTCCTTTTATTTGCAATAGCCCGAAGTCCTTGCCCAGAGCGGTCTCAAGTGCCGTCAGGCCATAAGCGGTATAACGCGTGGCATAGCTCCAGTAACCGGGGCCTTCACCCCACGCGCCATCGGGGCCATAGCTCTTGATGGCGAGCGGCAGCGACTTTAGGGCAGAGGCAATAATCTGCTCGGCGTATTGAGGATTCGACTCCGCAATCGCCAGGGAACCGACTATCAGTCCCCCGTTGCAGACCTGGTTCCAATTGTGTTCGCTTTGAGCCCACCATCTTTTCTTATATGCGATTAGCCCTTCTTCCAGGCCGTTTTTTATTAAGCCGGCTTTGATTTTTTCGCGTGTCCCGGCGTCGAGACAGGAGTACAGCCAGTCATAACCGAGTCCGACTGCGTGAGACATTTCGGCTGTATCAAGAAAATGCGACGGGTTCCAGTCCTTGAAAGCACAAACAGTCAACAGGTTCTCTATGGCCTTTTTGGCATACTTTTCCTCGCCGGTCCATCTGTAAGCAATGCCAAGGGCATAAATTCGATGGAGACACTCTCTGCTGACGTGAAGAAGCCGCGGCCCAACCTTCCTGTAAGTTAGCATTGGCTTATTCATATAACCATCCGCACTCTCAAGAACATCCCTCAAACACTTCTGCAACACTTTATCTTTTGGATACTGTTTTTGCAGACTTTCCAGGTCTTTGTCCTTCAGCATCAACCGAGGATGACTTTGATCCAGTGTCAGCAGGACGGAAGATGGTTCTGTTCCGGCCTGACTGGACCATACCAACAGAGATTGACAACAGGTCATTAAAGTTACAAATGCAAGAAAACTGAATTTATTCACTGTAATCCACCTCCAATTCTTGCTTGTGAGTCTAATTTTTTATGGATCCTACCATCCACAACACTCTTTTGCCTTTCTAAAACCCAAAAGGTCCAATAGTTTATAGAAGATTTGGTGCTTGCTGGGCAAGGAAAATCTTTTGCAAGTGCCGTAGAAATTTCTTATAATTATGCCAATCATTATTCAGGAAATATAGGTGAGAGCTATGGAAAAATTAATTTACAAGACAAAATCGGAAATGGGAGCTGCGGCAGCGGCCAAGGCAGCAGAGGTTATTAACAATGCTTTGGAAAGCAATGGACGGGCGAACGTTATTCTCGCTACGGGTACGAGCCAAATAGAAATGCTCAAGAACCTTGTGGCGACTGATGGCATCGACTGGCCAAAAGTGACAATGTTTCATCTGGATGAATATATCGCTCTTGGGGCGGATCACCCGGCAAGCTTCAGGAAATTCCTGAAGGAGCGATTCGTGGATCGGGTGCCGGGCCTTAAAGAGGTTCATTTCATTGATGGTGATGCCGACGATCCCCGGCAGGAGTGCCTGAGAATCAGTTCGGTTATAGCAATGCACCCTATCGATGCGGCATTGGTGGGAATCGGTGAAAATGGGCATCTGGCATTTAACGACCCGCCGGCGGATTTCGAGACCGAAGAGCCGTATATTGTCGTTGATTTGGACGAGAAGTGCAGAAAACAGCAGTTGGGCGAAGGATGGTTTGAAACGCTGGAGCAGGTGCCCCGAAGGGCGATCTCAATGAGCGTTCGGCAGATTATGAAAAGCGAGTGCCTGATTGTCACGGTTCCGGACAGTCGAAAAGCCCAGGCAGTGAAAAAAGCTCTGGAAGGAGAGGTGACGCCTTTGTGTCCGGCCTCCATACTACAAGAACACGAGAACTGTAAGATATTTATGGACACCGAGGCGGCATCACTGCTTAATCCATAATGCACAAACCGCCCACCGGCGTGACTATCTCTGCTTGCACCGGCAGGTTGCGCGGGCGATAGTATTGTTCAGCCATATTTTCTATAAGCTGTCGAACACGTTTATCTTCAACAACAGTTACGATGCAACCGCCCATCCCGGCGCCGACAAGACCCGCGCCAAGTACCCCAGGACTCGCCAGAGCGATATCAACAAGCATATCTATTTCAGGCAGACTGACATTATAACCACCCCCCTGGCGCCACAGACGAGCCTGACTCATACGCCCGGGGTCTCCTGATTCCATGTCGCTTATTAGATCGTCAATTCTTTCATCCGGGTAGCTGTTATCGGTTGGGACGTGTTTTCCGTCAACCACTTTTGCCACACGGTCGCCATCATGGGAGATGCTCATAAGCTCACCGAAGGTTTTAATATCGCCCGTTCTCAGACACTTCGGCACCATCTCAGCACGGATACACTCGGCTATTCCATAAAGACATATCTGTCTGATATAGTAGCCCTGTTCAGGTTCATAGTGACTTCTAAACACACGACGAATCTTTTGCTCGCCTTCCGGAAGCAGTTCCAAAATCTCCGCTCGGCCGGCAGAGGTGGGCAGCGATTTTACCATCCTATAGATTTGAATCTCATCAACGCCGAGTTTCTCAGGATTTATATCGCGAAGTCGTTCGAGCTTGTCGGCGTACTCCGGAAAGTTTTTACGTATTAACATCAGGCCGAATATATACGCAGCGACCCGGCTGTTAAAGATATCGCGTGCCCCAGCTTGCTTCTTTGCTTCAATGCCGCTGTTAGCCAGAACAAAGCTATAGCCGGCGGGAAGCGAAGCCTCCTCAACTGATAGTGGAAAAGCCTTAATATGGAGGATTGTATTGGGCCTACCGTATATAATCGCGGCGTGGTCGCTGCAACCACCACGGGTGCCTACATACCATTCAGCAAAACCCCAATGCTCTACCAAGTCGGCAGGTTCAATTTGAAACGAATTTATCCTTATTACCGCCTCTGCCGCAACCATAACCAATGCTGATGATGAGCTTAGCCCGGCAGCTATGGGGATATCACCATAGACCATCATATTCATACCCTTAATAGCCGGGGAAAAGCTGCCATTATCTTGTGTGTAGAGATGCTGAAAGTACAGCACCGCCGCGCGTATATAATTCGACCAGGTAACCGAAGATTCGTTTCTGCGTTTTTCAAACTCATAGTGACACCAGGCGTCCCAATCCTGGATTTTCTTTCCGGCCGGCAGGCAACTGCTGATACGGAATTGCTCATCGGGGAAATGATTCGATTCGACATTTTTTACCAGTACCTGGTCGTCATCACGCGGCCCAACCACCAGCCACATCTGCTTGACACAGACGGGATTGACTGCCCCACCCCGGTGGTCAATGTGAGTACCTAATAGATTAATACGACCGGCCGAGCGTATTATGATTACATTGTGGTTTACACCATACCTCTCGGCAAATTCTTCAAGGCTGCATAAACACATCCGCGCCGCCTCTCTCTTCAAATCCTCATTATCTCCGTAGATTTGGCCCAACCTGTTGTCAAATTCACTGTCCGCTTTTTTTATCAAAGCAATCCAATCGCTGATCGGTCGCCGGCCATCGACTTCAGCCGTCATAGGCACTCCTCCTCAAGTATATCTGCTTGCTGTTAAACATACGGGCAAAAAAAGTTTCACCTACTCGAATAGACCGTTTTTCCATCGACTATAGTCGCCTCGACCGTGAGCTTATAATTGCCCGGTGGGCCGACGATATTGAGCACGCATAAATCAGCTTTGGCCCCGTCGACGAGCGAGCCGCAGCCTTGTTTATCGAGTTGTGTCAGTACGCACGGATTTGTCGACAATATTTTTGCCGTTGTCACCAAAGCCTGCTCAAACGACATGGCATCATGCATGCGATTCCAAATACCCTGCATATCTACAGTTAGCCAATTGAGCAAGTTGGTAAATCCGCGGTCCATTGTCAGATTACTGCTGAAGAGCACGCCGGACTTGCCAACAACTTGGAAGTAATTGCCGCTATCATTGAGGGCGCCACGGATACCTCCACTCGTGAACTGCTTGATGTCCGAACCTGCTGTAAACAGACAATCTGTGATGCCCACTATCTTATCTGTACCTTTACGCTTCAGGATGTCTCTTATATAGGCGGGATTGACATGATAGCCGTCGAGGATTTGCTCGGCAAAAAGATCGTTAGATTTCAGGACAGCTTCAATCGCACCACCTCCGTGGAATGGCTTATATGAGCCACCCGTTGGACCATTGGTAAAGTGTATGAAGTACTTAAGGCCTGCTCTGGCCGCTCGCTCAATCTGCTCGCAGGTTGCGTTAGTGTGTCCGGCCCCCACCACAATACCTTTGCTGCTGAGGTATTCAGTCAAATCATAGCTGGCTCGTCCAAAATCCGGCGCCACATTGGCAAGCTTGATTGTCCCTTTATCCTCGATTTTGTCGAAGGAACTGTTGGCAAATTCAAGCACACAGTCCGGATTTTGAGCGCCAGCCATCTTGGGATTAAGGAAACTGCCTTCCAGAAGTCCCCCTAAAAGCTTGGCTCCCGGTTTATTTTCTGACTTACTTAGATAGTTATACAATTGAGCAAAGCAATGTTTAAGATTCTCAATTGGGCTGGCCCAGGTCCCAACATAAAAACCAGTGACACCGAACCCGGCAAGAGTTTTACGTAACATATTCAACCCGGATTCATAAGCAGAGGGGCTATTATCAAAGGTCTCGAATTTTGGGTTATAAAGGCCGCTGGTGAATTCGAAGAGTCCGTAACCGTGAAAATGTATGTCAACGAAACCCGGTACGATATATTTGCCGGTGACATCGAGGGTCTCATCGTAGTTGTCCCTGTCGGCAACAAATTCGATCCTGTCATTGCGCAGGATGATATCGGTGCGTTTAACGCCATCCGGTGTTACAACAAAGCCGCCTTTGAGTCGAATTACCTTCATATTTTGACTTTCACAAAATCCTTTTTTTTGACTATCTGTCGTCCTGTCGACTATCTAATGCAAAGTATAGGATAGTTTAGCCTATTTCTCTACTGCTATTCCGATACCAGACTGCAAATCTGCTTCAACGTATAGTTAAGAGACTCCAACTGGTTTCTGCGATTGCTTTTCAATGCAAACCTCCCCAGGTGCCCAAGTACAATGTTATCCTTTGCGTCCTGGTCCTGCCCACTAACCGTTCATATCGAGTTTCTTCCAGATTATTTTCAGCCGAAATGGGGCATAACTAATGTTATCTACCTTGATTAGTGTAAGCTTTTATACCATAAGTGTCCAGTATGTTGTTCGATAATAGCTATATTTGCCCCCAGCACGAGAAAACCATCACAGAAGAACAACCTCACGTTTACTTCTATTAATCGCCTTTTTTACTTTACAGAAATGCTGGGGCTTGATAGAATGCAGGCCATATGTGGGAATCCTCAATGAAACTGGAAATTAAAAACGATAAATGCGATACGAAAAGATGGCTGGCAAGATAATTATCAATACTGAACGGTGCAAAGGCTGTGGCTTGTGTGTGGTGGTATGCCCAAAGAATTGCATCGTTATCTCTAAAATATCCAACAGAAACGGTTACTTTCCGGCTCAGACCTGCAATGTTGATTGTACAGGCTGTGCCACCTGCGCTATTATATGCCCGGAAGCTGTAATCGAGGTATATCTTGGCGAGCCGGATGAAATTGAAATAGTTAACAAGCCGGGCAAGAAAAACATACCAAGCTTGATCAAGGAAAAAACGTGAGCGAGAGGGTTTTAATGTGTGGTAATGAGGCCCTTGCAGAAGCGGCTATCATTGCCGGCTGCGACGCCTATTTCGGCTATCCGATTACGCCGCAAAACGAAATCCCCGCCTATATGTCCCGAAGAATGCCCGAGGAAGGCCGGGTCTTTGTACAGAGCGAAAGTGAATTAGCCGCGATCAGTATGGTATTCGGAGCCTCAGCTACGGGCAAAAGAGCTATGACAAGCTCATCCAGTCCCGGCATCAGCCTGATGCAGGAGGGCATAAGTTATCTGGCAGGCGCCGAACTGCCGGCTGTCGTGGTCAACGTAATGCGAGGAGGGCCGGGTCTGGGTAACATCGCGCCATCGCAGGGTGATTATTTCCAGGCCACTCGCGGCGGCGGACACGGTGACTATCGAACCATTGCGTTTGGACCATCGAGTGTGCAGGAGCTGGTCGATTGTATGGCTTTGGCCTTCGACTTAGCTGACCAGTACAGAATGCCTGTTATGGTTCTGGCCGACGGTATCTTGGGCCAGATGATGGAACCGATAGTATTAGAAAAAAAACCACGTCGAAAATTACCGGCTAAAGACTGGGCCTTGACCGGGGCCAAAGGCAGAGAGCAAAACATTGTCCGCTCATTATGGCTTCCGGAAGGTGCATTGGAAAAACACAACAATAAGCTAATGGCCAGATATAACAAAGTGCAACAAGAAGAAGTGCTCTGCGAACAATACGAGGTTGACGATGCCGAAATCTTAGTTGTTGCCTACGGTGTTGCAGCAAGAATCGTTCGTTCTGCGGTCAACAAAGCAAGGGAAGGGGGGATGCCGGTCGGCCTTATACGTCCTATCACGCTCTGGCCTTTTCCGACAGAGCAAATTAGTAAAGCCGCCAACAAGTTTCGGATATTCCTGACTGTAGAAATGAGTACCGGTCAGATGGTTGAAGATGTAAAGTTGGCGGTGGCCGGCAAAGCACCGGTATTATTTTACGGTCGACCTGGTGGTGGTGTACCGACCGTTGACGAAATCCTCGACAAAATCAAACAATTGACATTAAGACCAAAGACTCACAAATGAAAACGGTATTTAAACGAACACTTACACTTAAAGATTGTCCGACGCATTATTGTCCCGGTTGTGGGCACGGGATTGTTCATCGATTGATAGCTGAGATAATCGACGAGCTGGACATCCACGACCGCACCATCGGGATAGCACCCGTAGGATGCGCAGTCTTAGCGTATGATTATCTTGATGTCGATATGGTGGAGGTCGCCCATGGCAGACCGCCGGCAGTGGCGACCGGGATGAAAAGGACCAACCCGGACAAAATAATCTTCTCCTACCAGGGAGACGGCGATCTTGCAAGTATAGGAGCCGCTGAAATTTTACACGCCGGACATCGTGGTGAGCAAATAACCGTTATCTTCATTAATAATGCTGTCTATGGAATGACAGGCGGACAAATGGCCCCAACAACGATGATTGGCCAGGTGACAGCAACAACACCTAAGGGCCGTACTGCCCCCGAGCAGGGTTATCCGCTCCAGGTATCAGAACTTTTGGCTACACTGCCAGGAACAATCTATATTGAGCGCTGTTCTGTACATGATCCCGCCCATATCCGCAAGACAAAAAAGGCCATTAAACACTCTTTTGAGCTGCAGCTCAGCGGTGCTGAAGGATTGTCACTGGTCGAGGTGCTCTCGAGCTGCCCGACTTACTGGCGAATGAGTCCGGCCAAAGCAATGGAATGGATAGAAGACCAAATGACAAAGGTTTTCCCGCTGGGACGATTGAAGGGCTGAAAAGAAAATGTCGAATTCTGAAAAACCAAAAAATGATTCTTATTATGAGGAAGTTATTATTGCCGGTTTTGGTGGACAGGGGATTATGCTGACCGGCAAGCTGTTAGCTCAGACGGCAATGAAGGCCGACAAAGAGGTAACTTATATGCCCTCTTATGGTGCCGAGGTTCGTGGCGGCACCGCTAATTGTATGGTGGTTATCTCAGAGACAGAAATTGCCTGTCCCGTCGTCAGTAATCCTGATTCGTTGATTGTAATGAACAAGGCATCGCTGAACAAATTCGGCCCGCGTCTCAAAAATGGCGGACTGTTAATAATGAATAGTTCTCTGATTGACATAGAGCCGAAATTGGACGAGACGATTGAAATAATAGCCCTGCCTGCAGACCAAATAGCCCTTGAATTAGGTAATCCCAAGAGCGCTAATATGGTAGCCCTGGGTGCATATTTGCACAGGTGTGGATATCTTAGCCCTGATGGGGCTGCACAAGCTCTGCCAGATGTACTCGCCAAGCGATATCATAAAACATTGCCGGTGAACACCGAAGCCCTTAGACGGGGTGGAGAATTCGCTGAAAGTTATTCCAGGGTTTGAAAAAAAAGGGTACGGGAATAAAATGAAGGGGAAAGCACAATCTTTTGTATTGCTGTTTACGGTTCTGATGCTTTTTTTATCTGTCTCTGTCATACATATCGTGGAGCAATACAAAAAGCAGAATAGAGACTCAATTTCCCAAATCGTAAACGACAAGTATAATCCCGCAATAGAACACTGAGGGTTCTATAAAAAATTGCAAAAACACACCTGATGATTTACAATATACAAAATTACATAAGAACAATGTTTAATCTAAGAACAGAAAGATAAAAGATGGCCAGACAATCAAATACTAAAAAACCTAAGGCAATTTGCAGCTTCTGCGGTAGATCGGCGAGCCAGGCCGATACTCTCATAGAGGGCCCAAATAAAATCTATATTTGTCCGGAATGTGTAGAACTATGCCATAATATCATCCGGCAAAACCGCAAACACCTCGGCAAGTGTGGTGTTAGTCTCAATGAAATGCCCAGACCAAGAGAGATTAAAGAATATCTGGACCAGTATGTAATCGGGCAGGAACACGCCAAAAAATATCTATCAGTTGCGGTGCATAACCACTATAAACGGTTGCTGCACAGTGACAGTGACGACAGTGATATCGAGATAGACAAATCCAACGTTCTTTTAATCGGTCCAACCGGCTCCGGCAAAACGCTGCTTGCCCGCACCCTTGCCCATAAACTGGAAGTGCCCTTCGCAATATGCGATGCGACCACCGTTACCGAAGCCGGGTACGTAGGCGAAGACGTTGAAAACTTCCTGCTGCGATTACTGCAGGCCTCCGACTACGACGTTGAGGATGCACAGCGAGGTATTGTCTATATTGACGAAATAGATAAGGTCGGCAAAACTTCTCAGAACATTTCAATCACCCGTGACGTCTCCGGTGAAGGTGTCCAGCAGGCACTGTTAAAAATGCTCGAAGGAACAACCGCTAACGTCCCACCACAAGGTGGAAGAAAACATCCGGAACAATCATATATACAAATCGACACAACGCAGATACTTTTTATCTGCGGCGGAACATTTGTGGGGCTGGAAAATATTATCAAAAAGCGGCTCGGTAAAAAAATGATTGGTTTCAATTCCGAACTGGCCAGTAAATCTGATGATAAAACCGAGTATAGCGACATGTTGGAGCAGATTATACCAGAGGATATTATCGAGTATGGAATGATTCCTGAGATGGTTGGTCGGCTGCCCGTGATTACTACTCTTTGTGCTCTTGATGAAAATGCGCTGATGGACATTCTAACTAAGCCGAAAAATGCGCTGTGTAAGCAGTATCAAAGATTTTTTGAGATGGAAAACGCCGAGCTTGAATTTACTGATGATGCCTTACACGCATTGGCGCAGAAAGCCCTCAAGCGTGACACTGGTGCCAGGGCATTGCGTTCGATTACTGAGGAGCTGATGGTTGATTTGATGTATCAACTGCCGGAAGAACCCAAGCCTGCAAGATATGTAATTAGCCGCGATATAGTCGAACGCAAGGCTGAACTTTTCACAGCAAAACAAAAAGCAAAAAAAGAGTCGGCTTAAGAGGGCACCTGTGTGGCTAAGGTTAGAGCACCAAGAAACAGAACAATAACGCTCAGCACAGAAGACAAACATCTTTATAGTAAGGATTTATTCCGCATATTTGAACTTGTTGGATTAAATGACATCGAGAACAGAATAGCAAACCAGGACATTTTCCAAATCCTTGATTTTATTCCCCAAAACTTTGTCGATTTGTTGATCTTAGACCCGCCTTATAATCTCGATAAAGCCTTCAGGTCAACTAACTTCAAGAAGAAAACTATCGACGAATATGCCAAGTGGTTTGAAAGCTGGTTAATAAGATTACTGCCGATGTTGAAAAATACCGCCACTGTTTATGTTTGTTGCGAATGGTATTCTTCAACGGCCGTTCATCTTATTTTGGAAAAACATCTGAAGGTTCGCAATCGCATAACCTGGGAAAGGGAAAAAGGCAGAGGCGCAAAGAAAAACTATAAAAATGCTGCTGAAGACATCTGGTTCGCCACTGTCTCGGACGACTATGTATTCAATGTCGAGGATATAAAACTAAAACGCAGGATTCTGGCGCCATATACTGATGACTGCGGCTCACCCAAAGACTGGCAAAAAACCTCACAAGGCCAATTCCGACTCACCCATCCTTCCAATCTCTGGAATGATATAACCGTTCCGTTCTGGTCAATGCCGGAGAACACAGACCACCCGACCCAGAAGCCGGAGAAGCTGATGGCCAAGCTAATTCTGGCAAGCACAAACAACGGCGATTTTGTCTTCGACCCTTTTGCTGGTGTCGGCTCCAGTTTAGTCGCTGCTAAGAAATTGGCCAGAAGATTCTTCGGTGTCGAAATCGATAAGGAATACTCGCTGCTAACCTTAAAACGGCTGCACTTAGCAGAACTCGACGAATCAATCCAGGGATACCACAATGGTGTATTCTGGGAAAGAAACACGCTCAACTTGCAACAGCCAAACAGCAAGAAAAAGAATTGTAATACACTCGTCGAGACCTTGTTAAAGTGATTCTCTGATATCGATCTTTACGGATAATCGACTTGGGTAAATTATGAGTAAGGTTAAGGACCTGCTCAGCAAGGAAAAACGTTCCTTTAATCTTCTACCGTCACCCTTTCACGAAACATTGGTGGCGCTATTATAAAAGTTCAACCATATTTCAAAGAACTGCTCGTTTTGTTAAACGCTCATAAGGCCGAATAATACAGAACCGTTCGCAAGCAATTTATCAATTATGTTCAACAAAACCCTTTTTTAATAGTATAGGTATCTATTTACACTCCAGGTAACTTTCTATATCGCCAGTTAAGTGCTTCTGGTATAATTCTGATTACACTATGTACCACAAAGAACAATTTGAAACCGTCGGTGATGGATTATTGGTCCGGGCTCCTGCCAAAATCAACTTAAGTCTGCTCATAGCCGGCAAACGTCCTGACGGATTTCACGAAATAGAAACAATAATGGCCAAAGTCAATTGGTACGATGAAATCCTTATCCAGCCGGGTCAAAAAACCGGCATTGAACTTATCTGCAAAGGGCCATACTGGTCACCGGATGGAGAAGAAAATTTAATCTATCGGGCGGCCAAAATGCTGCTGGAAAGCTGTGGTTTAATAGCTGATATCAGAATCATCCTGACAAAAAATATCCCCGCAGGATCAGGACTCGGCTCGGCAAGCAGCGATGCAGCAGCAACTCTTATCGGTCTGAACCATTATATGGAATTAGATCTCAACCAAAAAAACCTGAGCAAATTAGCAGCAAAATTAGGAAGCGATGTTGCTTTCTTTTTAGATGGTCCGCTGGCGTTATGTACAGGGAAAGGTGAAAAAATTAAAAAAATAGACGAAATTTTTAACTTTCAGGCTCTTTTAATACTTCCAGACGTAAGTGTCTCTACAAAAAAGGTTTATGCTAATTATCGGCACAACACAACCCTCTATGACAAACTCAATACTCGAATAAACAGCTATATTATAAAAAACAGGATTGATTTAGCAGTAAAGATGTGCGCAAATATGTTGCAGGAAAGTTGTTTCGGCCTGGAAGGAAGCCTTGCCGAATTGAAAGCGAAAATTGAGTCGTCTGGTGTCGGGCCTTGCTGCCTAAGCGGTAGTGGTTCATCGATGTTTTGTATCATTGAGAGCGGGGATGAAGAAGAAGCCGGAGAGTATAAGCGGAAACTTGAGAAAAATATCGGATGCAAAAGCATTATCGTGAGTAACAATAGATGGTAAACTATTAAGCGAGGCAAAAAAAATGGAAATCAGTGAGGTCAGAGTCAAGTTGGTGAACAACAAAGATGACAGGTTAAAAGCTTTTTGCTCGATAACGATGGACAACGAATTTGTCGTTCGTGACATTAAGGTCATCGAAGGTTCGAGCGGCTTTTTCGTCGCTATGCCTTCGAGGAAAATGAGCGACCATTGCGAAAAATGCGGAGGCAAAAACCATCTCAGAGCCAGATTTTGCAATAATTGCGGAGCAGCTCTTCAGGAAAATCGAGCAAAAAAAGATTTCAAGGGCAGAATGAAGCTACACGCAGATATCGCCCATCCGATTAATGCCGAATGCAGAAAAAGAATTCAGGAAAAAGTTATTATCGCTTTCAAAGAAGAAGTGGAAAAATCAAAGCTGCCGGGCTACAAACCAGTCGATATGGATGAGCCGGACGATGATGTTCCTGAAATAGTCTCCTAATTAAAGGAGCCCTTTTTTGCGGCAGACCGCAAAATGGGAATACAAAATAAAAAGCCTGATAAAAACCCGCTAAAAATCAGGTGTTTATTGAGACTCAAGGGTTTTTCAATCATCTATCAGGCAAGACGTGAAATAATTCTCAAATAATCCCCCCTCCTATGCAGTAAGGTGCTCAAGGACCTTATCAAGAGCAACATCTAAACGCTCATTAAGATCATATTTACCTTCGGTAAGCTGGCGACGTACATCAAGGACTTTTTCCTTGCGAACTTCCGGCAATGAAGCAATCTTCCTTAACACCTGACCAATAGGAGTATTGTTGACATTTTCAAGAATTTGCTCCATGATCAAATCCTCATCTGGAGCAAAATTATCTTGCGAAAGACTCAACTGGCGATTTTCACTCTGAAAATTACTATTAGTATCGTAATCAGGCATTCAAACTACCTTTTATGCTAAGCTTAAAGGCAAAAATATCCGTTTTTTTCCTTAAAGCTAATAACCACTATATCTTGTGTGTCCTCTAAATCCCTTATGAGGCTCAGAACGACCTACTAATATTGGTATCGTCAACAATGCCCGGAAAACTTTAACAAAGTTCAATACTTGCTTAATTACCATGATTGCATAAATTTACGTCAATTTGTGAAGAAATACGGCTTATTAGCACAAAAAAAAGGCTTTTTAACAAACCTATTTTAACAACAGGACTTGCCTGAGAAGCCTGTCTCGGGAAAATGGGAAATATACTACATATTGTGATACCAAAATTTTTTAAAATACAAATAGAAAAAAAATAACAGATCTGAAAGCTGATTTCAATAGTAATACTTGAATTCTATATCAACGTCCCACATGTCAGGATCAGGCAGGTTTTGTTTTTTCGACAGTTTTAGCCGTTCACATTGTAAGTTTGCCCAGCGAAGTTGAATCATTGAGAGGAAATTGGTAAAATTCACTATACTAACCTGCTTCAGGTCTACATTGGCACTTTGGCTTTTCTGCCCCTGTGTGGTTATAATCATTGCCGACCTTAGGTTATACTTGCTCGGGGGTATGCCACAACGATTAGTTACCCAACCGATTGCTTTTGTATATGTAAATTCTGAACTGGTATCATTCGAGTCAGCAAGCTCCAGACGTTCAGGGTCAATTGTTAAAATCTCGATGATTTTGGTTTCGGCTTCCTTATATTGCGCTATATGTTCTTCAATGTCTTTCTGTGCGGCCGGTAAATATACGGCCCAAACCAGTAACGGCCAAAGGCCAACTATAATAGGAACGGCTATACAATACAAAATCGGGTTCTTATAAATATCTTTCATGACTTGAGTTCCTAAATTATTTCTTTGGTACAACCGTTATGCTGAAACTATCACGGCCGCCTTTTAAATCATAGCCTTCGCGTAAAATCTCCAAACCACTATTTTTAACCACGTCGAAAAACTTTTCTGTGTTTTGCCGACTTGACGTGTCGCCTGTTATGATAATGTCCCTGGTCGTTATGGTAATCGAATTAACATTTAAGTTTGTCTGTGCTGCGCTTTTGACAAACGCCGCCAAAACAAGCCTGAGCGTTGAAGAGATAGATTTTTCATCTGTAATAAGGCCCTTTTTTTCCCTTTCTATGCGCCTTAACAAAGTTCCAAGTTTTCGAACAGCATCTTTGACTTTAACATTATCCGCTAACTTCTCTAATGTAACGGCTGAGTATTCTTTGGCAAATTTGTTCCGTATGTCATTGTTGTATCTGTTTAAGCTGAACAACTGAGTTTGAAAATACAAGCCGACAGCAATCAAAAGAACGGTAACAGATATCGCGGCGAACTTAAGCGTTTTTTGCAGTCTGAGCTTTTTTCCCTGAAATGGGCTGAAATCATCACGGAAATTCGCAATGTGCTCTTTTTCAGAATGAGCCAAAGCCGCCCCGTAGGCAATTGCAAAATCGACCGGCTCAGTACAATCTGCCAGGGTCTGAAGTTCGATTCCAGCAGCATCACACAAATCAAATGTTCCGACCTCAATACCCAGCTTTTCATTAAGCTTCTGATTCATTACGGCCCGGGTAGAGTCGTAAACTTTCAAGCTTTTTATCGGTTCGGCACTCTCAACCAAAGCAGTAGTCACGAGCACTTCTCTCGAAAGCAGTTCATCTCTATTCTGTGTCGGGCCGATCAGAAAAGACCGGACGGTAGATGCCTTCCGGGACCCCTCACCTGCCGGCACGGGTGAAAAAATCAAATAACCGCTTTGACGGGAAAGCACACCAAACAAGGTATCACTCTGCCGGGATTCATCTGAGGTTATTTCCCAACTGATAAATCTTGATAAGCAATTAACATCCGGCTCTATTATTATGGGGTCAAGATTGTACTGTTGTAAAGCGAGGAGAACCTCTGACAATACTTTTCGCTCTGCAGTAAAAACAGTCAACTCTGAATCCGCCTGACCGCTTGAGGTTATTATAAAAGCTAACGCAACGTCGGTTATATCCGTTGCGAGGGCCTCTTCCGTATCAAACTTGACAGTTGCAGCTATTTGTTTTGGATCGTTGAACTCACTGTGCACACTATGCTGCATAAACATTGCACAATCTAAAGCCACTACAACTTCGGAGAATTTCATTTCTCTCTCGGTGCAACCCTGGGCAATAAGATTTGCTAACGTCTGCATATTCGCCTGCTGCTGCTCTTCAACAGAGACGCTAAAACAGCCCACAACGTTCCCGTTCTTTCCCTGTGAATCAAGACACACCACTGTTGCTGTGTCCTTGCTTACATAAATTCCCAAACGGTTCCGAGATTCCACTATTTCCAAACTCCTAAATAGTCGTGATTATTCAGCCGTTGATTACAGCAATTCGTTGTACTTTATCACCATCCTTTGTTATGGCTATAATGGATGATGCCTTTGCTACTCCGCTTATTGCGGTTATTTTTATAGTGAAAAACCTGCTAACTGTTGTTATATACTGTTCGCACTTACTGAGTGAATCTGAATAACGAGATAATGCTTTTCGCAAATCTGCTATGTCCTTAAAAGCTTCCTCTCGTCTTTGTTGAATGATTTCTTCGGCGATTTCGACTTCATTGCCCCCGAAAATAAAAGCCGCCTCCAAGACATGTCGAGGGGCTGTATTGATATTAATCACCCGCGAACCCCACATTCCCATATATTTCAAAGCCGATTCTTTTCTGCCGGATGCGACTATAATCGGCCTGGATAGAGCTTCAATATCTATCATGGGACTGTGAAAGATATTCGCAAAGTGTGTGGTCTGATCGGAAATCTGCTCAGAGACTGGCACAGTTTTTCTGCTTATCCTTGTTGGAGGAGTTTTTGACGTGCTACTTCTATTGCTGGTTGTTGTCGATGTAGTTGTCGGTATTCTCACAGTTTTCGTTATGGTTTTGAAGTCAAGCTTGAACGGTTTTATTTTAGCTATTTCATTGAGCTGCTCTTTAAGTGAATCAATATGTTCGGCATCGAGTCCCATCATTTCACAGAAAGTTTGAAATCCTGCGTTTATTTCACGTTCCAGCTTTATGTCGTCCAGCAAGGCCCAGCCGAGGGGGTATTTTCCATTTTCGTCCTCAATTTCAATCCGTACTTTTGTAGAACCCATTTCGAACTCAACCGGCTCGGTTACAAACGGCCAGGGGGGGCCATATGGGCCACGAATCACCGGGACATTGATACCGTTAAAACTCCCAATTTCATCTTTGTCGGGGCTAAGGCCATTGCTATCGTTTATATCAATCATATCGTCAGAAGTCTTGTCTTTACTGAATCCGACATTCTGAGATTCTTTACCCCAGCCCCACTGTTCCAAGAGTTCCTGATATTCTATCTCGTCAAGGGCGAATAAATCGGAAAAATCAGGCTCATTTGGTCGGCTCACCAGTTGTGGATCAATTTCCTCCAGCGTGACAAGGGCATACTTCACAGCCGAGTCACAACCGTAACGGGCTTTGCTGTAATCTATAAGATACTGGTCGCGGTGACGCTGAGCCGCAACCCGACTACTGAGAGTATAACCCAGCGTCGAGAGTACTACCAGCAGCACTAATGTTACAAGCAGCACGAAACCCGGGCGGTCTCGGGAGATATTCCTGTTGTATAGGCCTTTGCTCATCGTTTTACTTTTTCAGTTTGCTTTTGTGTAGTTGGTGGTAATTTCTCGTTAACGGGCGAATTCACATCTGCTGCCCCTTCTTCGTCTTTGTTCGAGCCTTGTTCCCCGATTGCAAACTTCATTTTCCTGGTTCTGTCGATAGCTATGGTTCGTGTGATTTTTTCGTCATCCGGCACGTCCAACGTACCGTCCACCCTCTTAAAGGGCTCGGCAAAAGAAATCGTCACCGCAATACCGTGAGGCGGAGAACCGTTCCATCTATTTATCGGCTCTTTGCCCCTGATCGCGTTTATCTTAAAAAAAGTGACCCCGCTGCAAATCGGCACTAAAAGCTCCCTTTCCCAGTCATCTTTATTTTTATCGAGCACTTTGTCTTCCAACACGATTCCACTATGGCCACGGTATAAAATAAGGCCATTGGTGACACTTTCAAAGTCATAGCTACTCTGCCAGACGATTTCTTCAAATGTCTGCTCTCTTTCTCTGCTGTCTTTGATAGTTCTTATAATTGTCAGCTTGGCGGTGGGGAAAAGATTTTCAAATTTGTTCTCAATTGTGATTTTCACGTCGGAGCTGGAAGAAATTATCCTGTCAAGGTCTTCGGCGATGCGCTGCAGGACCTCGCAGGGAAATCTTGAACTGTCAAGCCTTTGTATGATAGCGGCGGACGCATGCTCGGCACGACCATAAATACCAAGCACCGCCACCAAGACCATCGCCCCTATTGTCATTGCCGCAATGACCTCGGCCAACGAAAAGCCCAGTGACACTCTGGATGTGCTAAAAGCCTTATTCATATTAGAATTCCGTTCTGATTAACATATTCGGAATTAAAATCCTACCGCTGTCGATTTTTTATTAAATCCCAAATTTCGGAGAAATCCATTTGTTCAAGTTCTCCATACGTCAAGCCTGTTTTTGGATCTATTTCATCTTTCCATCCCTGCTTGTCAGTGGCTGTTCCCGCACCCGGCTTACCTTGTTTGGTTGTTAGCTCATCTTTAGACTTTACTTGCAGCTTTTTGTCCTCTTCGCTCGGATTGCCGTTATTACTCTCGTAAAGATCAAGATTGCTCTTGATGAAAGAGCCATCTTCAGTCGTTAGCATACCATTCTCGACCCACTGCTCGATGGTTTCAATATCGACGCCGGCGTACTGTGCAGCTTCTTCTATCGTTGCGATGAGCTGCTCGGCTAACTGCTCATTTTCATCTTCTTCCTGCTTCATAATTTGAAGCAATTGCTCCTTTGTCACATCGGTCAGCCAGTGTGTTAATTCGACGTTTTGCTCTTGTCCTTCTGTGTCCATATACTGGGCCGAGGAAATACCTCTTATCCACATCCGTGACGTTATCGGCTCATAAAACGTTTCAACAACAGTTTGCCACGCAACCTCCGGATATTTATCGCTGTTTCCATACTCAACACCCTCTTCCACTGAGTCAGAAGCAAGGAGATTTTCCATATTCTCGCGTGCAACTTCGAAAGCGTGCATCTGCAGTCCCGCGTTTGCAGTTGAGGCTATACAGCGATTGACAACGACTAAAACGCTTGAGCTAATAAGCGCAAGAATAGCCAGAGCAGTTAAAATCTCTACCAGGCTGAAAGCCTTATTTCTGGTATTACATATTTTAGAACGGTATTTCATCTTTAGGTTTCGGCTCCAAAAGCTCGACATCACCTTCTCTTAATGTGATAATTCTATTAAGCCGGTTGACCACGATCGAATAAATATGTTCATTTTCGTCAAGAAGGACGATTTTGCCGCCGTATGTCCATCCTGATTGTCCCGCCCTGAACTTCGCCCTGCCTTCATTGGTGTACTCACCATCGTCGAACTGGACATAAACGACCCGACAATTATAACTTAAGTCATCTTCGACTATAATCTCCTCTTCCAGAACTTCTGAAAGGTCGGGAGTAGTAATCTGACGAAGCATATAGCCCTGCTCGGCTATATCGATAATAACTTCGTATCTCCTATCACTCTCGGCTGCGGCGCTGGCGGCCATTTGCATTGTCGAGACAAGCTGCTGAATCTGCGCTTTGAACTTATTTTTTCTGAGCAATCCGAAAAGATGTATTTGGGCTACAAGCACAAACAGCGAAATCACTACCAGCACGACCAGCAATTCAGCCATCGTAAAACCACATCTCGTATTGCATATTGCGTTTTGCGTTTTACGTATGTCGGATTTTATGCGCATAACGCGATATGCATCACGCCCGACCCAATCAGTACGCATCTGTGCTGAGCAGGTCATCCTCAGTGCCCTCTTCACCATCGGGACCACAACTCCTTATTACAAATTGCTTGCCGCTTTCCGGAAAAAGCTCATAGATAAAATCGTTTCCCCAGCCGTCTTTGGGTATATCCGTGCTTTCCAGATAACCGCCCATCTCCCACTTTTCAACGTCACTGGGCTGCTCAATAAGAGCTGTTAGCTGTTCATCTTCAGATGGGTATCGGCTGGTGTCCATATAAAATTGATTGACGGCTACATGAAGCGACTTAAGATTGGCCATAGTGGTTGTGATACGCGCCTGGTCTATCTTACTCGCTACTTTTGTAACTACGAGCGTGGCAAGCAGGCCGATGATAATCAGCATGGCCATAAGCTCGACCATTGTAAAACCGTGCCGGATGTGTTTTTTTCTCTTTTTCCCTGTCATTTTAATCTCCCAGAGAGTTAGTTAGAATTTTCCCGCCGAAACTTCTAAAATCGGCAATATTGTTGCATAAGCAATTACACCAATTACTGCAGCCATAATAACTATTATAAGCGGCTCTACTGTCGCACTCAATCTTTCAATCACGATATCGGTTGAGGTCTCGAGATTATCGCTTATACTTTTGAGCATTGTTTCAAGTTCGCCACTTTTCTCGCCAACAGCAACCATATGGGCAATGGCAGGATCAATAACGCCGCTGTCCCTCAATGGGGTTGCGATATCGGCGCCGGCAAGAATTCTCTCACGCGACTGCTGGATGGCTCTTTTCATAAGGCTGTTGCCGGTAACCTCTGCGACAACCCGAAGAGACTCAGCCATGGCAAGTCCCGAACCAAGAAGCGTTGAAAGGGTGGATGCAAAACGCGCAACAACACGTTGTTTTATGAGAGGGCCGAATAACGGCAAAGACAATAGAAATTTATCACGCAAATAGGCACCCCGAACGGTTTTCAGAAACCGCTTGAGACTCCATACAATTCCAACAATTGCCGCAATAACCACGAGCAACCACCAACTTGTCAGGACATAACCCACATCCATCAATCGCTTCGTAATCCAGGGCAATTCCTGCCCCGACCTTTCAATCTGCTGACCTATACTCGGTATGACCTTGGTCGTTAGAATGAGAATCGCTGCGATGCAGAAGAAAATCAGAACCATCGGATATACCATGGCGGTCATTACCTTCGACTCAACCCGCTGGCGTTTTTCCATAAAGCCGGCAATCGTCGAAAGACTCTGTCCTAATGAGCCGGTAACCTCGCCCACTCGAACCATGCTTACATATATGACATCAAAATAATCGCTATAGTCCTTCAGTGCGTCGGTAAATGACTCGCCGGTGACAACACGGTCGCGAATATCGACAAGGGCGTTTCTGAATGGAATATCGGACGTCTGCAGGGTAAGTACTGAAAGCGCTTCGGTCAGTTTAATCCCTGAAGTGAGCAGTGTGGTCATTTGCTTGGTAAAGTCGATTATCTGAGCCTTACCGCGTTTGGCGAAAATCGAAAATAATGCGACTTTATTTTCCCTTCTTGAAGCGACCTCTGTAACTGACGAAGGGTGGATGCTGCGCACCCTGAGCTGTTTTCGTGCGGCATAGGAGCTTTCAGCTGTAATTGCCCCTTTGACTTTTTTGCCGCTTGCCGCTATTGCTATATAATGATATCTTGGCATTTTTCATATCTCGTGTTTGGCATCTCGTATCTCGCCGTTCGTTTGGAGCACGATTCAAGCTTCACGAAAAACGCACCTACATTACGTCTGCCTGTGTTACTCTCAAGACTTCAGAGATAGTTGTTGTTCCAGTGAGCACCTTTCTGGCTCCGTCCATTCTAAGAGTCTTCAGACCTGCCTCAAGGGCGAGCTTCTTTATTTTGCCGGCACTTTCCCTTTTGTATATCATGTCCTGGACTTCTTCATCAACCAGCATCATTTCATAAATGCCCGTCCGGCCTCGATAACCGGTCTGGAAACACTTCTCACAGCCTGCGCCGATGAAGAAATTCCCGCCGTTATTTGCAACTTCGCCCAGGCCAAGCTCTCTCAATTCGTGAGGCGAAGGCTCAGCAGGCTTTCTGCAATCCGGGCACACCTTTCGGACTAATCGCTGTGCTATGATGGCAATTAGCGACGAACTTACTAAATACGGCTCAACTCCCAAATCCAAAAGCCGGCTCACTGCCCCTGCCGAGTCGTTCGTGTGCAGCGTACTGAACACTAAATGACCTGTAAGCGAAGATTGTATAGCCATACGTGCAGTTTCAATATCTCGAACCTCACCAACCATTATAACATCCGGGTCCTGACGGAGCACGTGACGAAGTGACGTGGCAAAAGTCATTCCTTTCTTACTGGCGACCTGAATCTGGCTGATACCCCCCAGTTGATATTCAATTGGGTCCTCGATGGTTATAACGTTCTTCTCAGCCGAGTTGATTCTGTTAAGACAGGCGTAGAGTGTTGTGCTTTTTCCGCTTCCCGTTGGCCCTGTTACGAAAATTACTCCGTGAGAGCGGGTGAGTAAGGAATCGAATTTTTTCAAATCATCTTCCCACAGACCCAGCTCGTTTAATGTGAACAGGCCAGTACTTTTATCCAGCAGTCGCATGACGCAGCGTTCGCCGAAGCTGGTCGGCACAGTGCTGATACGCAAATCAACTTCACGCTGTCCCAGCCTGACACTACACCTGCCGTCCTGTGGAAGTCGGCGTTCGGCAATGTCCATGCCTGCCATAACCTTGATACGAGAGATAATCAACGGCAGGACATTTCTATTCAAGCTTAGAGTGTCATATAAAATACCATCAATACGGTAGCGAATTTGAATCTTAGCCTCGTAAGGATGAACATGAATATCACTGGCTCGCAATTGCAATGCACGAAAAAGAACATCGTTTACCAGCCTGATAACCGGGGGACGATTTACTACATCAAGCAGGTCATCTGAAGTTGAGACCTCATCAACAAGCTGGTCAAGGTTTTGCGAATCAAGCTCTTCTGCCACCTCCTCGATAACCGTGGTCCTCTGCTCATAAGCGATATCGATTACAGAGGTGATAGCAGCACGGGTAGATATTGCTACTCTGACCGGCAAGCCCGTCATCTTCGAGACGTTGTCCAGAGCATTTGCATCCAACGGCTTGGATAAAACCACTGTAAGCTCTCCGTTATCGGCATCCGGTTTTATGCCGATAAGATAATGGTGCTGAGCATACATGGCAGGAACAGCTTCTATGAATCCCGCAGGCACGGTTTTAGCAGATATTTCCGACAGGAACTCCCAGCCTAACGCTTCAGCAAACAGCTTCAAAACCATATCTTCCGTAAAGTAAGGGCAGTTGAGCAAGGCCTCATCAAGCCGGCCATGGCTGGTGTTTTCTTCGAGAAATTTGGCCAATTGCCTGGCATCGACCAGACCGGTACGCTTAGCAGTTTGTATAAGTAAATCTTTCATTACTATTGTGCTTCAAGGACCTTGAATGGCTTCATTGGCTCAGGTTTTATACCAGGCCAGTCATGATAATCCTGGAACTCAGCTTCGTGTTCCTCAAAGGCGGTTCTGTTTCTTTCGGATATTCGTTTCATGTCATCTTGAGCAAAACCAGACTCCATGGGCCTAATGATCTCTGCTTTGACGAACACATACAGGTTCCTCTGTATGTCGCTGTTACTGGCGGTTCTGAACAATCCCCCGATAAGAGGAATATCGCCTATCAAGGGCACCTTTGTTCCGCCTTTGCTCTGGTTAAGCTTAAGCAGACCTCCTAAGATAATTGTGCTGCCGTCGGGAACAGTGACCGTTGTATCAATATCACTGGTTTGAATATCCGGCGGTTTTACTCCGGTGATGGTTCCAAAATCCGACCGGGTCAGGAGAATATCAAGACGAAGCAAATCACCACTGCTTATGTGAGGAGTTATCTCGAGTGTTATGCCCGCTTCATATCCCTCAAACTCGATCGATGTCTGTACGGTCCCTTGTAAACCCTCTACAACAGTGCTGCCTTGTTTCGTAACATAGGTGGTGTCTGCTGTCTTAATCATCCCGGGCTCATTATCATTAACAAGGATTTTGGGTTTGGCCAGAACCCTGCCGTAGTCCTTCTGCTGCATGGCAGTCAACAAAGCGTTAATGTGATTGTCACCATAGAAACCGGTTCCGTTGCCGCTCTGGGACTGAAAATCGATGAAACGGTCTCGCCCGCTATTTGTGAGGTTCGCCACCAGGTTGGAGCCTTCGACACCTCCCATTATGGCGCTGGTCAGTCCCGAAGTATCGGTCAAATCCGGAAAGCTCGATAAGATGTTGAGGTCGTAATCAAAGGCATCTGTCTTTGAAATCTGTACCAGCGTTACGTCTATCAGAACCTGGGGCCTCCTCTTATCCAAACTCTCTATAATGTTTGATATCCATTCCTGATTCTTTTTGCTCGCATAGACAATCAACGAAAAAGTGTTTGGCTCAGGGACTATGATTATTTGCTCATCCTGTTTACTTATGACCTTTTCAATCTTGCCTTCTTTGTCCTGAATGGTCTCCTGAATCAGTTTCTCCAGAACCTCTGCCAGGTGCGACGGTGATTGATTTTCGAGCGGGTATAGCTGAACAGGTATATCACTTTCGAGCATCTCACTGTCCACGTAGCTTAGAATCCGTGCTATCTTGATGTGCTGCTCAGCGGTCGCATTAACCAGAAGCGAATTCGTCGGCTCAACTACAATAACCTGTGGCTCTTCAACAGGAGTCTCAGTTGTTTCATAGGTGTTTTGAATTGGGGGCTGGGTAGTTGTGGGCTTTGTAGTCGTGGGTGTTGTACCGCCGGTAATTCTCGAAGAATAAGCAGTCGTCTGGCTGGCGCTAATTATACCAAGCTCTGCGAGTTTCTTCTTTACCTCCTCGGCATCAACATGCTCGATTTTGTATAATTCCAGGGTTCGCAGGTCCTGCTGAGCCACGTCAAGAGTATCTACAAGCTCCTCGACAGCATCTAATTGTTCATTAAGCCCTATCATCAGAATACGGTTAGTTCTTTCATCGGCATCGAGAAACACAGTGGGTGTGGCTGACTCCTGTTGTTGGGTAGTGGTGGTTGGTCTTATGGTTGCCCTTTGTCTTCTTGCGACCTCCTCTGCCGCGCGAACTCGGGCCTGGTATTGGGCTGTCGTCTCGTTCGATCTTTTAGTAATCCTAACCGGTGTCGGATCTGCCTCTGATGTCCCGGCGACAGTTATGGATATAGTACCTAATTGCTCGGCAAGTGTTTGGAGTTTTGGGGCGAGTGTCTGAGCCATCGTGTACTGCAACTGCCTGAACCTGAACTTTCTTGGCTCTCCTGGTTTGTCAATAATATTCAGAAGTGCCTGTATACGTGGCATACGGTATGTGTATCCGGTGACAATTAATGTTTTCGTCTCAGGAATCGGAGTGATACTTGTTGTGAGTCTCATACCAGTCAGCAGATTTTGCGCATTGGCTGTATCTATATGTTTCAGTTCAAAAACTCGCGTTATGACTCCATCGCCATGCTCGATTTTGCCTTTTTCGGTTTCGAGCAATACAGGATCAATGTCGAATGCGTTTGCCTCAGGAACTATTGTAACGAGATTGCCCTTGCCGCGAGTCATTGCAAAGCCTTTGAACTTCAGGACAGATTCAAGCAAAGGATACAAATCCTTTATCTTTATAGGTCCTCGAAACTTACCATTAGGACTTATTGTAACTTCGCCGACCAATAGTTTTGGGTCGTACATAAAGTCCAGTTGCAAATATGGACCGACCAAACCTAAAAATTCAACTATTGAGAGTTGATCGTAGTCAGCCAGAGCCAGATTCACTATTTCCTCTCCATTAATAACAGGTGCCGGCTCATACGACTGATTAGGAGCAGATGGATCCGGGATCTTTTGATCAGATGTCTTTTGCTCTGTTACAGTTGCAGAAGTATTTGGCTGGATTTGTATCTTGCTGTTTGCTGCGAGAAGATACCTCGACTCATTTGGCTCCGATAGCGTAGGAATCTTCCGAGTAACTGGAATTGCCGGTTTAGCTGCTTTCGGTTCAGTTTGTGCTTTAAGCTTACCTGAATTCGGCAGTTGTTCAATAGCGGAAACGATTTTATCCAGCAGGCTAACCGTTGCAATAGCAACTACAACATCATTATGAATATCTATAATTGCTTTGGCACTCGTGTTCCCATCCGGTGGTTTTGAGAAGCTTCCAATTGAGATGCCCGTGGTTAAACCAGGTGCGAGTCTTGCCGCAATTTGTTTGTTAGACGGCATATTTCTGGCCGCTGATATGGGAAGAATTGATTTTATGACAAATAGCTCCGGCCCATCGACAAGTCCAAGAATAGCCTTTGCTTTGGCCAGCTTGTTCAACTCGTCTGGCTGAGCAGTTACCAGAAGCGCAGACGAACCCGGAATGTGTGAAACGGTCCCTATCCCGACCTCGCTAAGGTATTTCCTGCCTTGCTCAACGGATATGTGTTTCAAGGGAAAAATCAAGTATGGTGATTCCGAAGTGCCCTGTTCCGCTGCAAAAAGACAATTGTTGGCTAATAAAAAAGTGACTGCCACAACAACAATCCCGCTGTGCCCCACGCGTAAAAAACGCTGTTTTGCTATCATAACACACCCCTTCATCCGATAAACTAAGAAATAAATGCCGCCCCCCGCATCTTCGCTTTTGCCAAGCAAAACAACGGGGAGTTGGCTTTAATTACCAGCTATTTAATCAGACACAGAAAAAGGCTAAAAGTTCCCATTTTCAGGCAAAAAAAAGCGGATTTACTTGCTGAAAACACGGGTATTTTACCCTTAATTTCTGAGTGTAAATGGGTTCGAAACTAAAAAATCAAGATTCATTAACCCAACTGTAGTTGAACTCTTTTTACCATGCAGAGTTTTTTTAATAGGTATGGAATTATTTTTCCGGCGACACGTCCGATTCGGATAGGCTCGTTTCTATTTTTCCTTCGTCTGTTGCCGGCAGGGATTGATTTGGGTCTTCCTCAATGCCTTTCAGCTTTTCACCTAAATTACCAAGACTTTTTGCCTCTTCAGTGCTTACACGCGCCGATTTGAATCTTGAAATAAGTTCTTTTATCCGTGCGTTCCTTTCTTCGTCGCTGGGCCCCGAGTTAGTTTTATCCGACTTGGAACTTGTCTGTAAATCTTTCAGCTTACTTATGAGTTCCTCCGCTCTTGCGCCTTCTTCAGCATTAATTTGCGGTTGCGGAGGTGTAATTATAGTTTTTCTGGCACTGGCGGCGGCTCTACCTAAAGCCGGCAGTGTGGATTTGATGCGGCTTTCACTCCCAGTTTCTGTTGAAACAGTGGGTGCTCCTTTGAGAAAGCTCGATTCCGGCTTCTCTTCAATCATAAGCTCAAAAGTCTCTTCACTGCTTTTGATAACAACAAGACCGTCTTTTATCTGCTCAATAAGCAAATGGCCCACATTACTGGACTGCCTGACCCAGTGCCGGCCTTTACCTGGCTCGTCAATCAAAGCCAGCGACATTTCCGGATTACTCGCATAATAACATGTGCCAAGAACTTTGAATTTGGGCGTAACAGGCAAATCGCGTGAAATACTTGCTGTTTTAAGTCCTGCTGAAGTCTTCGGTATAATCGATTTTGGTGGATTTAGATACTTTGCAAAGGCCTCCGCCTGCTGTACAAGTGGTGATGACTGGCTCTCGCTTTTCTTTGCTTTTTTACCCTCAGTACTCCTGAATTTCTCAATCGCACCAGGCGAATTCAAGAATTCTTCGAGGTTCACATTGTTGCGAACACCGAAAACTACAGGAAAAGCAAAGAGAACACAAGCCAGGATCGCCGCTATAACACTTGTTATTCGCAATGTCTTTATCATATCAGGCTCAAAAAGTGCACAAGTTGATTGAATTTTACTCTTATGCTCTTTTTATTTGACATTGCCAGCGGCGTTTGGTTCCTTCCAATGGATAATTTTCTTAAGAAAAGTCTGCTCGTTTCCCGCGTAGTCTCCACTGTGCTCGGGTGTATGACAATCAGCACAGGCTGATTTAGGCTCATTTAGTTTGGTCGTGCCGATAGTACTGATATGTTTCCAGCCCGGGCCGTGGCAGTTCTCGCAACCGACATTTTTCAAATGCCCGGTCTTTTCTTCCGAAACAAATCCGCCTTCGTATTCCATACCAATGACGTGGCAGACAATACATTCCGGGTCGAACTGCGAACCAACCTGCTCAAGCGTAGCATAAGCACGGGCATGGGCGGTGCTTTGCCACTTATCATATTCGTACTCGTGGCAAACCTTACAAGACTGCGAGCCGGAATATTCCAAACCATCCGGTAAAACGAAACGCGGATATTTCTCTAAAAGATCCCTATCTCTAATAAGTTGTTGATAATCTTTATATAACTTAATTAAAGAGCCTTCCTGGGGCAAATTTTCTTCGACCTTGATAGCTTGAAAACTAAGTTTCAATTTGTCCCCGGTCCCGGAAGTTTCTTTTATTTGAACTTCACATATATACCTGCCGAAACGGCCTACTGAGAAAACCAAAGGTCTTTTATTCGTATCTCCAATAAGCATCGGTTCATCGGATTCAGAAGGACAAACGAGACAATCTACATTTCCTATTTTCGCAATGGAAGAAATAGTTGCGCTATCACTTCGATTTACAATAAGTATATTAACGCTTTTTCGTCCCGGTTTGCGGGGGGGGAAAATTTCTCTAATCTGTTCTATTGATGAGGTTTCCGGGTCGCAAGTTTGAACTGATATAGTTATATCTTCTCCGTTTAATAAATATTGGGTTTGTAAGCCTCCTGCTATCTTTTCACCGGCTTCAAAGGGGCTGATGAATCTGATGACAGGATTGTCCAATAATCCGAGACTCTCAGCTATTTCAATGTCTTTGCTGGTAAGATTAACTAAATCGTAATCGAGCAGACTAAACGCCTGGATTAATATATTGAACTTGATCAGGTCCTGCTCGCTGTCATTTTCCACAAGTGAGCCCGTATCTATGATAAGCCTTTTTTGTTTTTGGGCCATGTTTAGCACGGCAGGGCGCCTTTCAAGTCCTCCGAGTTGTCCGCCGGAACAACCGCAGGGCTTAAGTGCACCAAGGGCGTTGCCGGTAAAGAAAACACTGAGCGTATCAGTCTTCGAAGGCTTTTTTTCGCGTTTTATAGGCTTCCTCTGCGTCCCCGGACCACATGAGGTTACGATTAGCCCCATTAGAACTAACGCGCCAATGATTTTTATACTGGCTTTTGGAAGTATATTCAATCCCCCCTTACGGCGTTTGAGGTTTGGGGTTTTTCTTGGAATAGTACCCGTTACATGTGATAGTCAGTATCTCGCCACCCTTGATATTTAAGGTAAATACGTCCGTGAATCTTAATTTCTGCTCGTCGGCCAGAGGCGTGATTTCCAAACTAAGCTGAGAGCCGTTCCGGATTTTGTTCTGCTCTAAAACTTTAACAGCTACAATATTGTCTTTCGACGAAACCGACTCAATCTCAAAGTCCTTACCATAGTTGTTGAGCACAGAGATTTTCCTTACTATCGGTACTCCCGGTTCGGCATTAAAAACAAGGAGCAACGGCGGATTCACCGTATATTTTGGCAGCACGTCAAAGAGAATAGACGCTGTGTTGCCCTGGGGATGAGTCAGATTAATGTTGATACGACCTTTGAGATTTTTTTGCAGTTTTTCCGTATCGACTTTGGGTTCAAGAACAAATTTAGTCGCCTCCACCGAAGGATCAAAATCAGCGGTTATGCAATCAGATGTAGATGTGAATCCCGTTATTGAAAATGGCTGGTTATCGGTGCTGCTGACTATAATCTTCTGACAACCGGCATTTTCCTCATCATGAAAAAGTCTCAGTCTCTTCGGTTCCCAGGAAACTTTCAGCACAGTTGTGGCCTCTATGGACAGTATAAGTTCGGGATTTTTCACATCATTGCTATACACAGTCAGTTTTCGTCTGAATACGATTGGCTGTGAACCCGATTTCCAATTGACTTTCAATACGCCGCTTTCACCCGGTGCATATTCCATCTTGTCCAATGTGGCTACGACTCCGCAACACTTCCCGACTTTAGTGATTTCCAGCAGGGCGTCTCCGGTATTCGTAAACTTAAACTCACCGCTGTTATCTGTGTTCGGTCCGATCTCACCGAAATTGCAATCTAATTTTTCGAACGTGATTTCCGGGGAGGGTTTATCGGGCTCAGGTAGGACCTTAATTTCCTGCTGAGTCTCAGTCGATTCTACCGGTGCGGTTGTGGGCTCTTTGGCCTGCTGTTGACAACCAAATTGCACAAGCAATGCACAACTGACAATAAGAGAAATTAAAACAAAGCTTTTGCGTTCCATATTTTCATCTCCGAATTTGTCTTTAATGGTAACTATGCTACATAAAAAGGATTAGATGATTATGTAACTTTCGGCTATTAAACGGCCTATAGTTTAGTCAAAAAGGCGTCTTCATGCAAGGAATTTCTGATTAAAATTGATACCGAATCGGCCCGTAATTCATATCCCTTGTTTCATGCGAGGGGGTATGATTCATATCTAAAGAGAAGTAGTGTCTTTTGAACGTGGGTCTTTTATAGCTTGTTGGCCGTTGTAAAGTCTTCCATTAATTGCCATATCCCTGAAGTCAACCATCGGGTCGTAGAATTTCCCGCTTAAGTTGACTGTGTTAACCATCAGGCCGGGACGATTGGGTCTAATTTGCCGGACGATTTTGCCGTCCGGCTGAATGAAACACGATGGATACGGGCTATAGTAGCCGCTTGAATTTGACATGCTCACCCATAAATGGTTCGTCGCGGCGCGGCATTGCATCGTCTGTCGCATAATGTGTGTATGTACGCTTGGTCCTTTTTGCCGGGCGTTGTAAAAAGACTGAAAGATGCAGTTTACGCCCTCTTTGTAAAGCTCACGGTAGATCTCGGGGAACCGCAAATCAAAACATATAAGCAGCGAGCATTTTACGCTATTGATTGTGAAGTTCACAAATCGATTTCCGGGCGTCATCCGATGTAAATCACCCGGGGTACAGAATCTTTTGTCATAACGGTCGATAATTTCACCCTCAGGATTTATAAGGTACAGGCTGTTATGCGGTTTATTGGGCTCAGTCAATCGGTGCGTACTGCCAAGGACCACCCAGAGGCGCAATTCAGCCGCAAGTGCCATAATCTTTTGTGTCTCTTCCTTCAGAAGTTGCCAATCATACCCATCGAAGTTAGGGAAATCCGTACCTACATAACCACTGAGAGCACATTCGGAGAAATGCACAATATCGGCTTTAGCCTTGTTCGCCTCGCTCAAAAACTCGCAGATTCTCAACGAGTTTCGCTTTATAGAGGCCCCTACGGCAAATTGACATGTCGCGATTTTTAACATAGCGGCAGGCTAATATTTAACTTCTACTACGTCAAGTAAAAATAGGTTCGAATGGCTGATACCAATTTAATAGCAGCTTTGTTTTGGGACTGTTATTTTTTACTCCGGACGGCGCTTTTCTGCCCCGACAGGGCCCACGAAAGGATGCTGCTTGTAATAAGCTGCGGGCGGCCCTGGTCGTCGAGCAGGTAGTGGATCGGCAAAATACCCTGACCGATCTGCGAATAAGTTTGTAGTGTGACAGTCTTGCCGTCTTTGAGTTTCAGAGGTGTCGGACCGTCATAATTCAGGGACTGGTTGGGTTTGAACAGTGAGAGGTCCTGCAGCAGGTCAAACGTCACGTTTAATGACGGATTCGCTTTTCGGATTAGCAAATCCAATATGGTCCATTGTGTGAAGACAGGATTTTTAGCGATGAAACCATATTCGTAATTACCGCTTTCAATCCGGATTTGACCATCGTTACACCTGCCATTCTCAGTCAGTTCCGATAGAGGTTCAGGCGTACCTTTTGCGGTTGTGTGGTGGCTGTTCAGCGTCCACTTGCGTATTGAGTTGTAATTGTCAGTATCGCATATAATTTGGGCTTCTAAAGAATTATCGACCCCGCCGATTTGCATCTGCTGTGAGATTTCATAGATGACCCGTCCGTCGTCAGTTTTACATTCAATTGCAATTTTACCTGCGACAGAATTGGAAAATGTGCCACGCTGTCCCCGAATCCAATTCCAGTGAATTATGTCATAGATGAGCCCGTACTGTCCGTTTTTTCGCACCGGCGGGCCGGCCGGCGAAAAACGACTCAAATGGTCGCGTATAGGCTTGACGGCATACGGTCCTGTCGATGCGTCAATACTTGAGTTGTCACCTGATTCAGCGGATAACAGCGGCAGTCTCCCTGCCGTTACCAGTGCAGCGGCCATCAGACCGCTGTTCAGAAATTCTCGTCTGTTCATTGTATTAGTATTCACAGCCTCATTCCTCAGCCTTGACCTTTTCATACCATTTTACATAGGCTCTGTAGAGATTACTCTGAGCGGATGGTTGTCTGGTGTTGCGTCTTACGGCACGAGCGCGTTTTTGTGTAGTGCTTTTTTTATTGAGATCAGTTGGTCCGGGATATATCTCAATCTGCGAAAGGTACTCCCTGAAGAGTTCGCGGTGGCGGTTCTTTACGGTTGCATATTTCGGATTATCTGCCAGGTTATTGGTCTCAAGAGGATCTTTTTGAATATCGTACAGCCTTGTTCCGTCCTCGTAGATAATGCTCTTGAAATTCATGTCACGCACGCATACCGAAAGCTGGCCGACGGAGGTTTCGCAGATAACATAGTCTCGCCACTTAACTTCCCTGCCTTCCAGCAAAGGGCGCCAGCTTCGGGCAATGGTCATCTTCGGCAACGGCGGAACCCCGGCGTAATCGCAGATTGTGGCGGCAATATCGACGCCGGAAACAAGGTGTTGAGTGTCTTGCGCACCTTGTTTAATTTTGCCCGGCCAGCTTACAATCGCGGGGACCCTGCTCGCCTCTTCCTCAAGATAACCCTTGCTCACTTTGGCGTGGAAACCAAGTCCGTCTCCGTGGTCGGCAGTCAGGATGAACAGTGTATTTTGACTATATGGGCCGTTGCGAACAGCATCATAGATACGGCCGACCTCGGCATCGACCATTTCCGCCATGCGATAGTAGCTGTAAATATAATAGCGCCAGTCCCGTAGGCTCCACTTGCTTGTTTTTGGCGAACCATTGTCTTTGTAGTCATAGCTGAAGTTTTCCGGTAAGGGGGGCAGCTTGTCTTTTATTTTTGAAGCGAAGGCATATTTGCCGGGTCCCCCATCGATTGAGGCCGGGAAACAGCAATCGTGCGGATTCAAAAGACCGACAGACAAAAAGAACGGCTTATCGCCGGAGCGATTTTTAAGATATGCTACGGCTGAGCGTGCCACCGTCGAGTCGCCCAGCTCCCCGTGTCCGGAGCCGCTATGCAGTACCTTGAAACTGTCGGCCACATTGCGGCCGCTGACATGCCACTTGCCTGTGTAAACCGTTTCGTAGCCTCCCTCGCGCAACCACTGACCGAGGTCGGGTATTTTCGGATCTATGGGATAGCTGTTTACCACTACGCCATGTTCTTTGGACATTCGGCCGGTGAACCAGCTTGCACGCGAAGGACAGCATTGGGGCATCGCACAATAGGACTCCATAAAGGAGTAGCCTTCAGCTGCAATCTTGTCTATATTTGGAGTTCGAGCATACTTGCAACCGTAGGCCGAAATGGCTTTATGGTGCATCTGGTCTATGTTGACAAAAACTATATTGGGCTTTTGCACTCTAGTACCCTTAACTAAATAAGTTCCTGCGGTACTCAGGAATCTTACCATTTGTCTGCTTTTTGTCAATATGTCAAATTCACGATTAACCATTTTCAACAAAGTCCTGGTTGAAAAGCGTGAATTCAATTATTCGGGACAGAAATACAGGACAATTTGGCGATAGCGTAAGTCGGCGTATGTTACAAGCCAACTGCGCTGCCCGGCACAGGTCTCTCCGGCGGTATGACAGGTTTGTTGCGGTCGCAGGTTAGCCTGCCGTCCTCGTATTTAAGTTCCGCCATCTGCAAAACGGCCCTACGATTGGATGTTGGTTGACTCTGTATTTTTCCGTCGTAGTCCCGCCACGGTTCTACGTGATAGAAAATGAAAGCTCGGCCGCTTATAACCCCAATACTGCAGTGCCTGGCTCGGCTCATGTCGAGTTTTCGTGTGCCGGGTTCGAGTAATATAGCGCCCCGGTAGGTCCAGTTCCGGGCATCATCACTGCTGTAAACGGGCAAGCCCTGATGGGCGTCGGTGATTAACCAGTATTTACCTTTCCATGAGAACACGTATGGGGCTTCTTCGAATCTAAAACCTGTAACCGTCTGATTGAACATGTCACCTTTGTCTGCGCCGAGTTTTTTCCATTGATAGAGGTCTCTGCTTGTCCAATGAAACAGTTGCGTGCCCTTTTTATCTTTGCCTTTGTGCCAAAGATGCCAGAGGTTTCCGACCCTGTGCAGACAGGCGTCCAGCGTATCGATTTCAGGGCCGTGAAGGTCCGCGACTTTTTTCCAGCCGTTTATAAGGTCTCCTGCAGGGGCCTCATAGTGGACAATGGTTCCCGGGCCTCCCCAGGAGCCGGCAGTTGTATCGGTTCCGGATTTGTATGTCACGAACATATGATATGTATCGCCATCCCGTATAATCCCCGGGGCCCAGAACGTATCGGGTGAATCCGGCTCTCCTCCTGTCCCGTCGAATTTGCAGTAGCCTAAAAAACGCCAGTCTTTGAGATTTTTGGAGGCTGCTACTCCAATCGGGCAACCCATCCACGTGTTCTGCTTCGTGGAGCGCCGGGCCGTATAGAATATCCACCATTCTTTCCTTTGGGCGTTGAAAACAATCTCCGGGTCACACGAGCCTTGATAGTGCGGGTCGACAAAAAATGGAGCAGGTACGGTGTCCTGTCTGTCGACGGGAAGGTAGTCCGAGCTTTTTGTCGCCGAGCCGTCGGCCATATTAAACAAACTCACGTCGAAGCCTGCTTCTTCTATGGCATTGGTTACTGCTACGGCCAATACGTTTCTGCCCCTTTTGAAGTGCCGCAGCTCATCAGTTCGCACGGGAATGTAACTTATTTTTTGCTGCTGTTCACTCCGGGCATTCATACGGATTCGGCGAAGTAACCGGCCATTGACAAATATCTGGCAGTCTTCGCGGCCGGTCACGCATAAGATGGGCTTCTGAGGTATCGTCTCCAATTCGAAGTCGCTGCGTAAATAAACTACCTTTGCTGATACGGTTGTCTTGCTGCTCACGTCGGACAGCTGTTTTCCTCCAAAGCCGCCTACACCTTTTTTCCATGAAGAATCGTCGAAATCCGGACGGGTCCACGTGCCATTAAAATCAGCCTCTCCGCTTCTGTTGCTCTTTCGTGGTTTGACCAGAGAGCTTTCGGTATATTTCCAGGACTGGCCGGCCGGAAGAATCGGAATCAATTCGGGTGGGTCATAAAGCTTTTTGTGCAACTGCAGCAGTCGCTCCGGAGCCACCTTGGAGATATTACGGTCGTAAGTCAGCCAGCCGTTTAACTCATGCTCGACATCAGTAATTTGTGTATAAACCGCAGCGTTACAACCTGCGCCACGATTGAGGCAGCACAGACTATCCAACCAAAGACTGTAGCCTTCGAGCATTTTTTCCGGCGATGAAAATGTCATGCGTCCCATTTCGCTGGTATAGTCGTATCTGTCTTCGGGCTCGGGTTTGCCGTACCAGGTGTGGCCGGGTATAGCCAGGTTATGTCCGCCTGCTTCTCCGAGCAGAACAGCACGGCCATCAGCCGTTTCTTGAGTGGCTATTCCGGGATAGAATGTATAGTCGTGTATATCCAGGATGTCACCGCAGTTAGCGTCAAGCCAACCACTGGCGTTAGTTACAAGACGGGACGAATCAAGCAGCTTGACCCATTCAGTATAGCGCAGCGTATCGTGTTGACTCCAGCCTTCGTTGAATACGACCCATTGTATAATCGAGGGATGGTTGTAAAGCCAGTCTATCATAGCTGCGAATTCTTTCTGCCATTGCGCGGCGGCTGCTTCGTCCACAGTCTGGCCGTACTTGGGCATACATATCATATCCTGCCATATCAAAAGGCCCAGCTTGTCGGCCCAGTAATACCATCGCTCCGGATGTGTCTTAATATGTACCCGGACCATGTTGCAGCCGATCTGCTTGAGGTACTCCAGGTCGAACTTAATTGCCTCATCTGACGGCGGTGTTAGAATCCCATCAGGCCAGTAGCCCTGGTCCAGAGGGCCGAACTGGAAGATTGGTTCATCGTTTAAGTGGATACGAACGAAGCCGTCATCAGCCTTTCTGATTTCGACCTTGCGCATTCCAAAATAGCTTCTGATTTCATCAAGAACCTCACTCCCAGTCAAATCGTCACTGGGGCCGGCATTAAAGCCTTCTTTCTTCTTGATAACAGCAATCTTCACGTCATAAAGAAATGGATCATCCGGGCTCCATAAACGCAGCTCAGGCACAGTTACGGTGAAATGCCCTTTCGGATGTTGAATATCCGGTTCTACAATCGCTCTTGAAAGCCATTTACTATCCATATACACACTGGCCTGCAGGTAGCAATCGCTCAGATTGTTCCCCTCAACCTGAATATCCAGCCATTTTTTATCTATTCGAGGTGTTAGTTTAATCGAGCGAATATAGGTTTCCGGCACAGGTTCCAGCCAGACAGTCCTCCAGATGCCACCCGTGGGTTGATAACGAAAGCCTTTGCGGTTTTCCGGCATGATTTGTTTGCCGATGGCCTGGCACTGCTGTTCCGTGGCATCCCAGGCGCAAACCGCCAACTCATTGTCACCATCTTTAATGTGGTCGGTAATATCGAATGTAAATGGGTCGTAGCCCCCGCGATGCTGGCCGATTCTCCTGCCATTGACATACACGCTTGTTTCCCAGTCGCTGGCCTGGAAATGCAGCAGGATGCGTTTGCCCTGCCAGCCTGCCGGAATTGCAAACCTGCGTTTATACCATAGACGCTCAGTTGGTTGCAGGACGTGCTTGACCCCTGAAAGGGCCGAGTCGATGGCAAAGGGGACAAGGATTTTACCCTGCCAGGTTCGAGGTATTTTCCCATCAGTCATGGTCTTGGTTTTTATCAGGCCCTGTACAGGTGTAAACTCGAGAGGTTCCAGGCGATAATCCCACAGGCCGTTGAGATTGAGCCACTCGCTGCGAACCATCTGCGGGCGCGGATACTGCGGCCAGGCATTCTCCGGCCCCACATCCCTGGCCCATGGCGTGAAAAGAGGATTCTCGGCAGGTTTGTACTGCTGTGCCATTAGCTCTGTTGCAAAGACACAGCCAAACAAGCTGAGGACTGTTGTTAAAAATAGCGCTCTTCGAATCATTGGTTTTCCCTTAAAAGCATGTTGAAAGCCATTTGGGACAAAGCCTTTTTGTTCTGCTTTCTTCTGAAATATTTATCTCCGGCCCAGGAGAAGGGAAAAGCACACACGGCGTAATACTATTTAAGGCCCATTGTCTCTTGAAGGCCGAAGATGATATTCATATTCTGAATCGCCTGGCCTGATGCGCCTTTTATAAGATTGTCAATTACTGAGAAGCTGACGATTTTACCTTTCACACAACTCACAAATATGTGGCAATAGTTTGTCCCTGCGACATTTTTTACTGCGGGGGCATCATTGCGTATCTGCACGAAGGGCTCAGCTTTATAAAAATCATCATAGAGCTGGATTAATTGGTCATTGCTGATTTTTTTCTTTGGCTGGGAGTACACCGTCGAGAGTATTCCTCTGTCGAAAGGCCCTACGTGCGGCTGAAACAGTATTTTGACATCGCAGCCGGCAACATCGCCGGCAATTTGTTCCATCTCCGGCATATGACGATGTGTGCCGATACCGTAGGGAAATAGGTTCTCATTCATATTGGGAAAGTGAAATTTACTTGAAGGTTTTATACCCGCACCTGATGTGCCAGTCACCGAGTTGACGATAATATTTTCGGTTTCTATCAGGCCTTCTTTAAGAAGCGGTGCAAGGGCGAGCGAGGCGCCGGTTGGGTAGCAGCCGGGATTGGCGACCAGATCGGCTCCTTTTATCTGCTCGCGGAACAATTCCGGCAGCCCGAATACAGCCTTAGCCAGATTTTCAGTATCGGTATGCTTGACCTCGTAAAACTTTTCGTAGATAGATGTGTCTCTGAGCCGATAGTCCGCGCTGAAATCAATCACTTTTAATCCCGCATCCAGAAGTTTCGGCACGAATCCCATTGAGACCTTATGCGGCAGACAGCAAAGAGCAACATCGGCAAGGTCTGACAGTTTGTCAAAGTCCAACGGCTCGATCGACAAGTTGCAGCGTCCCTTGAACTGCGGGAAAACGTCCTCCACTGCTCCGCATTCTTCCGGCAGCGCGGTTAAATAAGTAAGCTCAGCTTCGCTGTGCCGGAGAATAATGTTTATCGATTCAGCACCTGTGTATCCGCTGGCCCCGATTATCGCAACTCGTATCATATATTTTACCTCTTAAAAAAATAGCCGCTGAGATTGTCTCTCGGCGGCTATTGTAATAGTATAAAAGTAAATTCGCAAATTAACGCTTTGAGAACTGGAACCTTTTCCTTGCACCACTTTGGCCGGGCTTTTTTCTTTCGACCATCCGTGGGTCGCGAGTAAGATGTCCGCTGTCTCGCAGGGCCTGGATAAAGCTTTCGTCATATTTCTTCAACGCCCGGGCAATTCCCAGCAGCGATGCACCTGCCTGTCCCGTGGTTCCCCCGCCTTTGACATTGATAAAAATATCAAATGTCTTTTCGGCATCCACCGCTTTTAGTGGTGCCATAACTGATTTTCTGTCCTGTTCTCTTTTAAAGTATTCGTCGAGCTTCTTTTTGTTGACAATCAATTTGCCACCGCCAAGCTTGATTCGCACGCGAGCCACTGAACACTTTCTTCTACCGGTGCCCCACCAGAAACCAGCTTTAGGTTCACTGGTTGGTTTTGCAGCAGACTTGTGTCGGCTATCCGGTTTATCGACGATTACCGTATCATCATGACTATCAGCTTTGGTCTTTGTCATAGTTCGCTATCTTTATTTAGAATAATTCAATCTTTTCGGGTTTTTGAGCCTGGTGTTCATGCTCCTGGCCTCGGTAAACCTTCAACTTTTTAAACATTTGCCTGCCGATCCTGTTCTTCGGTAGCATCCGCCTTACTGCCAATTCAATGACCTTTTCAGGTTTTCTTGCCATCATATCGGCAAAGCTGACGAATTTATGCCCGCCGGGGTAATGAGTATAATAGTCATATTCCTTCGTATGGGCCTTTTTGCCGGTAAGTTGTACTTTCTCAGCGTTTACCACTATCACATAGTCGCCCGTATCGATGTTAGGCGTATATGTGGGCTTTGTTTTGCCCATAAGTATAGGTGCTATTTTCGCAGCCATTCGTCCCAGAATTGCCCCTTCGGCATCCACAAGGATCCATTTCTGCTCGACCTGATTTTTCTTTGCCATAAAGCTCTTCATAGAAAAACTCTCATCTAACTTCATAAAAACCTGAATTGTAGCGAATCCAATGCTGTTGTCAAACTATTTTATATGAAAAAATCAATAATTTGTGCTTTATCCGGTTAATGATTTAGCTGACGCTAACGATTTTTCTCCTTTTCCCGCCCTTTCGGTCAATGCCGGAGCGTGAAATTGGGTTTGTTTGGGTTTGTTTTCCCGCAGTCCGGGGCGGGATATATCTTCATAAACCTTTCCAGCAAAAGAGTTAACGCTCATTAGAGCCGGGGCAAATTGGCTTTGTTTTTTCAAATCGACCTCATTATCTGCCCTAAATTCCTGCTCGACGGCTTTGGCCTGCTCCATCTCTCGCATGAGCCGGAGTTTTTGGAGCTCGGCCATTATTCTGAACATGCTGTTCTCGATTCGGCGTTCATATATCAACAGCCGATCCAGCACCATCGAATTCGAGAAATCCTTAATAGCCGCCCGGCCAAGTGCCAGATTCGGATCTTCCGCCAACTGGCGCTGCTCTTTGGTCATCATCGATCTACTCAGCCTGGCATATTGGCTTTCATCAGGCGTCAACATCACGTCGAGGGCCTGGTTCTGCATTTGCTCGACCCTTTTCAGACGCCACGACAGGCTGACAACCCGCCCAGCTAACATAGATTCCACGGCCCCGAAAGGGGCCAATTCGGCTAACATTTCATCACGAAAAAGGTCAAAATCGTCCTGATTTTCACCTTTTACCACCGCTTCAGAGCCAAAAAGCCCATGTTTGACCGCATTTTGCGAGACGATGTCCTTGCCCTCAGCCGACCGCGGCCCAGTCGATTTCTGCGAGTTCTGCTGGTTTGCCTTGATTTGTGCTTCAGTTGACATGAGAAATACCCCTTTCCTGAATTGTTCCCGATGTATCAGTTTTTTTGAAATGCGACATACTACATACAACATACGATATACTAATTGTATGTTAGATATATATTATATCATAACAAAAGTTTAATGTCAAGTGAAAAATCGGAAATAGAGGAACTTGCCACGGACGCCGTTACATCGATCAACTCAGGGCAGGCTTGGCAACGGCTAAACAAGCATTATGTCAAGAAAAAATAATTAGTGAGTGTCACGAGCATTTTGATTTTTCTTGACGAGAAGGTGGGTGATTTAGTATAAATTAAGATAGATATGTTTGTATATGTCGTTTTTACAGTTAAGGCTCCTTGCATTTGAAACTAACGGCTCGTATGGGGCTTTGGATAGGAAGGAGGTAATATAATCAGCAAATAACCATCCTAAACGTATACGCAAATATTGATAGAACTTAGTAACAATTAAATTGTTATCGTATCAGGTGTAATTAATTCTTTTACTGAAGGAGGTATTTTATGTTGAGAAAAATGATTTATCTGATTTCTTTCTTTCTGACGCTGGGTCTGGTTATGATGGGCGTAGCCAACGCTGCCGACCCGAGTCTTGTCGCCTACTGGCAGTTGGATGAGGGAACCGGGACCATCGCAATCGACTCGAGTGGAAATGGCAACGATGGCACCCTCATTGGTGGCCCGCAATGGGTGGCGGGCCGGATAAAAGGTGCTCTGCAGTTCGACGGAAACAATGATTATGTTGATTGCGGAACCGGTCCGGACCTCGACCTGACTACGTGGACTATAACGTTCTGGCTGAACATGAATCTCAACAAAAACCACACCGCATTTATCGTCAAGGGTTTGGATAGCAATGAAAATTATGAAGTATTGGGATACGCTGACGGTCACTTACATTTGCCCATCCAGTTTGACGATGGCACGAGAACCTGGGCCAATACGCCGGCCGGGCTTGTTGTTGAAAATGAATGGACGCATTTTTCTTATACCTATGATTCGACCCAGGGTAGAAGAATCTATAAGAACGGCGTCTTAGCGTTCGAGGATACGGAAAGCAACACACCTCAAGCCTCGACGTCCTCACTTACTATTGGTTTTGAACAGACTACCACTCGATATCTCAACGGCATCATGGATGACGTGCAACTCTACAACCGGTCTATGACCCGGGAAGAGATTGCGCAGACTATGGAAGGTATTAGCATCAGTCCAGGTCTTGCCTCGGGGCCGAATCCGGATGATGGTACGACGGATGTACCACGGGATGTGTCCCTTAGCTGGACGCCAGGCGAATTCGCCAACACACACGATGTTTACATGGGCACGGTTTCAGCCGATGTCAGCGACGCCGGTAGAAGCAATCCCCGTGGTGTACTTGTCAGTCAAAATCAGATAACCAATACGTTTGTTCCTGCCAGCCGTCTGGATTTCGGCCAGACTTACTACTGGCGTGTGGATGAAGTCAATGCCGCCCCAGACTATACGATATTCAAGGGCAATGTCTGGAGCTTCACGATCGAGCCGTACGCTTATCCCGCAGAGAATATAACTGCAACAGCTTCCAGCGTAAACAAGGCCATTGAGGGGCCCGAAAATACCATCAACGGCTCCGGTCTGGATGATAATGACCTGCACTCGTCAGAAAACGCCACTATGTGGCTCAGCAGTGGCTTCGATCCGAATCCAACATGGATCCAGTATGAATTCGACAAGATCCATAAATTGCATCAGATGCTGGTATGGAACTACAATAGCACAGTCGAGCCCCTTGTCGGCTTCAGCATCAGGGAAGCCACCATTGAGTATTCGGTCGATGGCACCAACTGGGCCTTATTGGGTACTACTCACGAGTTTGCCAGGGGGCCCGGTGAAGTAAGTTATGCCCCCAATACCACTGTTGACCTTGGTGGTTTGGCGGCGAAATATATCAGGATTACTGCCAACAGCAACTGGGGAGGCATACTGCGACAGTACGGTCTGAGTGAGGTTCGCTTCCTCTACATACCTGTCCGGGCAACAGAGCCCAGCCCTGTTTCCGGGGCGACAGACGTGGGTGTGGATACGATTCTCAGCTTCAAAGCCGGAAGAGAGGCTGCCAGGCACGATGTATATCTTGGCACCGATGAGCAGGCTGTTATCGACGGCAATGTTCCTGTTGCCGGCGTGACCGAGGCCAGCTATGCTTGCTCACTTGATTTAGCCGGCACTTACTACTGGCGTGTTGATGAGGCTAATGACGCCAAGACTCCGACAATCTGGCAGGGTGATATCTGGAACCTTTCGACACAGGAGTATCTTGTTGTGGACGATTTCGAGTCCTACAATGACATTGCCACCGGCCAGGAGGGCAGCAACTTAGTATATGATACGTGGGCGGACGGATTTGATAATCCGGCGAACGGTTCGACCGTAGGTTATAATGTACCGTTCCAACCCACGATGGAGACCTCGATTCTTTATGACGGTAAACAGTCTGTGCCCCTTTTCTATGACAATACGGCAGCCACCTATTCGGAGGTCACAGCGAAAGTTGCTGATTTAGATGTCAGCGGGGATTGGACAAAGCATAACATTAAGGCTTTGACTCTTCGGTTCTTTGGTGATCCGAACAATCTTGCACAGCAGATGTACGTTAAGATCAACAACTCCAGGATAGCATACGATGGCGATGCCGAGAATCTGAAGCGCCCAGTGTGGCAGATGTGGTATATTGACCTGGCCTCGATCGGCGCGAGCCTCGGCAATGTCACTGATCTGGCGATTGGCTTTGAGCGTATAGGAGCTTCTGGCGGCAAGGGTGTAGTTTACCTTGACGGTATCAGGCTTTATTCTTATGACCGCCAGATGGTCACGTCGGCAGATCCCGGGGCGGTTGGATTGCAGGCACGCTATGAATTCGAAGGCAATACCAACGACAGTTCAGTCAGCAAACGCCACGGCACTGCCGTAGGCAATCCGGCTTATGTAGCCGGCAAGGTCGGACAGGCTATTAACCTTCGTGGACTGAACGACTATGTGGAGATAACCGGTTACAAGGGCATTCTCGGCTCGAGTGCAGTCACTGTGACGGCCTGGGTTAAGACGAGCAGCACGGACACCGGCGCAATCGTAGGCTGGGGCCCCAACGTTGCAGGTCAGAGATTCGGCTTCCGGGTTGACGTTGGCAGGCTGCGGTTAGAGCATCAGGGCGGCAATATCCAGGGCGATACCTTAGTGAACGATGGTGCTTGGCACCACGTTGCGGTGACGGTACAAGAGAACGCCACAATCTCATATCCGGAGGTGATACTCTATCTCGATGGTTCAGACGACACCAGGCCCACTACAGACCCCGATGCATTCAACCTCACCGCGGGGGAAGATGTCAGTATTGGCAGGCGGCCCTCAAACAACGATAGATTCTTCTTGGGTCAGATCGACGATGTTCGCATCTATGAGCGGGCGTTGTCGCCAGAGGAGATCGCGTGGATTGCCGGCCGGAATATGCCGTTTGACAAGCCGTTCTGATATATAACAGGACGGTGCCGACTATGTCAAAATAGCGGATTCGTGGCTTAATTTAATTAGGGACGGACCCAATCCTGTTTAGGAAATCCGGGGACACCATTAGGAACACCATACTTATTATACTGGGGAATTAAAGGTGTACGCCTGCCCCATAAGGAGTACATTTTTCGATGAGTTGTGGTTGATAATGACAGGTTTTGATATCCTGTAAGAATAAAAGCGCATGAGCAGTCCGAAGGATGCCTTACGGCGGAGATCCTGCCCAGCCTGCGGATTTCGCGTCTTCTATAAATATCTGCTTTTCCGCAATTAAATCTGTTGAATCGGCCGGCAGGGATGTTATAATTCGAGCTGATATACATCTAAGGGCAGAGGTATCGCATTCGGATATACTTACAACGTACACTGCGTTTGAAAGGATAACCTTATGGGAATATTGAAGAAGGCGACAATTCAAAGATATATCACTTTGATATTACTGCCGGCACTTGTGTTAACACTACCGGGGTGTAAGAAAAAAGAATCTCAGACGGCACGGGATGAAATACAGAATGATTTAGTAAAATCCGTCACGCAGTCTCAGTACCTGCAAGGGTCAATTGATGGCAAGATACCGCTGAGGATTCTGTACGTGGGATTGCCCGATACCGAACGGCAGAAGGATTTCGTTTCCTTTCTTTCCGTGAATTTTACGCAGGTCAAAACCGCCGGCCTCGACACGTTCACGGAGGAGCAGACGAAAGACAGCGACGTAATCATCCTCGATAAAGACGGAATTCAATGGGGCAGCAGGGGCGGCAGTCCCCTCCGGGATCTCCAGGTATCGGCCCAATATTCGCGCCCCACTCTATCGCTCGGAATCCCCGGCGCTTTCTGGGCCGACCGGATGAGGCTGAAAACCGGTTACATGTGAAACTGTCTGACAGATGCGGCTCATGGTGAGTCGTTCGATCATGAAGTTTTCCATAAGCCCCGCAAGGTGGAAATCCAACTGGAATCAGCCAAAACACCCAGCAGCTACCTCCGGAGCCTGCCCCCGGGAAAAAAACTCGGAGCAACAATGTCGATCTGGAAAGTGCAGGACACCAACAACAACATAGGCAAAGCAGGTGCGGCCTCGGATATCATCAAACCCGAGGACAATCCCGACGCAGAAGCCATTCTCCTCGGTTTCGCACCCGGCAAACCTTATTTGGCCACCGGCATCGGGCGTCACGGCAACTTTATGCAATGGGGCTGGTCGGCACCGCCGTCACAGATGACACCAGCCGGACGGAACTTATTTATCAACAGCATCTGCTACATCCGTAAATTCGACGGCATCGCTACGAAATCACGGAGGTAGGCCGGAAATTATTTAGGGACGCAACCTCTTTTATGAAAACGAAACGGTATCAATAATAGTGTCCGTCCTATTATCTTTCTATTATCTTTACTTGAAGGATTACCATGAGAAGCAAAGCATTTATCTTAGCTGCCATGCTTATTGTCGGCTCCTGGCTTGTACTTAAGCTCACACAAAATAATACTCGATACAAGATCGCGATTAATCGGCTGAGTCAAATATCTGCACTAAGGAAGGAACTTGGGGAAATTACAGAGTCAATGCAGAATAGCACCCAAGAGTCAGTAACCATGGCAGATCTCCACAGTATCACAGAAATTGTACGGCTTGAGGGACAAATTAGAGATCTCCATACGGAGAATGTAATTGATCTTTCAAGAAGTCATGAAAACACATATCCAGAATTCCTTCCAATTCTCTTTCTGGCTTTTTTATCAATACAAATCGGAATGCTGGATAAGAAGCTCAAAACTAAAGAGGAAACGGAAAGTCTAAATTATCAATAATAGTGTCCGTCCTATTATCTTTCTATTATCTTTTGAATTATACAGGAGAGTCTCAGGAAAAGTGTCAAAGCGTGCAGAAATGCCTTTTATGAAGTTAAATGGGAAATCCCGGATCATGAAAAGAAACCCTGAAAACAGCTTCACGCTCCCTGACGATAGCCATGAAGCCAACAGAAAGATCACCTTTCGTTTAATTGGTCCGACAAAGTATTTGGCATTGCTCCTTGTCGGAGTATGGGTGTCCTGTACGGGATTCCTGCGTGCGGTGGAGTTGGCAGAAGTCAACCGGGTTCGTGTGGCAAATGGTATTGTCATGCCTTGCCGGCCTGTTGGTGAGGCCATTGCCGACGCCATGCAGTTCCTGAAGAAAGCAGACGGCGGTTACGTGCCCGGCAGGATGGATGGCGAACTGGCCGGTTACTTCACCCGCGCGCATGTGAATGAGAACGGATCGCGCAGCGACCGGCAACTGGCCTTTCCCGCACGCCAGCACGCCTACTTCGTATTCACGTTCCTGCGCTACCACGCCTACACGGGGCAGCGGGAATGGCTTCTGCGGGCACGCGACCTCGCGGACTGGAATCTGGCTCATTCCACTGGGCCGGATGCGTTTTATCCCAATCTTCCTTACTCGGTATTTTCGAATGGAAAACCCGGCGGCTCGGCAGACAAGGACAGCATCGAACCAGACAAGGGAGCTTTCCTCGCAAGTGCCTATATTGCCGTATATGAGGCCACAGAGGAAAAGAAGTATTTGACCGGCGCAAAAGTCATTGCCCAAACGCTGGCCCGCCGCCAAAACAAAGATGGAAGCTGGCCTTTCCGCGTGGTCCCTGAGGATGGCAAGGTCCGGCAGGAATTTGGAGGAGCACCGGTCTTCTTCGTTCAATTCTTTGAGGACGTTCTTCGCCACGAATATGAGCCATCCTATCGGCAGGCCCATGACCGCGCCCTGAAGCTGATGCTGGAGAGAAACGTCGAACACAATCTCTGGGGTACCTACCACGAAGACGTCGGAGTCAAACCGGAAGATTACCTCTCGGCGGAACCCATGACATTCACCGCCGATTACCTGTTCCGCCATGCAAAGGCACATCCTGAATACATCGAGATGGGACGCCGCGTTCTTCGCAGGATGGAGGAGCGGTTGGTGCATACCGAGGGACATGCCGCGGCGCCGGCGCCGGCCGTTTCCGAGCAGGCGGGATTTGAACACATGATGCCCGGCCATACGGCGCGGTATTGTCTGGCTTTGGCGGACCTCTACAAAGTCACCGGTGATGAGCAGGTGAAAAAGAAAGCAATGTCCGGAATTAACGCCTTGACCTACATGCAATCGCAAAACGGACTATTCAGGACGTTTTTCCAGCGCGTCAACGAAAAAAAACCCGGTAAAGAGAGGCCGAATTGGTATTCCCAGCATCTCTACACCGTTTGTCACGTGCTCGAAGCGATGCCGTCTTTGCCCGCGATTCGCAATGGGAAAGCCGAAAATTGAACGTGAGGATATCTGGCGTAACATTTCTAATGGGACGGGAGTAGATTTTTCGATGAGTTGTGCTTGATAATGACAGGTTTTGATAGATGACAACGGTTGGACTGAATTACTGCGGAGCTTTGGGACGCAGACATCGGCTGGAATTTTTTTGGACAGCGGTTCGGGTCATATTACATTGACTGTTTGAAGGGTGTACCGGTGGATAATTCGCAGATTTTACTTGACGGTAAGGAAGCTAATATGATATAAGTAAGATTAAGGTAAAGTGTGGATTTTAAGTCTTCAGGGTGATTTTTATAGTTCATTTATAATTGATTGCCCACAT
>Ga0307379_10000846_pt1 | contig 49818 bp, 27 predicted proteins | sample UN2MG_FD_202237 | JGI IMG/M metagenome (GOLD analysis project Ga0307379, IMG submission 202237) | Soil microbial communities from Risofladan, Vaasa, Finland - UN-2 | ecosystem: Environmental > Terrestrial > Soil > Coastal area > Acid sulfate soil | place: Finland: Risofladan, Vaasa | collected... | reverse complement strand
AGAAAAGCACGCCGAGCTGTGCGGAAAGCTCTGGAGATTCAGAGGGACAAAAAGGGCTACGCCTTCGTGGAGCTGCTCTCGCCCTGCCCCACCATCTTGAGGATGGACGTTAAAGGCATTACCAGGTTCATCAATGAGCAGATGGAAAAGGAGTTTCCTTTAAAGAAATTCCGGGACAATTCCGCCGAAGCACAGGCCATAACCAGGCCCGAGAGCGATTACTCCCAGGAATCTCTGGATAGAGCCTTCGGTTGTGAGAGCGGGATTTGCATTGAGTTTCAGAAGGATCCTGAGTTTGTGGCCAAGGGCGTAAAGATTGCTGGCTTTGGTGGGCAGGGTGTGCTGAGCATGGGCCTGGCCTTAGCCCAGGCAGGTTTCGGCTGCGGACGCTATGTATCCTATTATCCCGACTACGGGCCGGAGCAGAGGGGCGGGACCTCGAATTGCTCCGTGATCATCTCCGGCCAGCCAATCGGCTCGCCTGTGGTGGATCATCCTGATGTGCTGGTGGCCTTCAACCGGCCCTCTCTGGAGAAGTTCGCGCCCTCGGTTAAAAAGGGTGGAGTGATTCTCTATGAATCTTTAGCCGGACAGTTCCAGGCACCGGAGGGCGTTAAAGCCATTTCTGTCCCGGCTACGGAGATCGCCACGGAGAAGGGCACATCCCAGGCGGCCAACACGGCCATGTTCGGGGCCTTGATGCAGACAGGAAAACTGGGCTTGCCACGCGAGGCTTACGGCAACGCATTCCGCGTGACCTTTGCCAAGAAGCCGAAGCTCATCCCCAAGAACCTGGAGATTCTGGAAGCAGGAGCACAGGCGGCCATGGTACTGGAGATGGCATCCAGGAAGTAGCCGCCAAAATAATTTTTAGTAAGTCTGCAATCAAGAAGGGGCCAGGAGCAATTGCCGCCAGCGCTCCGGCCTGCAGCTCATAGTTCCTATTTTTGCTGACCCATACCTTTATTACATCGGGAGTGCGGAGGGTCACGAATATCCCAACCTTCAGGGCGTAGAGCAAAATACCGGTATAAAATCTTCACTAATTCTGCTGGCCGGGCCTCAAAAGACTCTAGCCAAAATCTCGTCGGTCTGTTCCTGCGCTTCCTTAGAAGGCTCTACGTTATCTTAATTCTTTTGGAGGACATATATTTCACCTAAGCAATCAAAGATGCCCTATAAGGACATCTAAAGCCCCCGTAGACAGTGTCTCATGTCATAACATATCAGTAGCATATAACGCTACAACAATGCACCACAAAGGCCATTTTTGGCCAAGTCACTTGCGTGCATCCCTCACCACATAGCCGATCTCCATCCTCGCGAGATGGCTCGGGATGCCCAAGCCCTACAGAAGGCCGCCCGTGCATCCGCGGCCCGCCGAGAGGCCCTCAATCGCCAGGCCTGGCTGGAGGTATTGGTTCACATTTATCATTCATCCTGGTGTGGAACCAACCAATAATAGGGCAGAAAGAGCATTGCGACCTCAGGTTGTTTTGAGAAAGATCTTGGGCACGCTACGAAATGATAAAGTAACCTCTATTCATGAGCGAAATCATGACGACTCTGGCAACATGGGGATAGAGAGGATTGGATTGTCTCCAAATGCTAGCGACAAAGCTAGCCAGCTAAACACATTCTCAGGTTTTAGCCATTCTCGCATAAGCAAATCATTCATTTGGGTTTTGCATGCATTCACAGAGTAGATGAACGCAAAACCCAATGTAAAGCGGCTTGCTCCATGAAACACCACCCGGATTGGCAGGCCGAACGGACGCCTTCAAACTCATTACTTTATTCCAGTAACTTCTCAATCTCTTTCTTAAAGTTACCTCTCTCGCTCTTGGCCGTGTACCTGATGTGGATTAGAACGTCCTCGATATCCAGTACAGGAACATTCTCCAATGTGGTCATTAGATCCGGGTTGCTGGAGTGGGGGATCTCCAGGCGCCAGGATGACACAGCCCCCGTGCCCTCGAAGGGGAAGTATCGATCGTCCCAGAAGAAGTTGAGGACGAACATGCCGTCATCCTTCTTGTCGACTCTGGAGATGGCGATCTGCTGGTTTGCCCTCCAGTTCACGCGGAGGGTGTTGGAGTTGGGTTGCTCGGAACTCGAGCCCATTAGATATTCGACGGCGCCGATATCTGGGTCCAGCAAGGTTTTGTTGCCCAGCTGTATGAGAGTCGCGTTGACGGACTCGCACTCGTACTCGTTGGGTTTCGGATTCGAGGTCTTGATGTAGATCTCGATGGACTTGATCACCCTGAAATAGTGTCCTGGATAATCCCTGTCGAAGAGCTCTTCGTTCAGACGGAACTCACATGCCCCGGCGGCGACAAGAAGCAATAGCGATCCGGGGCAGGTCTTCTTCATCGAGATGGTCTTCTCGATCTCCTGGAAGCGGCTGTCCTGATCCAGGTGGGACTTCTCCATCCGGTTCAGCTCAAGCATCAGGGACTCGCCAGCGAGAAGCCCCTTCTTCAGGCTATCCCAGTGGCCGGGGGTGATGTATGTCTCATTCGTTGGCAGCTCGTACTGGAGGGCCTTCTCAGCCGACTTGGCCATGTCGTAGGCGAGCTTGTAGGCCTGGAAGTACAGACTGGATAGCCTGCCGATCATCCAACTGTAGAGCGTCTCATTGGAGAACTTGCTGCGGTAGAAGCGCTCGATCTCTTGGTTCTGCTGGACCGTCTTGCTGTGGATGGCAAGTTCCTGGCTTGCGATCGCAAGCTGAATCTTTGCTCCGACGATCTGTTTTTCAATTTCCTCTAGTTCTTTCTCGGCTAAGCTCTTTTCGAACTCCCAGCCCGCTTTGCGGCGCTTGTATCCGCCCATCTTAGCGGTCATATTGGCGGAGGTGTTCATAGTATCAGCCAATATTGCTAATCCTTCAGAAAATAAACCCAATGGTTTAGATATGTTACTTCCGCCGACTGTCGTTACAACAAAAGGACTAGCTATCCCTGCAGCACCGGTATGAACGTGAGGAATGCCAGCGGTTGCAGCTGAAAGGAATTTAAGGTAAGCTCCAACATTCTTGATATATTGTGCGACCCCAATCAACACCAGTTCTGCGATTTCCTCGCCATTCATATATTCATCAATTCTTGTTTGATACCATTCGATTTTGTATTCCGGACTCTTCTTGCTGATCTCCAGAGCTGCGATCGCCTCTTTAGCCAGACCGATCTCGTTCTCCTTGATGGAAGTCATCAGGTTGAGGGTGACTCTCTCGTGAGTGTTCTGCAGGATCGCTAGCTGTTCGGCATCACGGCTCTCGATGGCTCCCAGCAACGCCGAGCCCAGCTCCATCACATTGGAGGCCATATCTTTTGCCCTTTCCAGCATGAACGAGTATCGGTAATGCGGCACGGGCACGTTCAGCGCGGAGAGGGCACCGCTGATGCTCGCTCCGCCTGCTAACGCCCGGACAAGCTCCATAGGCTCTATCGGGGGTGCAAACAGGGCGAGCTGCCTGGATATTCCCTCAAAGTTCAAGCTGTGCCTGATCTTGAAGAGTCGGTCCTCGACCCGATCCCAGTAGCCTATGAACTTCTCGTTCTCGGGCACGCAGAAGTCGGTAATGATGTTGCTGTGGGGACTGAGTGTAGTCGAATTGCAGTTGCAGGGAAACATCTTCTCAACTGCCGTCAGGAACTCAGAGTCCTCTCTATAATCACATATGAAATCCTCGTAGGTACCGATATCCTGGAACCTCTTGATGGTCTTGACCTTGGGCCTCGGTCCCAGAAGATCGTAGGCCATGATGTAGAGGCCCAGGGCCTCGTTGATGGACTCCCTGGTGTCCTGCATGAAGAGAGAGTCGCCCCAGTCCAGGAGGTTGTCTATGTATTTCATCACCACCGCCTTCTTGTAGGCGGTCATGCGCAGGGCGGCGATGGCGTGGGGATCGAAGGGGTCCTCGCGATAGGCCGCCAGAGCATGCTCATCTGTTAGCAGCGTCCTCAGGCTCTGGAAGTTGTCATCCCTGAAAGGCAGGTATCTCCAGTACCTGTCCTTATCCTTTCCCTGAGCGCCGCCTTCCTCGCTGGCAGTGGGGTTGAAGATATAGTGATACCATTTTTGGGCCTCTTCAAACTTCTGATTGCTGTTGAGCTTGTTGGCGATCAAAAATGGCACGTGGAAGAAGATCTCCTCGAAGTAAAGACGATACGCACCCTGAAAATCGATCTCGTTTGGTATACTATTAATGTCCGGAGGAATTAGCTCCTTATTGGTCCCATACTCCTCCCAGAAGTGCAACTCCTTTGCATGCTGCGACTCTAGACTCAGCAATTTATCTATGCCACCTGTAAACAGGTTTTCACTGAGTTCGTGAACCGCAAAGGTGTTCAGCCGTTCAAACTTGAATGCTTTTGTGGAGCTCTGCGGAAAGTGAAGAGCGGCGTCAACCGGGAGTTCGTAAGATATGGATAAGGGCAGTAGTGAACCTAAGCGATCGGCGGCGCTATAATTCATCTTACATATTTCTGCCATCGTCGGCATTGATAGGGTGTTGCCATCGGAATTGGAAAATTCCGCCTTAACCAGGAACTGCTCATCGCCAACATCTACGATATACCAGCCAGGCTGGTTATTCACATCTGCAAATGATGATTCTGCTCCATCTAAATTCTTCAGTAACCATTTTTGTGGATCAACATCAGTGGTAGGGAGCTTTGCAGGCCGGGCCAGAACCGTCCCCTCCTCCCCTGTGGCAAAATCGTTGATGCTCAGGCCAATTGTATCGGTCAGATGAAACACTGCTTTGGGTAAAGTATCTTGAGAAGCCTGATGGTAACTTAGGTTTAAATCGTAGATATTCTTCTGCTCCTTGGGATCGAGTTTCAGGTTGAAACTCTTGTCCTTAAGGTTGTTTCTCAAACTGGCAATACGATCTCCGTAAAACAGAATGATGTGTTCTCGTTCTGCAATGCGGTTTAGTAATTCACCATTAAGTATTGGTATGGTGAGATTTAATCCTCTGGATTTTACCAGGGTCATATTTGAGCCAGCTTCTCTGACATTTAGAGGTAGGTAAAATAAGCCCTCTTCCTTTCCTGTCTTCCGGTGATTCAGTTCGTCCCTAATCTTCACTGTATCTCTTGCATGGTTCCAAAGCCTGAATTCGCTCATCTGAGCCGTAAAAGCAGCTGCAACATCCGACTCTTGATTGCCAATTACCAACATTCTCTGCGGGGGCAAATATTGTCCGAAACGTTGTACGGTCAGAGACACCGGGTCGGATATCTCTGCGCCATCTTTGTGCTTGTGCAAAGTTACAGTATAGCAGCCATTATTCTCCTTAAGTGTTATGGCAATGTGCTGCCAGGTATCGTAATCCAGCTCAGTCGACAATTCACCTCCCCAGAGCTGAACCTTTACAGTCATAGCTTTTGATTCCCACTTTGGTGTCCTCTTAATTGCTTCTTCTGCAGCATCACTCACTTCGTTTACCTTGTCCAAAGCAATACTCTCAAGAGTCGCAGCTTCTTTTTCAAGTTGTGCTGCGTCATTTTCGAGTTTTGTTGCATCATCTTCAATGCGTGCTGCTATTTGTTCACGTCGTTCTTTCTCCTCTGGCTTAAGACCTAGTTCTTTCGCAAATTTCCGAGCTTCAATTGCGCTGTTCCGGGTCATAACTGCATTATTTCTGGCCGCAGATGCTTCAGATATTTTCTTCATCGCATTTTGAGCCGCTTTTCTAGCACACTCTGCAAGATCTTTAACCTTAGTGGAATCCACAAAAGTCGCTCCTAAGGCCTTATCTCTTGCCTGACCCGCTTTTTCTACTGCCTCCTGGTATCGTTTATTTTTGACATATTCTTGCGCCTCTTTGATTAAGCCTGCTGTCGCTTTCGCCACGCTGTATGCCGTATTAATCGTTATTTTGTTGGTGGCTATGACATTAAAGTTGCCATTATCGTAATCAATAAGCTTTACGAACTTAACTATGTCATCTTTTTCGATTAAATCTGGCCATCCTTGGTAATTAGCATTTGCAAATTTTGTCCAAAATTCCCATGTGAGTTGACTCATATCGAACTCGGGAATCGACTTGATCAGCTGATTCGACTCATCAATCTGCAGAACCCTTATATCAGTTTCTGCTTTGGGTTGCTGTTGGTCAGCCTTTTCCGTCCTAAGCTCCAACAACTGTTGAGCATACACCCTCTGCCACCTGGGTTCTCTGTACGTCATCTCCATTAATTCGTTCTCGAGTTCTGCATAATTCTGAGGCGGTATCCATTCATTACTGAAATTTAAATATGAGTACTTTACAGCCGTTTTGTAAAGGTCTATCGTCTCCTGCACTCTCTGATCGGTTTCGATATTGAACAGGTAGCCTTCATTATCTATCAGCCACTTTCTCTCTTCCAGATTACTGATTTCTCTATCGCTCAATTCATAGAACAAATCATTGTAAATCTGAAATTGATAAGTAAAAATATAATTATATATAGTTATAAGTGACATAAAATTGATTCTGTCCATCGATTTTAAAAGAACTTTAAACCAAATTAAAGCCACACCGTTTATTTTATCAACAAGTTCAGCTAATTCAGAATCCGGGAACGCACCACCACATATATATTTATTATTAATGGATTTAATTATTCTAAAGCCATTCCCATAAAGGATAAACAAATTCGAAAGGGAAAGCGCATTATGAGCATCCAGAATTCGATCACTAAGCTTTCTGTCTACCGATTTCGTAAGTTTCGTGAACTCTGTCCAGAACAAGAACAATTTTCCGAACGCATAGACAGGCGTTGCGAAATCGGAGTTGATGACCAGGTCGATCTTCTTCCAGGGAAGCCATCGTGCTCCCTTATCATCCTTGATATGCTCTCTCCGGTAGTAGATCTTGGGATTTGTGTTGGTCCGCCCGATCAGGTAAAGAACTTCGTCTCGATCGGTTGGCCTTGCACTCCGATCGTTGGTTACATCGGTATACAGATAGCTTCCAACGACCTTCAGGTTGGCGATCTCAGCGAACTTCTCCAGGTAGTGGGTGAAGGCAGCTTCCGCTGACTCCTGGGTGATGTCGGACTGCATCAGCTCCTGTTCCAGCTCCTCAAAGAGGGGCGTCTTAGTGTCCCTCAACTCGGGCTCTATGTAGTTCTCGGGATAGAGGAAGACTTTGCGGTTGGCCTCCCAGACCCTGTAGTTCTTAACCCATTCCCACTCCTGCATGGGGATGGTGGAAGGATCGACCCCTGGCTCCAGGTTCATCAGACAACGCTGTATGTAGTACTGGAGGGCGGCGGTGCCCTGGACTATTCTTGAGGTCAGCACCTCGCTTCCTACCCGCATGTCCATGAGGAAGTACTCCTGGAAGGCATCAGCACCTTTCTTAAATCTGTTCTGCCGGTATACATCCGTCCGATATACATTCGTCTTGCCGTTCTCTGTCTTAGTCTTCAGATGGAGTGTATAAGGGTTGCAAGGATCATTGTTAGATAGAACTACAATGCCGTCGGCGCTGTTTAAAGTTATCTTAACCTGCTTAGATTCGACCGTTAATGTCTCGCCTGTCTTTTCGGGTGATAATCCTTCCACCCATGACAAGCCTAGATCGTTCTTAAGGAACGCCAGCAATTCTGCATTGCTATTACCAGGAATATCTTTCCAGCTGAAGAGATATTTACCCGCCTCGTCATATACGTTCAGTTTGCCGTTCTCCGTCTTAATCTTCAGATGGAGTGTATAAGGGTTGCAGGGATCATTGGTAGATAGAACTACAATGTCGTCGGCGCTGTTTAAAGTTATCTTAACCTGCTTAGATTCCGGATTCTTGACCGTTAAAGTCTCGCCTGTCTTTTCGGGTGATAATCCTTCCACCCATGACAAGCCTAGATCGTTCTTAAGGAACGCCAGCAATTCTGCATTGCTGTTAACAGGAATATCGTTCCAACAGAAGATATACTTGAACTTCCACTCTAGGTCAAAGATCAGCCCGTTATCAGTGCTTAGAGTTCCCAAAACCTTTGTATCATCAAGAGTTATCTTAACCTGCTTAGATTCCGGATTCTTGACCGTTAAAGTCTCGCCTGTCTTTTCGGGTGATAATCCTTCCACCCATGACAAGCCTAGATCGTTCTTAAGGAACCCCAGCAATTCTGCGTTGCTATTGCAGGGAATATCTTTCCAGCTGAAGAGATATTTACCCGCCTCGTCATATACGTTCAGTTTGCCATTCTCCGGTTTAGTGAATAAATTGCGGGTGCGATTATCATTGGTGGATAGAGTTGTTGCCATACCCTTGGAAGTTATCTTAACCTGCCTTGGGCGATGGTTATCATTAGTGGAAAGGATCGCTTTACCATTTGCGCTATCCAAGGATATTATGATCTGCCTAGGCGTGATCTGACTGGGATTAGTGATCTTAACGACATCCTCCTTGGTTATGGATGCATCTTCCGCCCAATCGAGGCCAAGATCGCTCTTTAGGTACTCCTTCAGCTTTGTCTCATCGATGCCAGGAATATCTTTCCAGCTGAAGAGATATTTACCCGCCTCGTCATATACGTTCAGTTTGCCATTCTCCGGTTTAGTGAATAAATTGCGGGTGCGATTATCTTTGGTGGATAGAGTTGTTGCCATACCCTTGGGAGTTATCTTAACCTGCCTTGGGCGATGGTTATCATTAGTGGAAAGGATCGCTTTACCATTTGCGCTATCCAAGGATATTATGATCTGCCTAGGCGTGATCTGACTGGGATTAGTGATCTTAACAACATACTCCTTGGTTATGGATGCATCTTCCGTCCAATCGAGGCCAAGATCGCTCTTTAGGTACTCCTTCAGCTTTGTCTCATCGATGCCAGGAATGTTCTTGAACCAATTGAGGCACTCATTCTTCAATTCAAAGCTATTAGTAACTGTGATAATATCTCTATCCTTGATAACAGGCGCCCCTTCCACCCAGTCGAGCTTGAGATGGCGACCAAGGAATATCCTAAGCTCTTCACTGCCCATGCTTGGGATGCCATCAGGGCAGAAGATGTACTCCTCCCAATACATGGGGAGTCTCTGCAAGGCTAAATCCAGCAAAGCGTCCCTGCGCTTCTCAGCCAGCTCACCGTAGATCGGCCCGTAAACTTTAGGCCACTCCTCGTCTGTGTATCCGGCCCTCAGTATCTCCAGGAGCCCTAAGGACTGCTTGGAGTAGAAGGCATGCTCGTCTTCTTTCCCCAATGTGGATGTGTCTGCAATCTGCAAGAGGTAGTCTACTCCCACCTGCATGGACCCGGCCAGGTCGAAACATTCCTTAAGATGCCTCAAGCCTTGGATCGTGTTATATTTTGAGATCACGAAGTGCTCAGCTAGAGACTTTATCTGCCGGGGCTCCCAGCCTGCCAGATCATCCAGTGCATTCTCAATTTTTGCAGTATCCTTCAAAGCTAAAAGATCCATCAGCTTGCCCTCGGTGTCTCCAAAGTCTGATTGCAGGCGCTTGAAGAGATGGAGGTTATCTAGATCCCTGAAAGTCGGCTGCGTGAGATTGCTGATGCTGAAGCGATCGGGATCGGAGAGGAGTGTCTTCATCTCAACATCGGCCATCTCGAAGGCGCCTGCCATGTAGACCAGCTTGCTCATCTTGGAGTAGTAGTCCTTTAGCGCATTCGGTAGCTTTGAGTTCGGGTCGCTGAGTTCTATCATCTTTTCAACGAAGAGAGAGGCATCAGGCTCGCCTTTGGTGTCTAGGTAATCAAAGATGACAGATATGATGCCGACTTGGGCATTGAAGATGTTAGCAAGTTCAGATTGTATGGCACTGTATAGATCATCTCTCGATTTCTTCAGAGCAGCATGAACGGCACTTAAAATCGGGTCATATTCCGCCTGTAGGGCTTTCCTATGCTCCAGGATCTCGGTAACCACCCTTGATAACTTATTTATCGTTATCTCATCAGGAGTCTTGCCATCAAAGATAACCATCAAGTTGTCTTTGCCATACTGGGGCTTATCATCCATAACCTTGGGCTTATCAAGCACAATGCCGTTTTTATCGATGAACCCGTGGGATATCAGCCGCTGAATTATCTCATCGCCCAGGCCTGTTTCGGCCTGCTCTAACTCAGCCTTTAAGGGGTCAAACTCCTTGATCCAGTTTTCTTTATCAGGGCTTGCGAAAATGCTCAGCAAGTCTATGAGATCATAATTTTCGGTATATTTGGCGGTCACCGCTCCAATATCTGTAATCAATCCAAGGGGCTGGTAGAGAAGGCTAAAAATATCAGAGGATTGGGCCTGGCTTATTTGATCCAAGGCGAAGGACCCGTTATTGACCAATATGCCGGAGCGTACAGCTTTGTAGAAGTCATCTCTCGATTTCTTCAGAGCAACGCGAACGGTGCGTATGATCTGGTCCTGCAGGGCTTTCCTGATTTGCAGAACCTCGGTAACCCTTGATAGCTTATTTATCGTGGTCGCGTCAGGTGTCTTGCCATCAAAGATAACCATCAAGTTGTCTTTGCCATACTGGGGCTTATCATTCACAGCCTTGGGGTTATCAAGCACAATACCGTTTTCATCGATGAACCCGTGGGATATCAGACGCTGAATTATCTCATCGCCCAGGCCTGTTTTGGCCTTCTCTAACTCGGCCTTTAAGGGATCGAACTCCAGGATCCAGTTCTCTTTATCAGGCTCTGCGAAAATGCTCAGCAAATCCTTGAGATCAAAATTTTCGGTATATTTCGCAGTCACCGCTCCAATGCCTGTAATCAATCCAAGGGTCTTGAGCTTGTCGAAAATATCAGAGGATTGGGCCTGGCTTATTTGATCCGAGGCGAAGGACCCGTTATTGATCAATGTAACGTAGGATTGGCCTGCCAGGTTGACTGCCATAGATTTGATGTTATCCTCGGTGAAGAGAGAGACAGAGACACCTTCCAGATCGATGGGATTATGTGTGAGGTAAGCTAGGTCGGCCACGCTCAATCCTGCCTCACTCGCCCACACCGCCAGATCACAGACCTCAGCCACATCGTGTAGAGAGCCTAGAGAGTCCTTTTTGATCATAGAGAGGAGCTGGAGCAAATCCGTTACACTCAAGCGCAGCATGCCTGCGAGGCCGGATATCTGGTACATCCTCCACAGGTAGGTGCCGTCAATATCGATTGTATTCTCATCGCTTCCGCTGATGTGTTCCACGATGGCATTTAGTTCGTCGTTGGAGACCCGCAGGGCCCCCATGAGCCGCGAGCGTATCTGGCCATCGCGCCTTCGGTCCTTCATCCCAGTCTTATCCCAGCTTATGGGCTCATCCATGAAGTAGTTCCAATACTCAATCACGGAACCCTTAGGATTGAAGATTCTATCGAAGAGAGGAGTCTTGCCATCCTTGCCCACATGGTTTATGCTGTGCCACAGAGCAATCAAGCGATCAATTGGCTGGTTGTATGCTTCTTTGAGTCGTTTGAAGGTTGCTATATCATCCAGAGCGGCTGCATCAAGAGGGATCTCAGGAAGCATTGTTGGCTTGCGCTTCGATGGCTGTAGCTTTGGTCGACGATCTTCCTCCATGCCACCAAGCCTCATGGTTCCGAGCCATAAGGGGTTCTTTCCTGGAGAGAGATCCTCAACAATATCTTTATCATCCTCTCCCAAGGACCAGTATCTCAAAAGTGCCGGGGATACAACCGGCCGTTGGTACATTTGGAATTTAATCTTATTCTTTTCTAAAGCTTCATTCCAGATTCTTACCTCTTTGATCTTTCCATAGAAATGTCGACCGATGCCATCTCTGCCGATATCTCCTCGGAGGATTTTCAGCTCGGAAAAATCCGGCACTTTTGTAGATGGATCGCTGGCTTTGGCTTTAACGCCTTCGCCATCGACGAAAAAGGTGACACGATCTCCAGTGGCATCACTCGCCTTAACACTAACGGCAACATGAATAAACTGACCTTTTGGCAGAGGATTAGAATCTCCTTTGAATTTGGCTGATTGATCTCCCGATTTCAGCCAAAGCTCGAGGTAACCGCTGCTATCAGTACCGAAGATGATTCCATCCCCTATCTCCTTCAGAGTGGTTTTGGGTTCACCTTCCAAATTATTGCTCAGGCTGATAATTGGGCATGCCTTGATCTCAGATAGATTTATCCATGACTCCAGCGTAAACTGGCTCAATGACTCCGGGGTAAACTTGCTCAGATCAGGATTTGCCATTGGGGCGGCCAGATACTGCTTCTCGCCATCGAACTCCAGAGCTTTCTGGCTCAAGGGATGCAGCAGGACGGGATAGTTGGAGTCAACCTGCCATCGCAATGCGTTATTGGAGAGATCGACAATGCTAAAGAGAGCATCATTTTTCGGATAAACCCGAGAGCCAACATCGACCCATTCCTCAAGAGTATAGCTGGAGGACAATAATGTTCCTCCGGTTACCTCCAGGTCATCAAAATATTTGGAGTCCGCTCCCAGGGTTACTACCCCAACTGTGCCGCTCTTTAAGCGGTTGGGGTTGTCATCGTAGGCATCAATCTGGTAACCAAGTGGTTCGGCCTCAGACTCGGGCCAGATCTTGGCCTTAATAATTGTCTTATCTTTGGCATCTTCTACCTCAATCTTGAAGCGATACCAAGTATTGGGATTAGGACTAAACTTAGAATCTACTGTTCCTTTCAATGATTTATCGCTTTGGGGAAAAGCGATATGAAATCCCCGTTTCTCTATATCACCGGCATCATATAATAATCTGTAATATGTAATCAGTTTCGTTTGGTCAGGGAAATAATTGCTCAGGAAGGTAACGCCTATGCCGCCAGTAACGCCTATGCCGCTAAGATTCTGTTTACCAGTATCTCCAATACGCATCTTGCCTGTATATACATAGTTGCTCCAGTTCAAAGCATCTGAGCCGATGTAATGAGAGTGGATGCGAGTCTCATGGCTTTCGGTCCCTAATACCTTTCTGCCGCCCACATCGAAGATATTGAAGAGGCTGCTATCCTCTTTATTGCTATAGTTGGCCTTCGTATCTCTCCAGTTTAATGGGTCCTGACCCTCTGAGTATCTCTCAAAGCTCTCAGAGATGGAGAACTTGCTGAAGACCTTCAGGTCATTAAAGTATTTTGAGCCGCTACCCGAGGCCCAGACACCTACAGTCCCCGATCTAATTCGAATTCTGCTATCATCATAGGCATCGATCTGGAAGGCTTCCGGCATAACGCTTGTCTCAGGCCAAATCTTGGCCTGAATCATCATTTTGCTTTCATCATCCTGGACCTTGATTAGGAAGCGATACCAAGTATTTGGCAGAGGGTTGATGCCGGAATCCGTCTTATCTTTTTCAGGTCCACTGCTCTTGATGCTTTGGACGCCTTTGGGGTGAGCAAAGAGCTTGAAAGTCCCCTGCTCTCCCTCCCGGCACAGTGCGTAGTATTGATCAACTTCTTTCGGCTGACGGCTTAGGAAGGTTACGCCAATGCTGCCATTCGCATCTGAGATGCGCATTCTCCCTTGGTAGAGATAGTTGCTCCAGCTCAAAGCACCTTTATCTTTATCGATGTAGTAAGAGTGAATATTAGAGTCCTTAGAATCGGTTCCAAAGGCGATCTCTCCTCCATCAACGCTGACCCTCTTGAATAAGCCTTCCCTAGGTATTGATTTTATCCGATCCTCTACATCCGACCAGTTTACCGGATGAGATTTCTCGGATTGGTCCTCGAAGTTTTTATCCAGTAAGATAGTATTGGAATTAGGATCCTTTACCTGGAGATCATCAAATTGCCTTTTTCCTTTGCTGGAGCCTGAGGACCATAGTCCAACTGTGCCTTTTCTAATGCGTATATCGCTTTTATCAATTGCATTGAGGGATTCTTTTGGCTCCGGGCTATCCTCCGGCCAGATCTTGGCCAGAATCTCCGTACTGCTTCCAGCATCCTTAACTGTAATTTCGAAGCAATACCAAATGTTTATGTCAGGGATTATAGTGGATTCAATAGTATCTAATCCAGTATTGGGTTGAAGAGTTTCAATATCAGAGGTGTAATCAAATGGGTGAGCAAATAGGCGGAACTTATTATCAGGCCCAGGGAGATGGCCCAAGAGATAGCATTGATCTATGCCCTCAGGATGGCGGCTAAAGAAAGTAACGCCTACGGCAGCGTTTATATCGGTGATGCGCATTCTGCCTGAGTAGCTGTAATTGTTCCATTCTAAGGCTGCAGCATCGCTATAATGCGAATAAATATTGATCAACTGAGGATCGGCATTGTCGGTGACAAGAGCCATTTCTCGCCTTTGCAGGGTGCCGCTATGCGGGTTCCTCTGGGATTCTTTAGGCCAGCCAAAGGCTATCCATTCTTTATCCTTTTCGTATATGTTTAGCTCATCATTTTCCATCTTTGCTATGAATTCATATTTTCTACCGTCATCGATTTCCAGGATCACTTCCGTTTTTTCATCGTTAAGTTCTAGTGAAAGAGAATTTTTTTCGGCATATACTTTGATAGTCTTACCATTATCGATTTTTTCAATTTTTGCAATTTCTACCCAACCAATACCAAATTTTTTTATTAGAAATTCTCTGAGTATCCCGTTATCCTTTCCTGGAATTTTATCCCAGCTAAACACATTTTCAATCCAGTCCTCACCTTTAACCATAGGCATGTAGGTAACCAAGTCATCTGTGATTTGAGGCGCTAGATAGCAATCCCTGGCAATCCGACCATCTCTGACAATCTGATCAGCGGGTTTGATCGAGTTCCATATGCGTAAATCAGCAATATTCCCAGAAAAGAAGTATTGGTACTCTTTTCCATCCTCCGAGTAGCCATCCTCAAAACGAGTCACGCCCTGCTGGCCGAGTCCTCCTAGATAAGCTATCCCCACGGAGCTTAGCCTGTATCCCTTGCAGACAAAATTATTAGAATTATCGTCTACAGATGTCATTGGCTTTCCGTCAAGATATCCCCTTAACTCGGGTTCTTTAAAAAGAAGTCTTATATCTTCTTCAAATTGAGTGTTATCGCTCTCACTGATCTCCTGCGGGAACTCTTTATGGGTCAAAACAACATGGTGCCAGTCATTGCCGTTAAGCTGAGCTTTTAATACGGATTGAGCAGGGGATTTTTTATTGGAGTTGTTATTCCACTCAAGAACATATACATATGCTTCATGGAGGTATATATTCAATCCCGCCTCTTTATCCCCCTGAGTGAATATTATTTGTTTGCGATCTGAATTGATGGAACTTTCGGGTTTGAACCATAACTCCAGGGTCATTCGCTCATATCTGCCCAGGCCCCAGTTATTGGAATTCTTTATAGCAATAACATCATTATCTCCATCGAATTTTAATATAGTTTCCTTGGCCGATACAGGGAATGTTCTGGGTAGAACTTCCGTAGTAACTGGAATAGGCATATAATCGGCCTGTAGACCTCCCAAATATAGGTCGTTATGGCAACAAGATAAATCCCTAGCCTCCTCTTTTTCAACTTCATTCAAACGCCAGTAACCTACTAGTCCTGGATCCCCTGAAGGAACTGGCCGGTACATGTTTAGCGTAATCTCATCTCTGTTCCTGGCCAGGTTCCATATGCGGATCTCTCTAATGCCACCATGGAAGTAATGGCTAAACAAATCTCTGCCGACATTTATCTCGCCGTTTTTGATCTCCATAGAGACCTGGGTGGGAAGGGAATACTCGCCACTCAGAGTGCCATTGATATACATTTCTAGCTTGGAGGCCTTAGGCTCATGCTTTAAAACGATACATACATGAGTGAGTTTTCGCTGTGGGATAAGAAATCTGTCTTTATCTTGGGGAAGCAACGGCCAGTTTATCTGCAGAGATGGAAAGTTCATCTGCAGAGACAGAAGCCCTTGGTCGTTGGATTCATTGAGTATCTTTAGGGCAACTTTGGGCTTCTCATAATCATCGCTCAAGCAGATAATACAACTTTCCTTCATTTCATCAATGCTGATCCAGGCCTCTATAGAGATTTCCCGCGTCTCGGCGATATCTACCCCGCGCGCTTCCAGGTATTGATCTACTCCATTGAATTTGAGGTGGGAATCTTCTTCCCAGATGGGCAGAGGATCTAGGATCAGGTCTCGATATACCCATTTTGGCTGAGTGATGACATTATCTCCGCCTTCTGTAAGAGGCCAGTAGCCTATGAGATCCACCTCATTGCCAGTGAACCTGTTGGATCTATCCTCTTTGATGGCTGTAGAATCCCTGGCAATTTTCCAGATTCTAACATCCTTAATGCAACCGTCGAAATATTCGTCAAAGAGATCTCTACCGATGTTAAAATCGATACATCTACCTGATTTGACATCAGAAAAAGGAGTTTTTAAAGCGGTCTTGGCATCAAGCCTTCCATCGATGTAGATGCTTGCTTCATCATTTCCTACAACCAGGGCTATATGGGAAAAAGTACCCAGAGGCAACGAGCTATTGCTCTCCACAGATTTGGGCTCAGATTCTTCTTGACGCTCTATATAGAAAAACAGCTTATTAGATGAATTAACCTCCAGAAGGATGCGATCATTTGATGGGTTGAGGTCAGCAAGAATCCCCATGATCACATTTTTTCTGGATCTATCTGGACATACCCAGGCCTCTATAGTGAACTGGTCTAGCTTAAACAGATCCAGTTCGGTATTGTGGCATACAAGAGGCCAATAGCCTATGAGATCTTTCTCCTTATCTGTGAACCTGCGGAATCTATCTTCCTTGATGGCCACAGCATCCCTGGCAATCGTCCAGATTCTAACATCCTTAATGCAACCGTCGAAATATTCATCGAAGAGATCTCTACCGATGTTAAAATCAATACACTTGCTTGATTTAATCTCGGAAAAAGGAGTTATCAAAGCATTCTCGGAGTCAAGCTTTCCATTGATATAGATGCTCGCTTTGCCATTTCCTACGACCAGGGCTATATGAGTGAAGGAACCAAGAGACAACGAGCTATTGCTCTCTAGTTTAAACAACTCTACGAATTTAGACTCAGAATTATCTTGCCGTCCTATATAGAAAGACAGCTTATTGGAGGGATCAACCTCCAGAAGGATTTGGTCCCGAGATGGGCTGCAGTCAGCGAACAAATCAATGACTACATTCTTCCTGGAGCTATTTGGACATACCCAGGCCTCTAAAGTGAACTGGCCTAAATTGGGCAGATCCAGTTCGGCATTATGGCATGTTACATAGTTATGACATGCTACATAGTCCTTGATTCCATCAAACTTGAGAACCTTCTCTGGGGCATATGGCTCATATAAAGAGCGCAAAGCCCAATCCAGGTCTGTGAATGACCAGCCCAGCTTATGAGATAGCTTGAGGAAACGGTATATCCTATCCAGCTTCTTAGGGCTGAGGTTGAGCAGCTTTTCATAACCACAGCTTTCGTCCTGAGATATGGATAGAGGCTTCAGCCCATTATCGGCGCTATTGATAAAGAAGAGCCTTGAGAGCCGTGCATTCACCTCGTGTCGGTCTAGATTTTGGAATAGAAGCTCATTCAGCCCTGCTCGTGTCAGTCTTGTCTGCTCCAGGAAAACCTCCACGTTATCCAGGCCATCTATGCCAGTCAGAGGAACATCGCCGTAGAATCGCGAAATATCCCCAGGTGAAGATATCTCAGAGGCTATTAGTTCGAGGTCTTTTGGAGCTAATTCTAAATCCTTCTCACTAAATGGATGCGCCTCAAAGGGCTTGGCAAAAGTATTATAGATTTGATACAGGCTAGTATTATACCGCTTTAAGTAGCTCCTGATTTCCTCTAATGGCCTATTAAAAGGAAGGGATTGAGGAAAGATGGCATCTCTGGCTTCTAGATAAGCATCGCTATGGTATTCATTGTAGATAAAGGACTCCAGCAATTCGTTTACTAGGTCTATCTGGGGTATCATTTCATTGGAATTGGCGCAATCCAGGCGGATCTTATAGAGGTCAGGCCTCCTATACATTAATGTGGTAGGATCCATTGTGTCTTTGGCAAGAGAAATATAGGTATTATCAAACCTCATGAGATCGGCGAAATAAGCAGCCGGACCGAAGATTGATCGGCAGTGGTCGCAGCTTATATAATCAAGGCTGCCGAACAATCTATCGTACTCGGGGATAGATTTAAGATAGTCCAGAAATTCTTCCGGCAGATTGTTGAATATGGTTTGGCTATAATAGGGAGAAACGGCATCCTTGATATTTGCCCATATCAGAGCGGCATTTTCCTGAATATTAAAAGCCATTCTATAGATCTTCCTGGCCTCTCTTGATCCTCCTTCAAGCTTGCCAGCATACTCCCGCACAAAGGTCTCTTCCCCATTAGAGGCCGTAGGGTATCTGGAAAGTATTTTTGTTGCAGAGCTTAACTCAGGATAAGATCTTTTGAACCTATCGAGCGATTCATATAGCGATTTACAGATGCCGTTTTCTTCTTTTGTCATGCTACAATCCCCCGCCTTGATTAAAATTTTATCGAGTTAAACATATTGCCTAAATTATCGATACCCATCCATTCTTAATGCGTTCTTCTTTACTAAGTTAAGTCACTTCGAGGATTGCTTTTTAAGCTCTAGATTACCTATTTTTCCTAGATGTTTAGCTAAAACAGATACAATCACAATTTGAAGTTAAGACCTTTAAATATTTAAATTATTACTAATTTGAAGTTAAGACCTTTAAATATTTAAATTATTACTATTATCATTAGCTTTACCCCTCTCACCCCTTCGAGGGCACGGGAGCCATCTCATCCTGGAGGCTGGAGATACCCCTGGCCAACAACCCTGATCTCGTAGTTAATAACCTTCTCGATATCGATGATGTGCGAATTCACATCAGATACACCGCGAAGAGCGAGCGGGGACGCTTCAAGGCTGAGGTAGAAAAGCTGCTCAAATCGGGGACTTAGGAGAGCGAAGAGAACTGGCCCAGATCAAGTCCACCAGTCAGGGCTTTTGAGGCCCGATTCATCGGGCTACACCTAATCTTTTTTTCCTTCTTGTTCTCCACATAATTTTTTATGAGTAAATCCGAGCTTACAGAAGTTTTTTTATCTGCAGATCCAGAAGCGCAAATGGCACCTTAGCCCTCAGAGTTAAATACATTAACGTAGATTTCTTGAAATGTTCGGAGGAAATGATGCAAATGAACGGAAAATATTCCATTTTTGGAGCACTGCTTTCGATAATGGCTTTGGCTCTGGTCCCATGCGTAGTGTGTGCTGATGACGACACACTATTCCAGGTATCTACCATAGATGCCCTTTTACAGGGCGTTTTTGATGGCTTTTACACCTTCGATGATCTCAAGACACATGGTGATTTAGGCATAGGTACCTTTGATTCACTGGATGGTGAGATGATAGCCCTGGACGGGGATTACTATCAGATCAAGGCCGACGGTGTGGCCTATCCGGTGCAAGGCAATATGACCTCGCCCTTTTCCACGGTGACCTACTTTCAAGCTGACCAAACCATAGCTATTCAAAACGCCAGCAACTTCACACAGCTTTCCCAGCAGCTGGATAAGCATTTGCCCTCCCGGAATGTTTTCTATGTTATGAGGATCGATGGGACCTTCCCCTACGTCAAGACCAGAAGCGTTCCCAAGCAGGAAAAGCCTTATCCACGCCTGGCCGATGCGGTCAAGAATCAATCAGTCTTCGAGCTATACAATGCCACTGGTTCCGTGGTGGGTATATGGGCTCCTGATTTTGCCAAGGGTCTCAATGTGGTAGGATATCATCTTCACTTCATAACCGAAGACAGAAAAGCAGGAGGGCATATCCTCGATCTTCAGGTTGATGATGCTAAGGCCCTGGTGGACATCACGCCCGGATTTGACATGCAGCTTCCAACAACGGGTGATTTCTACAATGTCGATCTGACCCAGGATCTGCAATCTGAGCTTGAGAAGATTGAGAAGTGAGAGGCAAAGTAGAATAGTAATCACAATTTTTTAGAGGGCCTGGCAGGATAGTGCTCTTCTCGTTCTTTTCTATTCTTGCAAAAAATAATTTAAATCTACGGGTTACTTGTGACCGGATGGTAAAACCACTTGGGCTTTTTCTCCTGGACACTGTTCAAACACGTCCCAAAAAGATGGGCTGAAAAGGATTAAGTCCATCCTCTCCTCAAAGCTTTGCATTCGACCATAAAATCTGTGAGATCAGCCAAATGAAATCGATTATCATAAAAGGTGCCCGCGAGCACAATCTGAAGGACATCACGGTCGAGCTGCCCCGTGATAAGTTCATCGTAATCACCGGCGTATCCGGCTCGGGCAAATCCACCCTGGCCTTCGATACCATCTACGCTGAGGGCCAGCGCCGCTATGTAGAATCACTTTCCGCCTACGCCCGTCAGTTCCTGGGCCAGATGGACAAGCCGGACGTGGATAGCATCGAGGGCCTGTCCCCTGCCATCTCCATCGAGCAGAAGACCACCTCCAAGAATCCCCGCAGCACTGTGGGAACAGTAACCGAGATCTACGACTACCTGCGGCTGCTCTTTGCCAGGATCGGCGTGCCCCACTGCCCGGTGCACGGCATAAAGATCCAGTCCCAGTCGCCGGAGAGGATCGCCGAGAGCATCCTGGAGGAGGCGAGAGCGCAGGCAGCAAAGTCCGAGGGCAAAGCAAAGGGTGATGAAGATGCCGGCTGCCACCAGGTGACAGTTCTCGCTCCAGTCATCCGCCAGAAGAAGGGAACCTACGGTCAGCTCTTCGCTGATCTGAATGCAGAGGGCTTCTCACGAGTGCGGGTGAACGGAGAGATTCGCAGGACGGATGAGGCAATCGAGCTGGACCGCTACAAGAAGCATGACATAGACGTGGTCATGGACCGGCTGGACCCATGCCAGGATAGATCAAGGTTGGTGGAGGCCGTCGAGAATGCTCTGGCCAAGGCGGAAGGCCTGGTCATCGCCCTACCTGCCGGGGGAGCGGAGCGGCTCTACTCTGCCACCATGGCCTGTCCCGTCTGCGGTATGGCCTTTGAGGAGCTGCAGCCGCGCATGTTTTCCTTCAACAGCCCCTTTGGTGCCTGCGAGTCCTGCAATGGCCTGGGCATTCGCATGGAGTTCGACCCGGATCTGATCATGCCGGACAGGGAACTATGCATTGCCGACGGGGCGGTGGCGCTGTATCGAAACGCCATCGACGGCTGGCGGGGCCAGCATTTGGCGGCCGTGGCCAAGCACTTCGGCTTTGATGTCTTCACCCCCATCAAGGACCTTTCCGAGAAGCAATACAACGCCCTGATGTACGGCTCAGACGAGCGCATCCAGTTTTCCATGAGCATGAGAAATGGTGACGCCTACTGGATGCACAACGGCCAGTGGGAGGGCTTAATTCCGCAGAGCATCCGCCTCTACGGCCAGACCGCCTCCGAATACCGGAGGGAGGAGCTGGAGAAGTTCATGAGAGTGCTTCCCTGCCCGGCTTGCAATGGCCGCAGGCTGAAGGAGAAGGTGCTGGCGGTAAAGATTGGGGAAAAGTCCATTGTGGATGTGACCGACCTTTCTGTTCAGGAGAGCATCGACTTCTTCGAAAAGCTCGCCCCAAAACTCTCGGAAAAGGAGCAGGAGATCGCCCGTCAGGTCTTAAAGGAGATCTCCTCTCGCCTCGGCTTTCTGGAGCACGTGGGCCTGGGCTACCTCACCTTATCCCGAAACGCGGGAACCCTCTCCGGGGGCGAGGCGCAGCGCATCCGCCTGGCCACTCAGATCGGCTCTAACCTTACCGGCGTTCTCTATGTGCTGGACGAGCCCTCCATCGGCCTTCATCAGAGGGACAACGCCCGGCTGATCGAGACGCTAAAAGAGTTGCGAGATCTGGGAAACACGCTGATAGTAGTAGAGCACGATGAGGAGACTATCCGCAGCGCCGATCACGTACTGGACATTGGGCCGGGAGCCGGAATTCACGGTGGCTATGTGGTGGCGCAGGGCACGCCCCAGGATATTGAAAAGAATCCTGCCTCACTCACCGGCCAGTACCTCTCCGGGAAAAAGACAATTGTTGTTCCTGCCAGCCGCAGGAAGAGCAATACCTTCATCCACCTTTTGGGTTGCCGGGAGAACAATCTCAAGAACATAGACGCGGCCATCCCCCTGGGAGTGCTGACGGCCGTCACCGGCGTCTCGGGCTCGGGCAAGTCCACCCTCATCTACGATACACTCTACCGGGCCCTCATGAAGAAGATCTACAAATCAAGCAACGAACCGGGTGAGTATGATGAGATCCTATTCGACTCCGAGGTGGACAAAGTCATCGTCATCGACCAGAGCCCCATCGGCCGGACGCCTCGCTCCAATCCTGCTACCTACACCAAGATCTTCGATCCCATCCGGCAATCCTTTGCTGAGACCAAGGAGGCAAAGGTGCGCGGCTACAAAGCCGGACGCTTCTCCTTCAACGTGAGGGGAGGCCGCTGTGAGGCCTGCCAGGGAGACGGGCTGATCAAGATTGAGATGAACTTTCTGCCCGACGTTTACATCGAGTGCGAGGAGTGCAAGGGCACTCGCTACAACCGGGAGACACTCGAGGTCAAGTACAAGGGCAAGTCCATAGCCGAGGTGCTGGATATGACAGTGGAAGAGGCACGAGAGCACTTCCAGAATATCCCCTCCATAAAAAACAAGCTCGATACCTTGCTGGGCGTGGGTTTGGGCTACATCAAGCTGGGGCAAAGCTCGACCACTCTTTCGGGCGGCGAGGCGCAGAGGATCAAGCTCACCCGAGAGCTGGCCAAGCGGGGCACGGGAAGGACCATTTACCTGCTCGACGAGCCGACTACAGGGCTACACTTCGATGATGTCAAGAAGCTCATCTCCGTCTTAGACGACCTGGTAGCCAAGGGCAATACCGTGGTAGTCATCGAGCACAACCTGGATGTCATCAAGTCAGCCGACTACATCATCGATCTGGGGCCGGAGGGCGGCAACGCCGGCGGGCGGATCGTGGCCGCGGGCACGCCGGAAGAGGTGGCAGCGGTGGAGGAGAGCCACACGGGCCAGTACTTGAGATCCAGAGTCGTCAGCAAAGAGCCAGGAGCGAAGGCGGCGGGAAGGAAGGGCGGAAAGGCTAAAGTCAGGAAAAGAGCTCAGCAAAGTAGCCCTGGCAGACATTCTGATTAAAAATCAAGAAATAAAAATATATTTAATAAGACTTAGATCTGACTAACCTGTGACCAAAAGGGAAGTAAAGAGTGCGGCAATATGGCTCACCACATAGCAAAAGAGGGGAAACTGGAGGAGACAGGAAGGCTGCAACTGCTGGCACACAGCCTTTTCGCATACTATGAGCCCACCATCCTTAAAATTCTCGATAGAATGATAAGGATCGAATTTCTTCAAGGAAGGGGAAGACCGCTTCTCGTCTTCACCAGAAAGCAGCTTGACTTTCTTCCCAGAGGAGAGATTGTGAGCGGCCAGAGGACCCACGATTTCATAGATGCCATAGCCAATTCACAAAGCTCCAAGATCTCTCTATCCCCCTGCATCTGTCAGGACGCATTGGGAAAAAGGAAAGGATGCTACCGAAAGGATATCGTGGTTCTTTACGGGACGGAAGTGTACGAAAAGGTCAAGCACGATGTCGCCGAAATTTCCCCTGAAGAGACCAAGAGGCTTATAGAACAACTCGTAGAAGAGGGATGTATGCAGACCTTCTATGCCTGCATGAGATCCCAGGGCTGGATGGTGGTCATCTGCAACTGCGAGAGGGAGATTTGCGTGCCCTTCCGGTGCCATCAGCTTGTGGGTGGCGTCCTTCATCCCGGGCCGGACATAATCGAATGCCGTGAGGATCTGTGCATCAAATGCGGCAAATGCGTAGAGCGATGCCATTTTGGGGCCAACAGCCTGGAAAACGGCTCTCTGCGGGTTGAGCTGGGAAAATGTTATGGATGCGGGATCTGTGTTTCCAGCTGCCTGGCAGAAGCGAGGAGATTGACAGAGAGAGAAGATTATGAGAATATGTATTATCCGCAAGATTTTGTGGCCCTATTCTTGCAGAACAAAAGAGAAAGGATCTCAAGACTATAGCACTCTACAGCCCTCCGTACCTTCGCAAGTGCTCCCAGGCCCGGTACTCCTCTAGGGAACCGCTCCTTTCGTGAGGAGATCGAGGCATCCTCCCACTTAATAAGGCCTGGATGCAATAGTTGATGGACTAATGTAGGGGAGGAGTGCAGCTTTATAGCTCACCACAATGAGCCTGCCATCCTTAGAATCCTCGATAGGATGATAAAGATCGGATTTCTCAGTGGAAATACGATCAGCAGGAGGCGTGGGTGTTGCAGCTCTGGCCATTCAACGAATTAGTAGCAGTGGCGGATCAATGAGCATCTCTACAAGCTTTGCTAGGAGGAGCAAATTCCGCTCACTCCAATTAAACATATATAACCCAGGACCGCACAAGAGATCCATCAAATATTATCCGAATCTGGCAAAAAAAATCGAAGCACTGGTGAGAAAAATGAAAACTAAGTTGGTGAATGCATCTGTGGTGCTTGCAGTCTTTATTTTTTTGACGGCAACCACTTTAGCCCAGCCTGTTCCAGACGGACAATATCCTTCTGGCCCTGATTATCTGAACCCGAATTATCCATCTGACCCCAATTACCTGGGGCAGGATTATCCAGATTATCCCAATTATCCGGGGCAGAATTTTCCATCCGGCCCTACTGATCCATATTACCCCGAACCCCAACCGGGTTCAGCGACCACTCCCGGAACAGGTAGCGGCGATGGGGGACACCCGTCTACCGGGCCAAGCAGCTCGCAGCCTCTTTCTGCACCATCGGGTTCCAATACCGAGGCACTAAGCTATGCTGAGGGGCAATCACTCAGCCAGCAAGAGGTGTTTAGCAGCGGAATGATGGCCTCTGGAAGTGGAACGGACTCTAAAAGCAGATCGGTATCCTTTATGATGGTACCAGGGCTGCAAACCTGGACAAGATATAATGGAGTTTGGACAAAAGATCCCGCGTCGGTATTCTTCTGGAGAAGCACCAGTATTCTGTCTAACAACGATCAGGCCCAAACGGTGTGGTCCTGGGAGCGGTATCCCAATGGGCAGCAGAGCTGGCGTAATTGGGGTTACAGGATGCCCGGATACTTCCACGGCAGGTTCTTTGGCGATGCCCGAGGCTGGCATCAGCTGGCCATGTGGGGCAGCAGATCTGGCTGGAGCAATGTGGTCTGGATCTACGTATGGTGAATAATAAAGCCCTAAGGAGCTGGGGGGTTTCAACTCTACCTTAGCTCCTCCTTTTTTCACTTAAGCTCAAGCTAAGATGCATATTAACAAAAACCTGGATCTCACAGCCCTCCGTACCTCTGCACATGCTCCCAGGCCCGGTGTTCCTCTGGGAACCGATCCTTTCGTGAGTAAATCGATGCATCCTCCCGCCCGTACAGCTTTCTGTCCTCGCCTACCGGGCAGACCTTGATGCATATCCCGCAGGGTGAGATGCCCCGGCTGGCAAGCTTTGCACTGTGGGCGGTGCAGCTCTTCTTGTCCGTGAGCCCTTCAGGATAGTCTCTCTCGTCCAGAGCCTTCGCCGGGCACATCTTGACGCAGCGCATGCAGCGCGTGCACAGCTCCTCTTTTAAGAGCGGATCTGGGGGAAGCTCTGCCGCTGTGAAAACAGAGCCGAAGCGCACGCGAGGGCCGTATTGGGGCGTGAGCAGCATATTATTCGTCCCGAAATTGCCCAGGCCCGCTAGGAGAGCCGCGTGCCGGTGGGAGAAGAAGGCCACCGGATTTTTCAGCAGAGCCTTGATGCCAGAGTATCCGTCCCGGGGAACGAAGACTGAGGGGTGACCTCTTTCATTCAGAAAATTGCTCAGGCGGTACGTGTACTGGTCCAGGAGAGCATTCACGGTGTTGTACAGCTCCCGGTAGTAAATTGATGGCGAGGTCTCCAGCACGGGCAGGCTGACGGGCAGACCAATGACAATCACCGATTTGGCCTGGGGAAATATGGACTGGGGATAAAACTCCTCCGGCATCCAAGGCTGAAATGGTGGGTCCTTCCAGCGCTGCACGCCTGCCACTCCCACCAGAGGTATCTCCATCTTCTTGCACCTTTTCCGGATAGCACTTAGCAGCTCCTCACTCATGGGAGATACTTTAATGCAATCAATGGATAAAAGGCTCTGCACAGCCTTGCAGCTTGCTATCCCGGTTAACTGCCCAGTTCTCGCGTTCAAGAATCAGGCTATGCCTTCCAGGATCTATGATCCGTGCAAATCCTAGCTTGCTTGCAAATATATTATGAATTATGCCTACAAATTATTTTATCATTATTATGAATTACTAAAGGCAAGCGTTTATATAGTTTTTCACGCTGAATGTTGGTATGGTCGGTATCCAACTATATGTCGTTATAAGCATATCGGCTATTCATATGCTATATGGGGTGTAGCAAATGGTAAAGAGAGGTTCAAAACAACGATTCTTGAATGTGTCATGCCCAAATGAGAAGCGTACTCTATTTGAAGTTTCTGGAAAAAGGAAACGCTACTATTTTTGGCATGAGGACGGCCTTGACATTTCAATTCTATTAGATGTTAGCGGCCCATTTATGAATTGTTCATAATAAATCATATATATCAAGCTTGTATTAATGGGCAAATAAAAAGCGAGATGCAATTGGCGCTAAAGGCGCCTGTCCCAGACTTTACCGGACCCGGATCATGCCATCTTCGGCTTTGCTGATGGAAACTGGAGGCAACTACGATGTCAGAATCGAAAGAAAAAGGAACGAGTGGGCTGAAAGTAGATGCAAGGAGCACCTCATTTACGCTATCATGCGGTGCTGTGGACGAACGAGAATGCAGCATGATGAAACATCTAATCCTGGCCGAGACGCGAAGATCCAATGCGCCTGCCTGGGTGGCGGAAGAGCTGGACAAAATACTCAATTGTCCCTCATGCAGGGGCTCGCATCCATTTCTTGATCAGAGACAATGAGACCTCTTTATGAATTCTATAGAAATTATCGGAGAGAGCCAAAGGGCCCCTAAAAAAAAAGCCCCCAGGAGGTGGCTTCGTGATCGATGCTGATAAGGAGAAGCTGGATAATATAATTAAAAAATACGATGGGAAAGAAGGATTCTTGATCCAGTTGCTTTTGGATCTGCAAAACGAGCTGAATTGGATCTCCAAGGATGCTATAGGGGAGCTTTCCCAGAAGCTTAAAATTCCAGCAAGCCAAATATTCAGAGTGGCGAGCTTCTACAAAGCTATGAGCCTTTCTCCCGTAGGCCGGCATAAAGTATGCGTTTGCATGGGAACCGCCTGCCAGGTGCGAGGTGCTCAGAGATTGCTGGATGCAACCGAGTCAAAATTAGGGATAAAATCGGGACAGACTACGCAAGATAACAACTTCACGCTAGATAGAGTCAACTGCCTGGGATGCTGCGCTATCGGCCCGGTAATAGTAGTAGATGATGATTACCATGGTCGGGTGGACTCCAAGAGAGTAGAGAAAATATTAGGGAAGCTTGCACCCAGCTAGCCGGTACTAATCAGTATCAGTCAATAATTAGGAAAAATGGGGAAGAGATGGAAAGACTTACGTCAATTCAGGATCTGGAGATCTTGAGAGATGAAATTGAACGCAAGAGAGACCCCAAGAGAAAAGAGGTGGCAATCTGTGCCGGCACAGGCTGTCTGGGCCTTGGTGCGGGAAAGGTCGTCAGCGCCTTTAAAGAAGAGGTTAAGAAGAGGGGTCTGGAGAAAAAGATAAGCATAAAGGAAACGGGATGTCCAGGCTTTTGCGAAAAGGGAACTCTCGTGGTTGTATCTCCGCCAGGGATCTATTACATCGGGGTCCAGCCGGATGATGTGCCAGAGATCGTGGAAGAGAGCCTTCTCAACGGTGGGCTTGTAGAGCGCCTTCTCTATACAGATCCTGCAACCGGCCAAAAGGCAATACTGGAAGATGATATCCCATTTTATAACCATCAGATGAGACTTCTAATAAAAAATAATATAAAAATAGATTCTAAAAATATATACGACTACATCGCCCTGGGTGGCTATGCTGCTTTAGCCCGCGCTTTATCGCAAATGACAGCTCAAGAGGTAATTGAAGAGATAAAAAAGTCAGGCCTCAGAGGGAGGGGCGGGGGAGGATTTCCCACAGGGCAAAAATGGGAATCGACGAAAAACGCTCCCGGCCAGACCAAATATGTGATTGTCAACTGCGATGAGGGTGACCCGGGCGCCTTCATGGATCGTGCTCTCATGGAGGGCAATCCGCATAGCGTTCTAGAAGGCCTGATAATTGGAGCCTATGCGGTTGGAGCGCATAACGGCTACATCTACGTGCGCATGGAGTATCCTCTGGCGGTGGAGAATGCAAGAATTGCTCTTAACCAGGCCCGAGAGCTGGGTCTTCTCGGTGAGAACATACTGGGGAGCGGATTTGATTTCGACGTATCCGTGCACAGGGGTGCGGGCGCCTTTGTCTCTGGTGAGTCAACCGCTCTCATGAACGCCTTGGAGGGAAAGGTGGGCGAACCTCGGCCCAAGTACGTCCATACCTCTGAGTGTGGCGTCTGGAATCGACCCAGCCTTCTCAACAACGTGGAGACATGGGCCAATGTCCCTATCATAATTAACAGGGGGGCCGAATGGTTTTCCTCCATTGGAACGGGAAAAAGCAAGGGAACCAAGATATTTTCTCTGGTAGGAAAGGTCAACAATACCGGTCTGGTAGAGGTTCCCATGGGCATTAGCCTTGCCGACATAATCTACAAGATAGGAGGCGGAGTTCCTGGAGGCAAAAAGCTGAAAGGAGTGCAGACGGGAGGCCCATCAGGGGGAATAATTCCTGCCCGGCATTTGAAGACGCCGGTTGACTTCGACGAGCTTACTCGCCACGGTTCCATGATGGGCTCAGGCAGCATCATTGTCATCGATGAGGATACCTGTGCCGTCGATTTGGCCCGCTACTTTGTGGACTTTCTCTGCGATGAGTCCTGCGGTAAGTGCCTGCCCTGCCGGGAGGGCCTGAAGCGAATGCGAGAGATATTGGACGGCATCGTATCCGGCAAAGGGCATGAGGAGGACCTGCAGGTACTCAAAGAAATAGCTGAGCTGATGAAAAAGGCGTCCCTTTGTGCTCTAGGCCGGACAGCAGTCAATCCGGTCTTGAGCACTATGGCCCACTTTCCAGATGAATATGCGGCCCATATAATCGAAAAAAGGTGCCCCTCTTTAGCCTGCAAAGCCCTTGTTTCATACTTCATAGAGCCAGAGATCTGCATAGGATGCGCTCTGTGCAAAAAGAACTGCCCCCAAGAAGCGATCGAGGGAGAGGAGGGCAGCGTCTGTGTCATAGATCAATCCCGCTGCACTCGATGCGGCATCTGTTTTGAGGTCTGTCCACCCAAGGCGAGGGCCGTCAATAAGGTCTCTCGCGGCCTTTCCCTGTCCACATCCGTATCCAGTTTAGTGAAGGCGAAAAGCGACCATTTTCTACAAGATCCCCAAGAGAAAGCCTGTCTCGGGCGCGATACTCAAGAGAGTCTTTTGAAGGCTAAAAGGGAGGTGAGGAAGAATGACTAAGCTGAGAATCAAGATCGACGGTCATGAGATTGAGATGGATGCTGACGGCAACCCTGCCACGATCCTGGAGGCAGCGAGGCTGGCTGGCATCATTATCCCCACACTGTGCCATCATCCCTCTCTCGAGCCTTATGGATCTTGCCGGCTGTGCACTGTGCAAATCGAAAAAAATGGACGGAAAAAGTTTGTCTCTGCCTGCAACTATCCTGTGGAAGAGGGACTTGTCGTAGACACCTGCTCTGCCGAGGTTGCAGGCATTCGAAAGATGATCTTAGAGCTTCTTATAGCCAGGTGCCCCCAGGAGAAGAAATTACAGGAACTGGCCAGAGAATATGGAATTTCCAAGCCTCGCTTTATGCAAGAGGATGAAAATTGTATCCTCTGCGGACTATGCCACCGGGTCTGCGAGGAGCTGGTGGGCGTTTCGGCCATAAATGCTCAGAACCGAGGGGTTATCAGGGATGTGGATACGCCGTATGGGGAATTATCGGAAGACTGCATTGGATGCGGTGCATGTGCCCTGGTTTGTCCCACAGAGTCCATATTAAAAAGAAGAAACATCTACCCATTGTCCTCTGCCGATATCAAAGATATAGAAGAGGAATTTCTCAGTGGAACGATTGATGATGACCTGGGAGTCAATAGAGAAATATTTGCAGGCAGGAGCGGCATAGAGGGGCAAGATGGAGGGATGGTAACCTCAATTCTCAATCGAGGAATTGAGACAGGGATGCTGGATGCGGCTGTGGTTGCCCAAAAAAATGAGATCTACGGAGCAAAAGCAACTCTAGTTGACGAAACTGATTTGATTTTGCAGGCCAGGGGGACTAAGTATGTGCGAGTATCCGTTATCGCTCCGCTCATGGATGCCCTGAACAGGGGGAAGAAGAGAATTGCTGTTGTCGGCACACCCTGTCAGATCCGGGTGGTTAGAAAATTGCAGAGGCAGGGATATTTTAATGAAAAATATCCGGACGCCGAGATAATTCTCATCGGGCTCTTCTGTTTCGAAAGCTTCGATTATGAATCTCTTAAAAGTCATATCCGAGAGCTTTTCGGCATAGATCTTGATAGCGCCGAAAGGGTCCAGATCGCCAGAGGCAAATTTATAGTGGCAGTGGACGGCAAAGAGTACTCTTGCCGTGTGCGGGAGCTTGAACACGAGGTGAGGTCAGGCTGCGGATTTTGTGATGATCTGGTCAGCCGGCTGGCAGATATATCCATAGGCTCGATTGGAAGCCCAGATGGATACTCCACGGTGATAGTCAGATCCGATCGGGGAAAAAGACTGCTGGAAGCGACGGTGTTTAGCAGAAAAGAGATAAACAGAGATGAAATCGTCAAGCTGGCTGGATTTAAAAAGAAAAATGCAGATAAAAATTTTGCAGGGATTATAGCAGGGCTGCCGGAACGATTTGAAACTGAGAGGAGGGAATGTGCCCAATCTTCCGCTGAGTGCAGGAATTTGGGCATTTTATCATGAATTTTACAGGATGCCTATTTCGGATTCAGCGCTCAATTTTAGAAATGGACTCAGCGATCTGGGCCTGAGCAGTTGCAAGTCTGTGCTCATCGCTCTTCTCAAATTCGACTCCTTTCGGCCCTACACTAAATCTTCCAATGCTTTTGTAGAGAAGGGCAAAGAGGATTGTTGCGGGGAAATACATAAACAAAGCAGTAAATGATGTTTCATTTAATTTGGAGATAAAGAACAGGTAGATCGACAGCAATAACGCCAAAAACAGCAATATGGCGATTACGATTTGCACATTTGTTAGCTCTGAAGAGGGCTTGACTCTTCCGACAGCCCGCAGATTCCTTATCGCTTTTATGTTTCTTGGATCAATGGTTCTGGCCTTGAAAAACTCGTCCTTTGCATTGTAATAGAGCTTCTTTTTGGCATATATCCAGCCTAAGTTATTGTGGATTTCCGATTTGGCTGAGTCATCCATCTTATCAGAGTGCTCCAGCGCGAATTTGTATTCTTTCTCCGATTCATCCTGCCAACCTTCATCGGCCAGAACATCGCCAAGAGTTCCATGGTAGTTCGGATTCAATGGATCGATGTCCAACGCGATTCTTACTTCTTTTTCAGCCTCGCCAAATCGGCCATACTCTCTCAAAAGATTTCCGTAATTGTTGTGAGCTTCGGAAAAATTGGGATTGGCCTTGATAGCGAGCCTGTACTGCTCCACAGCCTCATCCTTTCTTCCCAGATCTGAAAGCAGCACGCCCAAGTTGGAGTAAGCCCCGGCATGGTTGGGGTCGGCCTTGATAGCAAGCCTGTACTGCTCCATAGCCTCGTCCTTTCTACCCAGATCTACGAGCAACACGCCCAAGTTGTAGTATGCTGCGGCAAGATTGGGATTGGCTTTGATTGCAAGACGGTGCTGCTCTACAGCCTCGTCCTTTCTACCCAGATCAGCGAGCAGCACGCCCAAGTTGTAGTATGCTGCGGCAAGATTGGGATTGGCCTTGATAGCGAGCCTGTACTGCTCCATAGCCTCGTCTTTTCTACCCAGATCAGCGAGCAGCTTGCCCAAGTTGGAGTAAGCCGCGGCATAATTGGGATTGGCCTTGACTGCAAGACGGAACTGCTCCATAGCCTCGTCCTTTCTACCCAGATCAGCGAGCAGCACGCCTAAGTTAGAGTAAGCCCCGGCATGGTTGGGATCGGCCTTGATAGCAAGCCTGTACTGCTTCTCAGCCTCATCCTTTCTTTCCAGATCTGCGAGCAACAAGCCCAAGTTGTAGTAGGCCATGGCAAAATTGGGATCGGCCTTGATTGCGAGCCTGTACTGCTCCTCAGCCTCATCCTTTCTTCCCAGATCTGCGAGCAACAAGCCCAAGTTGTAGTAAGCCCCGGCAAAATTGGGATCGGCCTTGATAGCGAGCCTGTACTGCTCCTCAGCCTCATCCTTTCTTTCCAGATCTGCGAGCAACACGCCCAAGTTGTTGTAGGTCGTGGCACAATTGGGATCAGCATTTATGGCTTTTTTAAAGAGCTCCTCAGCTATTTCGAAGTTATGCAAAAAAATTGATGCGTTTCCTGCATTATTGTATGCCGGCGCTTTATTGTCGAGACCTTCCGCAGCTGCCAATGCCAGAATATACTCATGCTTGTATTGCTTGGCCTTATTCTGGATTTCTGATAATTCCAGCAGCCTTTGCAGGCTTATTTCCATTTTTTTGGCGAAAACAATTGCTTCGCCAACGCAGGCATCTAGGTCGCCTTTCTCTAGGCAGGACGCAATCTTTTCCAGGAGGTCTTTTTCCGCATCTTCTGTCATGATCAGCCTTTGACTATTCTTTTCCTCCATTCTCCATGCTAACTTTAATAATTCTTTCCTCCATTAGCCGAAATTCCTTCTTTGACAGTCATCGCAATTTCGCTCGAAAGATCTATACCGGAATAAGCCCTAACTCCAGATCATGGATTATACACTCAAACGAGGCTTCAAGCCCGATCTGGAGCGAATTCAAAAGGCCCTGGAAGAGGAGTTTGCGACTGAGATAAAGCAAGAGGACGGCAAACTTCTTCTCAGCTATGGAGCTCTTAAAAGCATCTGTGTATCGATCAACGGCAAGAAGCTCACTGTGACCACTGAGTCAGAAAAAGGCGCAAACGACGTCGTTGCTATGGATACCAACAAGCGCTTTAGAAACTTCCTGGAAAAAGCCACAGGATACACAGCCAAGCAGAGGTTGCAGATGGCAAAAAAAGAGGCTAACAAAGGAGCCGATTAAACTTCTATTTCAGTATAAAGTCAGCTTGCCTTTGACGAACTGCTCTACCAGGGCGTTTGTGCTCTGCAGCCAGTAGTCCAGGACGGCATCGACCTTCGCCTCCATTGCGGGAGTCATGGTCAGGTCGCCTGAGATCTGCACGCCGCGCAGGAGCGGCTGGCTGATGGGCGAGCCGATCTTGCTGACAAAGGTGACGTAGGCCTCTTCCACCCCCTCCAGCTCTGCGATCTCGGCGGCTGCCTTTTGCGCCAGCACGTTGTAGATCTTGCCAACGTGGCTGACCGGATTTTTCCCGGCTATAGCTTCCATGGTCATGGGCCGCATGGGCGTGATCAGGCCGTTGCCGCGATTGCCCCGGCCCGTGGCTCCGTCGTCGCCCATTTCAATGGAGGTGCCGGTGACAGTGAGGTAGATATTCTCCCCAGCATCGGCACAGTTCACGCAGACCTCTACATCCCCGGCGGCCTTTGCCTGGGCTTTTCTCATAACCGCCTCCTGGACGCGAGCCTTGGCCTCATCGTACTCTTCTCGCGAATTTATGAATCGGGAAACCATGGCTGCTGCTACTACCAGGGTCAGCTTGTCTCCTATGGCGACCGCCATGAGCTTGGTGTCCTCTCCTACGCCCGGCACGCCTCTCACAACTTCCTCCAGGTCTAAGATGAGCTGTTCGGTGCCGCTCAGCGGCGCATATCCCACTCCGATGGAGGTGTCATTGGCACCCCGGCCGATGAGGCTTCGTAGCTCCGGGGCGCCCTCTTCCACGCGCGGCTCGACCTCGAATTGCTGCAGATTTTTGACCGTTTTATGGAAGAGAGATGCTGTAGCATCTTCAATGATCTCGCTGATCGGCTTTGCCGAGGGGCTGCTGGCCCGGCCACCCACGACTACACAAGGGGGCTTTAAAATCGCGCCTCCTGCAAAGCGGGGTTCGCTCTTGCCGGCGATAATTAGAACCTTGTCTACATTGTGGTGCAGGATCTGGCCGAACTCGTCCAGATAGAACTGGCAAAGAGAGCGGGAGATGGCCTCAGAGATGCCGTCCGCCAGGGTATCCGGGTGGCCGAGCCCTTTTCTCTCCACTACCTCGAAGGGAGGAGCATTGTGCTTATTCAGGGTGATCATTAAAACCACAGGATCTAATCAGGCCGGTTATGATTAATATCTTTCTAAATACGAATTTTTTTCAGTTTATACCTCATGCATGAGTTTATAAGCTTGAAAAACTTAGAGTTTTCTTATATGAGTGAAACATCGGCCATTTCCGGACAAGAGACAATCCATGAATCCAACATAAAGAGGATAAACGCTCTGCAGTCCGACAACAAGAGCCTCGCCGAAGAACTGGAAACCACCAAAATGGAGAGGGAAGAGGTAAGAGCGAAGCTCTTCGAGTCCCTTATTGCCAACAAAAAATATCTGCGAGAGGTTGAACGGCTGAAGAAAGAGAATATTCTCCTCAAGAGGATGCCACTGTTCCTGGCAACGGTTGTGGAGATGGGGCCGGACTATGTCCTGCTCAGGCAGCACGGGAATAATCAGGAATTCATCACTACCGCACCGCCAGAGCTGATAGAGATAATCCAGCCCAACTCTCGTGTGGCCATAAACAACTCTCTCACCATTGTTCGCATCCTGGATCGCTCTGTGGATGTCCGAGCTAAAGTCATGGAGCTGGTAGAGGCTCCTGATGTGTCTTACGAACAGGTAGGTGGTCTGGAAAGCCAGATTCAAGAGATCCGAGAAACGGTTGAGCTGCCGCTCACGAATCCTGCCATATTCCGGGATATCGGTATAGAGCCACCCAGAGGCGTCCTGCTCTACGGTCTGCCAGGAACGGGTAAGACCATGCTCGCCAAGGCTGTAGCTCATGAATCCAAGGCCACTTTCATACACATGTCCGGCTCGGAGCTGGTGCATAAGTTCATAGGAGAGGGTGCGCAGCTCGTTCGCGATATCTTCCAGATGGCGCGCGAGAAGGCCCCTAGCATAATATTCATCGATGAAATTGACGCTGTGGGAAGCATCCGTACCCATGACGGCACCACGGGAAGCGCCGAGGTTAACCGTACCATGATGCAGCTTTTAGCGGAGATGGACGGATTTAGAACCAGGGGTGACATCAAGATCATCGCGGCCACAAACAGAATCGATATCCTCGATCCGGCATTGCTGCGGCCTGGTCGCTTTGACAGGATCATTGAGATTCCCATGCCTTCTGCAGAAGGGCGGCTCAAAATCCTGGAGATCCATGCCCGGAAGATGAAGACGGAAGAGGACGTGGATCTGATAGAGATTGCAAGGACGACCGACGAGGCGAGCGGTGCTGACCTTAAGGCCATTGTGGTTGAGGCAGGCATGAATGCTCTTCGAAGAGGTGCATCTTCGGTTGGCAGAAGCGATTTCGAGGCGGCAGTCAGAAAGGTACTAGGGGATGAGGTCGAAGGATCGGAAGAAGCCCTGAGGATGTTCTCTTAGGTGCCAATAAGCCGTGATTACTTTTTTATATTTTTAATTATTCTTATTTTCTATTCTCAATTCACATTTGCGGTCCATTTGCTATGCTATTTAGGCATACTCCATAACAGGCTGTGGTCGCACCGTCCCCGATTCCGCCCTTCCGTCTTCGCGCCTCTCCTCCGCTCCGCCTGTCTCTTATCGGTTCTACTATTTGACTGGGAAGATAGGATCTCCGACAATATCTCTTAGGGCAGTTTGCAGCTCAACTGAAGCTGTGTATTGTCCCCAGAAGTCCGGAAACGTTTAAGTATTCATTTTCTATCCTAGCCCTGATGAATCTTACGTCAATGGCAGGCTTGACCGATCCGATTCTTCTGGCAAATTGGATTCAACAAGCTGTGGATTCATTGACCGGCAAACATATTGATCTGGTTTTTATCCAGATTTTAGCAAACGTCATCAACGACATAAATTTGGCATCTATTTTTTTAAATGTTTTCATTATAATATTGGTTGCACTTTTGACTCGCACCACAGTCCGCATCGTAGACCACATGCTGTTGAATCATATCCCCACAGTGGTGAATAAGATGCAGATGAAGGTGGACGAGACCATGCAGCTAATGATCCGCAGGCTCGTTTCGGCCACCTTTTACGTTATCGGCCTGATGCTCATCATCTATCAGATACCGCAATTGCACAGCCTGGCTACCGCTATTCTCGCCGGCGCAAGCATCGCAGGTCTTGCTATCGGTTATGCCGCCAAGGACTCCCTCTCCAACTTCACCTCAGGCTTCTTTATAGCGGTCTTCCAGCCATTTCGGGTGGGAGATCTGGTTGATTTCAGAGGGGAATACGGCCAGGTGGAGGACTTGACACTGAGGCATACGGTAATTCGAACCACAGACAATAAGAGACTCTTTATTCCCAATAGCATGATAAGCACGGAGCCGATTATCAACTGGTCTATCAGGGACCCAGAGATAACCTGGGCTGTAGACTTCGACCTGGAGAAGGCTTCCGACATCGATCGGGCCAGGGAAATCATTATCAAGAATGCCAGGAGCCACCCCATGGTGCTCAAAGACAAGCCAATGAGCGTGCAGCTCATAGGTTCCAGATATTCGGAGCTGACCCTCCGGCTGGAGGTAGCCGTTTCCGGCAGAAATGTGGCTAAGGGTATAGCCTGCGATATAAGAGAGGCCGTCAAAAAGGAGTTCGAGGTGGAGGGCATACCTCCCGCGCCTTATCCTAAGTGAAAAAGTTTGCTTGTTTCCTATAACAGGCCTAAGTCCAGAAATGCAGATCCTGCCTGAGGAGGGGGGTGGTTTGAATTGGGATAATCCGTCTAACCTCTTCTAGATTTCTCGCCCAGTTGCCAAAAAAATTTCCTGAAACTTTTTGATCTCATCCTTTACATTCTCTCTAGCAACGACACATGATATGGCGCACAGGCCATCTGCTCCTGCTCTGACGACCTCGCTTGCATTGGAATGATTGATTCCTCCAATAGCAATGAGGGGAATATCTATCTCGGCCCGAATCTCTTCGATCAGTCTAATGCCTGATGGTTTTCCAGCATCCGGTTTTGTAGCCGTCTGGAAGATAGGCGAGACTCCCAGATAGTCAGCTCCGATGCTTTCTGCCAGCAGGGCTTCTGCAAGATTATGAACTGTAACGCCGATGATTTTATCATACCCTAGCAGTTTGCGGGCTGCAAGGCATGGTATATCGGATTGACCCAGATGGACGCCATCAGCCTCGACTGCAAGCGCAATATCTACCCGGTCATTGATTAGAAAGAGGGAGTCCCGGCATATTTCCCTGAGCCGCACAGCTTCCTCGTATATCTGCCGGGTTTCTGCAGTCTTATTTCTGTACTGGACAATTTTTACTCCGCATGAGACTGCAGAGAGTACGTCCCTTTCATTCCCGGCGCGGCTCAATTTGCTGTCCGTTATGAAATAATATCCTTTCACTCTTCGATCCTCAGCATTTTTTCTACTGTTTCGGCCTCAAGATTGTACACGGCATCAAAAAGCTTTTCTTTGAAGCTGCCCGGACCCTGCGCCTGCCTGGCCGCTATCTCGGCGGCGACCTCGTAGCAGACAAGACCGGCTACAGAGGCAGCAACACAGTCCTTTTCCACGGCCGCAAAGGTGCCTATTACCGAGGTGGCCATGCATCCTGTGCCAACGATATTTGCCATCATGGGATGGCCGTTCTTCACCAATACCGCTCTCTTTTCATCGGCCACGATGTCCTCTTTGCCGGTAATAACGACGGCGCATTTCCTTTTCTCGGCCAGGGCTCGCGCCAGCTCCTGTAGGTTCTTCTCAACGATCGAGGCATCGACGCCTTTGGTCTGAACGCTCTCCCCGGCCATGCGAGCGATCTCAGAAGAATTGCCTTTTATGATGCTCACTTGCACGTTATCCAGAATCTCAAAGCATTTATCATCGCGAAACTTTGTGGCTCCAGCCCCGCAGACGTCAAGGACCACCGGTATTCCCTTTCGGTTGGCACTTTTTCCGGCAAGTATCATTGCATCGACAAAATCAGATGTCAGCGTGCCGATATTCAAAACCAGGGCAGATGCTATGCCTGCCATATCGGCGACCTCTTCTTTGGCATGAGCCATAACAGGAGAGGCTCCAAATACCTTTACGATATTGGCACAATCGTAAATGGTTACCCAATTCGTAAGGTGGTGTACTAGCGGCTTTTCTCTTCTAACTCTTTCCAGGCAATCTGATGCAATGCTTTTCACGGGCAGCCTCCAATTTCTAATCGGGTATTAATTAATAGAACTCGAATAGGAATTAGATCGCATGCTTGCCCAAATAAAACTTTCGCTTCTGGGCGGATCTCTAAGTCCTCACTATCTGGGACTACATCTCTCTGCTGCAAGATTTCTTTGTCATGGGAGCTATAGGTTTACTAGCAAGGAGACGTCCAGGACAATGCAGCTTTGATCTTGGCAGGCCCGGACTTCAATTTTGACTATGAAGAGATAGGCCCCATATTGCAGGCCCAGCAAAATCGGAGAAGATCTGGGGTTATTTATTTGGAAGAGAATACATGATGATAATAATTGGTGACAGACAAAATGATCTACAAAGCAAGAGAAGGGCAGGCCAGCTATGGAGTTCCAATTGGAATTCTTCTGCTTGATACCTTTACACCCTTCATACCAGGAGACGTTGCAAATGCCTCTAGCTACCGTTATCCTGTGAGGTTCCAAAAGGTAGAAGGCTTTACGGTAAAGCGCGCCCTGAGCAGAGACCCGGCTGTTTTCGGAAGCTTATTGGCTGCTGCAGAGAAGCTTGTGCTGCAGGGAGCTCGCGCTGTCACGGGCGATTGCGGCTTTATGGGGATTCACCAACGTAACCTGGCCAGACAGCTTGATGTGCCGGTCTTCTTATCCAGTCTTATCCAGATCCCCTTTATCACCAGTATAATTGCGGAAGGTGATAAAATAGGGGTCATTACTGCGGATTCAAGGTGTATCGATGATCAGCTTCTCGAAGCGGTAGGAGTCGGAACGGCTAAAAATCTTGAAATAATAGGATTAGAAGAAACGGAGAATTTCCGCATGGCAGTCCTAGAGGAATCTGGTGTTCTGGATTCGGAGAAGATAAAAAATGAGGTGGTATTTGCCGCCGAGCAGCTGATTGCAAAAGAGCCAAAAGTCAGGGCAATTCTGCTTGAGTGCAGCTGTCTTCCGCCCTATGGCGCCGCTGTGCAAGAAGCTGTTAGGTTGCCTGTCTTCGACTATATCACCATGATCGATTATGTTTTTTCTGCTGTCGTAAAAAGAAGATATAGCGGAATTATGTAGCTAATAAGCCGTGCATGTTTTTAATAATAATAAAATAATGCATGAATTAATCTAGAATTCCTTCTCCCTCTAAAGAGTAGCTTCCAGACTCGTCATGGACTTCTTTTCCATTCAAAGGCGGATTAAACACGCAGGCCAGTTTGAGAGTGGTTTTTGCCCTTAGAATGTGCCTATCGTTTTTGTCCAGGATATAGATGGTGCCCGGTTTGATGGGGTAGATCTTGCCGTCATTTAAGGTCTCCACCTCTCCATCTCCTACCATGCAAAACACTGATTCTAGGTGGTTTTGATACCAGATTTTCGTCTCAGTATTCGGATAAATAGTAGTAATATGGAAAGAGAATCCCATATTATCTCCTTTCAGCAGCATGCGAGTACTTTTCCAGTTCTCGGAGACTACGCAGCGTTCGCTTTTTTCCGCATCCTCCAAAGTTCTCAGAATCATGCCACTACTCCTATCTCGACTTCATTCTCATTGGAAATTTCGCCAGAAATACTGCTCAAGGATTCCATCACACATTGCTCCAGGATATCCAGTCCCTGGTTTAATTGCTCATCAGTGATAGTGAGTGGCATCAGACATTTAACAACCTGGTCATTCGACCCGGATGTCTCCAGTACCAGCCCGTTCTCAAAAGCCGTACTGGTTATCTTCTTGGCCAGCTCACCGCTCTGGCAGTCCAGAGCCTGCATCAGACCCCGACCACGGGCAGAGATAATATCACTATCATCCATTCGGACCAGCTTAGAAAGCCTACTCCGCACGATTCTGCCTTTGCGTTTTACTTCCTGGGAAAATGATGCATCCTTCCAATAATGCTCAAGAGCAACCCTGGCGGTTACGAAAGCCATATTATTCCCTCGGAAGGTGCCGTTATGTTCAGCTGGTTTCCACTGATCCAGTTCCGGCTTCATCATTACCATAGACATAGGGATGCCATACCCGCTCAAGGACTTAGAAAGGGTTATAATATCGGGAGAGATTCCCGCTTCCTCGAAGCTAAAGAAGGTGCCTGTTCTGCCGCAGCCCACCTGAATATCATCCACTATCAACAAGATATCATGCTTCCGGCAAACCTCTTCAAGGGAACGCAGCCATTCAACGCCGCCCACATTAGTGCCGCCTTCTCCTTGGATGGTCTCTACGATAACCGCAGCTGGATGGTCCAAACCGCTGCTTCCGTCCGTAAGCACCTTATCCAGATACTGAATAGTGTCGACATTGTCACCCAAATAGCCATCATAAGGCATGAAAACGGTTCCTTGAGGAGCAATCCCACAGCCATCTCTGAAAAGGCTATTACCTGTTGCAGCTACCGATCCTAAAGTCACTCCGTGAAAGCCATTGGTGAAAGCCACGATAGTTTGTCGCCCCATCGCCTTTCGGGCAATCTTCAATGCAGCTTCGACTGCATTAGTGCCTGTTGGGCCAGTGAACTGAAGTTTGTACTTCATTTTTCGAGGTTTCAGGACCAATTTCTCAAAAGTCTCCATGAAATCCCTCTTCGCTCCGGTGGCCATATCCAGCCCATGAGTAATGCCGTCGGATTCGATGTACTTTAGTAGCTCTTTTTTGAGCAGTGGATTATTGTGACCATAATTGAGCGCCCCGGCACCAGCTAGGAAATCGATATATTTTCTGCCTTTTTCATCTTCTAAAATTGCACCCTGGGCCTTTTTAAAGACTACGGGGAAAGACCGACAATAGCTGCGAACGTTCGATTCCAGTCGATTGAAAATGCTTAGTTCATCCATAATTCATTCACCTCATTTACAAATAATTTACTCTACCCCTATCAAAAGGCCCTATTTGAAAAAGATATTCTTCATCGTGATGTTCTGATCCAAAATGTTTTTCCGAGAAGCAGATTGTCTCTTCGATGGAAGCATTGAGATGAGCGGCAAAGGACCTAAAGAGTCGCATGGATGCATAATTTGCAAGAGTTATTGTCGTCTCAATAAAGCGGCAATTTATGCAAGATTCTCTCTTTAAAGCTTCTACAAGCAAACTTTTTGCCAACCCCTTATTTCTCATTCTTTCATCTACAGCGATCTGCCAGACAAAGAAAACGCTCTGACTACTAGGAGGAATATATCCTGATAGGAATGCGATAATCTCGCCTTTTTCTTCGGCTACCACGCAGGTATCATTAAAATGCTTACACAGCAATAGATAACTGTATGCCGAATTCAGGTCCAGATTTTTACAGGCTTTCACCAAGGAGTGGATCTGTGCTCCATCCTCAAGGTGAGGTTTGCGAAATAATATATTACTCTCCCCATTCAATGCTAAATCCTTTGATATATCTTTTAGTCCCACGTATTAAATTATCCTGTGGGATGTATTATGCTCGATCATTCCTGGAGAAATGAGCATACTCTTGGCTAATTTTGCGATCTCTGATCCATTATATAACGCCCATATGCCTATCCATCCAGACTTGTTCAAGTTCAAGCATATTATCAAGTTAAAAGGGATATTACTTAAATGCTTGCCTTCGTACAAGTAAATTTGTTCTTACTAAAATTAGTTTTATTATAGGTACTTCAAATGCGACATGAGAGGGGTTCAAACATGAATTTTCAGCGTCTCTTTGACAGAGAATATCTGATCGCCTGGAGGCCTTCAGGATTTTTTAAAATGATCTAGCTCTGCCTATCCATATCTGAAAAGACGTGGCCCTATTGAAACGCCCATGCGCCCAGGTAGGAGCTTACACGGGACAGATGGGAAACAAGATCTATCGACGCTAAAATTCAGTTTCCCATGGGAAACGTGGATGTAATTTAGAAATCTTAAACTTTCTATCCGCATTGCCCTCTATCCATCATTCTCCATCCATCTGGCGCCCCTATGGCCACATGCTTTTAAAGCTATACCTGCATAATTTGATGCAATTGGCAGCAGGTTGGTTCGAGGTATCAGTATCTATGGATTTTTCTTTAGAGGTAAAAGGCTGGATGGAGCTTGAGGGAAGACGGCTTTCTGAGAGTGATGCCAGGACAATTCTCGTGCAAAATCCGGCAGCGATCTCCAAATTTGGTGGCGAGTTCTTTTTAGAATGGAATAACTGCAAGGCGCAAGATCATTTCGGGATCATGGCAGGAGACTGCTCGCCGGGAACTGTGGTCTGCAGCGGCAAAGAGACAGGAAGAGTGGATCCCGGCTATCCGCTCATGGATCTGGATGAGGCCATAAGGATCGCAGTGCAGCTTCGTAGCGATGATGGCGTTGTGGCTCTCTCGGGGGGCGTGGACTCGGCACTGGTCGCCCGGCTGGCCGGCAGAGAGTGCGTTGTGGTGGGAATTGCTGGCTCACACGACCTCTTGCATGCAAAACAGGTGGCAGAGGAGCTTGGCCTGACCCTTCATCAGGTCTTAATAGATCCGGCATTAATCGAGGAAGCCTTGACCCGGGTTCTGGCTGTCATTCCCAAGAAAGATCCGGTGAATGCATCCATTGCCACAACACTATATTTTGTCACCCAGTGGGCAGGGCAGCACGGCGAGGCGCGCATCCTGGCTGGTCAGGGGGCGGATGAGCTCTTTGGGGGATACTCCCGCTATTTGCAAACGGAGACCTTAGCCCAGGATCTGGAGAGAGATTTCCTGGGGCTTTCCCGGCAGCTTGCCAGAGATCAGGCCGTGGCCAGGCTGCACGGCGCATACTTCTCTCTGCCCTACATGGACACGAGGGTAGTCATAGCTGCCAGGTCCATTCCTCCGGAAATGCTGGTGCATGGCGGAGTGCGCAAGAGACCGCTGCGAGCTGTTGCGATGCAACATTTGCCGCCAGCAATTGCCAACTATGAAAAGAAAGCCATGCAATATGGCAGTGGTGTCATGAAGGAGATACAGAGGCTTGCAGCTCGCAAGGGTTACAAGAAATCGCTGCAGGATTATCTGCTCGAAATCTGCAAGAAAGAAGGCCTTGACATGGGATGATATGAGCTGGTATCTGATCAGGATATTGTCTAGGAGACGGCAAGCAGTAAGATCTGAGGGAAGCGTCCTGAGGGCAAGGTCCGGCTGCCAGGGGCATCTAGCCCATGGCCTGCATGCAGAGCCAGAGCGAGGCCGAAGATGCTTCTTTTAGAAATCAATCCAACTTAGAGATGCCCTTTTTATCTAATTCCTTTCATTTTCGCCCTCAATCCAGCATCTCTCTTAAAATGGAGTAAAATTTGTCCTTTGCCCTCCTCTCTATCCAGGGCCTATGCCCACAATCTTCCAGCAAATTGAATTGAAAGCGCTTCAGGGTGGCTTGCAGAGGCTCACGGACACCATTGGCTGGATGCGGGTCCCAGTCCCCATGGATGGCAATGACCGGGCAGAGAATTTTCTTGCCGAGCTGAAGCAACTCCCCAGTCAGTCTCAAATGCCAGGCCTCATTCCAGACAGATTGATAGATGTCCGCATGGCACGACGTAATTGCATCCATTTCCGTTGATTTGCATCCATTGGTATCAATTGGATTGATGAGATTGATAGGATCAAAGGAATCGGTCTTAAAGAAGAGCTCGCCCATGCGAGCCAGTGCTCTGTTCTTCTTATCGCAGTCGCTGGGGTCCTGCCCATCCAGGACTGCAAATGTGCTTAGCACCTCGTTTCCTTCCTTTTCATTAAGGCGGGAGAGCCTCGTCTGCATAATTCTCTGGGCGTATTTCTCCTCGAAGGGGCCGCTTCCTACCAGCACCAGCTTCTTGACCATTGCCGGATAGTGGGCCGCCAGGATAAAGGAAAGCCATGCGCCCCAGGAAAAGCCGATTAATGTAATAGGGGGCTGTGCATTCTCTTCCAAAAGCCCTTTCAGCTCCTCGATCTGGCCCTGAAGTGAATGAGCCGTCTGTATCGGCTCCAGGACGCCCCGGTCGGAGCATAGCTCTTGTGCCACTGCCGCCATCTCGCCCCCAGCTCCCGGGCCCCCGTGAATGACAACCACAGAAAAGGGCGTGCTGCCGTATCTTCTTGGATTTATCACAGGGACCGGCAAATGACGGTAGGGCTAAAAAAGATTCTCGTTGTGGAGATTTCATTCAAAGAGATGGAGGGATGGAGGTATTTCGAGAAATCCTTAAGCAGTTTTCAAAGAGAAAGCACAAGGGTTTGAAATTTTTTTTGATTTGGAAAGTTATCGATGGTCGCTTTGATGTTTCGATTAAGCAAAACGCAGTAGCTCAAAGAATGAACAAGATGGGCAAATTTATTTTGTTCTACTCTGGGGACTTCGACGAAATGAAGTGCCTTTCTCTCTATCGCGAGCGGGACGAAATTGAAAAGAGCTTCAAGCTCCAGGCCAGGAACAAACACCTGCGATCCGGCTCGACCGCAAGTGCAGCCACCGAGCGAGCCCGAGAGTATCCGAGCTAAGCGATGGCCACTCGAGCATCGCAGTTTCGCGGCACCGATGCCGGTTACTGTTGTTAGCGATAGCTTATTTTCCCTGGTGCTAAAATATCGGCAGGTCGATGGTGCAAGGAGATCTTCACAAGTTCCTATGATCTCCCTTTTACGGAAAATACTCGGCAACTGTTTCTCGGACTTCCTCCAGCCAGGCTTTTCTCTGTGCAAGAGAGCTGGTCAATACCACGCTATAGGTCTTCCTGTAAAACTCCTTTACTCCGCAAAGCCCGAAGATGCAGTCCCTCCAGAGTCCCTCCAGGGGATCACCGAATACCTGATGCTCTCGCTTTGGAAAAGTATTGGATGTGTTAAAAACGATGGCCTTCCTGGCTCTGAGCAGCCCATGAGGTACTCCCTCGCCGTTATCTCCTTCCAGAAACTCGTAAGCCACGCCGGGCCTAATGACTCTGTCAATCCAACCCTTTAAAATGGCCGGAGGCATGCCCCACCAGTTGGGGTGGACAACGATTATTCCCTCTGCAGAGGCGATCTCCTCGCAGTACTTATGGACGACAGTGTCCACAGCTGCGTTTTGGGGAATCTCCTCGTAGCGCAGGATGGGATCGAATCTCTCCAGATAAAGGTCGTGGAAAGCAACTTGGTGGCCGCGGCTTTGCAGAGTTTTCCCGGCTACCTCAGCGATTGCGTGGTTGAAGCTTCCCGATCTGGGATGAGCGAGCATTAGCGAGACTTTCATGGAATTCGACTCGATCCTAAAGGCGGTATCCAAGGAGTTTAACGCTTTCGTAGCATTGGCGGATCTATCGGAGCGGCAAAGCTGGTGGACCATGACTGAACAAAATCGCAATTACATAAAGAAGGAAGTCGGCAAGCTTCTATCCGAGATCTGGCGGATCAAGGGTTTGTCGGAGCAGGAGTACGGCCCGAATCACCTGATCACAAAGAAGCTCGCCAGCATGCATGGGGATGCCCAGGCATTGTTGCAGGAGAAATAGAGAACCTTTGAGCACCCAAGAGATCACAGTGCATTGACGTCTGAAAATGAGATACATTGATCTGGATTGAGGCAAAAAATTCCATCAATAGATCTCTTCAAGATCTTTCCTGAAAGACAACCAAAAACAGATGCTTCACTACTAAGAGATTTACCCGAAGGATAATTCTAGAACGCCAAGTCGCATAACCCCGACTTTTCGCCGTTGGGAATGAGTTTGCAGATCATTCCATTGAGGTTGAGTTCTACATAACCTAAGCTCCCGGAAGAGTAGGCGCACGGATTGGGTGCACCAATAATTTTTCATTACTATTCATCATATCAGCTTTAAATACTTAAGCATGGGCATCATTTTAAGCATTTTTTAGCACGAAACTTCTATTTTTCGATTTCGTAATGCTTTAATATTTTTGTGGGCACATATCGCCTTGCAAACTGGCCATGAACGGGCATATTTGAGGTCATTTTTTGAAATAGGGGCAATTGCATCGAGATAGTCTGCTTGATGCGCCTATTAAATCCGGGAGCTTAGGACATAATTATCCTTGGGCTCAGCTTTGTAGTTATGGGTGGCGAGGAAGAACGCTAAATCCTGGGAATTCATGAGTGTATCTTCATTGGAAGATATCAGTTTCTTTAGATCTGAAATATTTTCACCCTGAGCAGATGCACCGTTCAGGGAAATCATTAGTATGCATGCAGTAATTATTGCGCCCACCCATCTCATAGCACATACTGTACTATCTAAAGAATATATAGACGATTAAGCTGTACAGAAGTGACCAATTTAGGCCTGATGGTTGGGAATCATGACCAAACAAAATCGTAATTACATGAGAAAGGAAGTGAGAAACACATCCCTTCCTTGCCTTCATTGGAGGAGCAGTACTTCCTTTGGCATCGGACTCTTCTATCAGGTCCAAAATATTATAGATGGCTTTTCCAGCTTTTGGCCTTGTACTTCAGCCTGGCCCGACCTCTTGGATATCCAGGCCCACTACCGGCGACATCGGGGCAGAGGTTAAGCCATCTCACCGCCCGGACCCTAAATTTTCCCTTAACGCATCCACAGAATATGTGACTCCTCCATGGGAATGAACGCCTCTGCATGATAGGGCACGATTCTTGGGGTGTAGTCCTCCACCGGCCTTCTCGCCGGCACTCTCGCCCCGTAAATAAATCCGTTCACTGCCCCTGCCAGCGGCCCCAGTCGCTCCATTACGATCTTCTCCGGGCCAATCTGCATAGCTTGCTCGACTTGCCCTCCATCTCCCTGGCTTAGCCCCGCCTCTGTGCCTGCTTCTGTGCTTGCCCCTGCATCAGCTTCAGTCCTCCCCTCGGGCAAGGGATCGGCATAAAGCTCCACTTGCACATCATCTGGTTGCAGATCTCCCAAATAGGCCTCCACAAAAAAGCGCCAGAAATCGTCTTCCCTGTGGCTGGTCAGCCCGCCGAATCTCAGATCCTTCCAGTACTCATTCAGCCGCTCCTGCCACGCTGCCAGCTCCTCTGCCAGCTTTGCTCCGTCCGCTGACCTCTTCCGGTATGCAGCAGCTGCAGGCCTGTAGATCTTTTCCACATATTCCTGCATCATCCTGGTGCTGTTATAGCGGGGTGTGAGACGGGCCATGCTGGCTCTTACCATAGCCACCCAGCCCTTTGGGATGCCTTCCTCATCCCTCTCATAAAAGAGGGGAACGACCTGCTCTTCTAAGAGGCGGTAGAGCATGTCTGCCTCTTCATCATCCCGGCCCGGCTCGCTGTGCTCCCGGTCGTCTCCCAGGCACCAGCCCACCTGTGGATCATAAGCCTCATCCCACCAGCCATCCAGATTGGAGAGATTGAGGCCGCCATTGGCGAGCACCTTCATTCCGCTCGTGCCACAGGCTTCATTGGGGCGGCGGGGCGTATTGATCCAGACATCCACTCCCGGCTGCAGGTGCTGGGCTAAGTCGATGTCGTAGTCCGCCAAAAAGACGGCCCGATCGGAGACCTCCGGGCGGGAGGCAAAGTTGGCCATCTGCTTTACCATCTCCTTTCCCTGCTCGTCCGAGGGATGGGCCTTGGCCGCCATAACAAGCTGAACTGGGTGACGGCTGTTGGTGAGAATTGCAATCAGCCTCTCCGGATCTTTGAGGAGGAGGTCGGTGCGCTTGTATGCCGTAGCCCTTCGAGCAAAGCCCAGGGTGAGAATATTGGGATTCAAGGCGTGCCGGGAAAGCTTCAGCTCCTCTTGCCCGGCCCCTCGCTCCTGAAGCTGACGGCCACTTCGCCGGCGAACATAGTCCACCAAATCCTGGCGGGCTTCAGCTCTAAAGCACCACAGCTCCGAGTCGCTAAGCCTGCTGATGCCACTCTTTAAGTAGTCGATGCCCTCCGGCCCGCAGTCGCCCGGACACGCCTGCGTCCAGATGCGCTGGGCGGCTGGAGAGTCCCAGGTGGGGATATGAACTCCGTTTGTCACATATCCCACCGGCACCTCAAGTTCCGGCCAGCGGGCAAAGTGGGGCTGAAAGATCTTCCGGCTCACTAAGCCATGCAGGCGGGATACGCCATTGACATGACTGCTACCTTTCAGTGCCAAATTGGCCATAGTAAAAGGAGCACTTTCATCTTCCGGCCGGCAAGTGCCCAGAGCCATCAGATCAAAGCTGGAGAGCCCCAATAAATCAGCATAAAATTTGGCATACTTGTCCACCAGGGCCCTATCGAAGCGATCAAAACCCGCCTCCACCGGGGTATGGGTGGTAAAGGCGTTTCCCGCCCTCGTAGCCCAGAGGGCTGCAGCCATAGAGCAGCCCGTCTTCTTCATGAAGCTGTAAGCCCTGGCTAGAACCACGAAGGCAGCATGCCCCTCATTCAAATGGCAGACCTCAGGATCGATTCCCAGCCTCCTTAAAACCTGCCAGCCGCCGATGCCCAGTACGATCTCCTGAATCAGCCGCCGCTCTATCCCAGGGGCATAGAGGTTGGCGGTAATGGCTCTATCCCAGGGACTGTTCATGGGATCATTGGAATCGAGCAGATAGAGTTTCACCCGGCACACATTGGCCTGCCAGACGCGAAGCAGCAGAGATCTTCCTGGAAGGTTGATCTTGACCCGCAGCCTTGATCCATCTCTGTCTCGAGCCGGGGCTAGCGGCATGGTGTCCGGATCGTTATAGGGAAATGCCTCCACCTGATAGCCGTCCTGCGCCAAGAGCTGGCGGAAGTAGCCCTGCTGGTAGAGCAGCCCAATTCCGGTGATGGGAATTGCCATATCGCTGGCCGTCTTGAGGTAATCGCCTGCCAGGATGCCAAGCCCTCCCGAGTAGATGGGCAGCGCCTCGGAGAGGCCGAACTCCATGCTGAAGTAGGCAATGCAAGTAGGATCATCCTTCTCGACCGAAGCTGGCTTTTCCAGGAGACTGGATCTTTTCTGCTGCCAGGACAAGATCTCTTTCTTCAGGACCTCATCTCTGGCCGCCTCTTCCAATCGAGCCCGAGAGACGTTCTGCAAAATCATGTAGGGATTCTTGGTCTTTTCCCAGGCCTCGGCGTCGAGCAGCTCCCAGATCTTGTCTGTGGTCTGCCGTACTGTCCAGCGCAGATCCAGGGCTAGATCAGCCAGCCCTTCCAGGCCGGGTGGCAGATTCAGGTCGGAATAGGGTGTCATCTCTTCCTATTATCAAGCTCATGAGAAATCAAACTTTCGAGCTCTCTAGGATTTTTGAGAAATAAGTGCTGTGTCGATTAAGCTTAAATAGTTTAAATATATATAATATGTTATGAGCTATGTTGATAATAGAAACTGGCCAGAATATAATGCCCAACTCGTTCGAAGGGGCGAATTCTATCTCGATTTGC